>Ga0193743_1000120_pt1 | contig 60100 bp, 11 predicted proteins | sample L2c2metaG_FD_143038 | JGI IMG/M metagenome (GOLD analysis project Ga0193743, IMG submission 143038) | Soil microbial communities from a riparian zone of the East river system, Colorado, United States - L2c2 | ecosystem: Environmental > Terrestrial > Soil > Riparian zone | place: USA: East River... | reverse complement strand
GTTGTCGCGGTGCTCGGCGCTGAAGCTGGGTTGGGCTCCTCGTGGGTAGGTGGTGGGGGTTCGGGGGTCGACGAGGGTGGGGGTCGACATGATGGGTGTCCTCGCGTCGTCTGCCTTGCTCGGAGCGGAGGTGACTGAGGCGGTGTGGGTGGGTGGTCTGGTGTTCACCACGGCTCGGGTAGGGCGAATCGGGCCAGTTGCAGGATCAGCCAGCGGCGGTCGATCCGGCGAGGTTGGCGGAACGTCGCGCAGGCCCACACGGTGTCGGAATCCGCGCGCAGCGCGGCGACGAAGTGGGCGACGGTGACGGGGGCGGGCACTAGCTGGCCGGGTAGGTAGCGCGGTACGGCGAGGTGCTCATCGGTGCCGCCGCGGGGTAGCAGGGTGGCTGACCAGCCGCTGTCGGGTTCCCAGCGCAACCGCGCCGGTGCCCAGCCCGAGACCGAGCCCGGGGTGTGGCCCGGGTCGAGGGTGAGAGTGCCCGACAGCGTCGGCGAGTTTGGCTTGTGCGCGTGCAGCGTCCGCACGGCGATGCCGCGCTGGTCAAGGCGGCTTGCGACCGCGGACAGATAGCCGATCACCAGCATGTGCTGGTCAAGGTCTACATATCCAGCTGGGCGTGATCCGAGCGCGGGAGCCGGCACCCCGACCCCCGACGCGGCGTGATGCTCGTGTTCCGCTGAGTGCATGTGCTGGCCCGAGGTTGTCGGATCACCGCCCCCACCGTCGAGCCTGAACGACTGCCGGTGCGGGACTGCTGACCTGGGCGTGCGGGTGGGGGTCGACATGAGACTTGACCTCTCGTCATGTGTGTTCGTCGGAGCCGAACTGATCCAGCAATGGCCCCGGAATTGCCGCCGTGCACCGGCCCCCGATCAGGCCACTTGCCCACGGGGCAGTTGAGAGGTCATCAGCGACCTGACCGGGACCGTCGCCGCCCTGGGCCGCTGCCTCAAATGCCGCATCCGTGACGTGACCGGGTGGCACTTGGCCGCTCAGATGCATTGACCCGCCGGTAGCAACCGGATCCGAGGCGCCGGATCGGCTCGCTGGCTGCGCTGACATGGCGTGTGCCTTCCTCGGGCGGGCGTCTGCGTGCGGGCCGACATCAAGCGCGTGGGTGCTCCGCGCGCAACATCACCGCATCGGGGAGTCTCGGCGCGGTTTCCGCGTTCGCCCGTCCCCTGCAACGACCGACGCCGACCCCGCGACCACCCGAGGGTTCCCCAGCCACGAGCACAAGATTGTGTCGTGGGTCACAGATCATATTCCGCCGCTCGCGCCGTGGAACTGCTTGGCCACACCACCACACAAAGGTGTAATAACAGCCATTAGGGGAGACTGGCAGGTGAGGTCGCGGCGGTGCGGCCCGTCACGGGCTGATCTCCACGGCGCGGGCGATCGCGCGGGCGCCGTCCGATGCGCACGGTGTTTGCGTGGGCACAGCGCCACGCGAACAGACGAATCGCATTTTGGGCTGTTGCGGTATCGCTCGGGCGGGCCTTTGACGGCCCGACGCTACGACCATCTGTGGATGCGCATCGGGACACATCTGCCGTGGGTCGCTGAGCATCAGGTCAGCACGCACTGGCTGCGCCACACCACCTTGACGTGGGTGGAGCGTCATTTCGGGTACGCGGTCGCCCGTGCCTATGCCGGGCACAACGGGAGGAACGACGCGGGCGTGACGTCGACTTATGTTCGGGCCGATGTGCACGAGGTCGCTCGGGCCTTGTCCGCGCTCACTGGCGAACGACATCCTCTCGCCGCGCCTGTCGGATCTGCCCATCGGCTGGCTCCGCTGACGGCCATTCCTGACCAGGTGGCTGAGGCGGGCTGACCCGCCCGGGCGCGTGCGTCGCCGTTTCCCCGGCGACACCGTCCGTTAGCCGCCGGGCGTGGGTGGGCTTCGCGGACCGAGCGCGTGAGCAGTGATCACCGTGGATAGTCCGCTGAACGTGAGGTCAAGGGGTGGTATTCGCCGGTCAGCGCGGCGAGCGCGGCCGCCACTTCCTCCAGCCCGGCGCGGGTGTATAGAGCAGTGGTCCCGTCGCCGTGGCCACCTCCGGAGTGGCCGGCATAGGCACGCGCCACGGCATGTCCGAAGTTGCGTTCCACCCAGGTCAAGGTGGTGTGGCGCAGCCAGTGCGTGCTGATCTGCTGGGTCGCCACCCAGGGCAGGTGTTTGCCCAGGCGCGACCAGAGGTGGTCGTAGCGCCGAGTGGTGATCGGTGTGCCGCCCAAGGATCGCAGCAGTTGCCCTGCGGGGGGAGTGTCGTGGTGCTCGGCGTGGCGGCGCAGATGGGCCATCAGGGTGGGGGAGACGGGTTGCCAACGCACTGTCTCGCCCTTCTCACGTAGGAAGATCAAGCACTGGGCTGGATCGAGGTCACGCGGCCGCAGCGCGAGCGCTCCACCGCGCCGGCACGCGGTCTCGGTGTGCAGGCGCAGCAGAAGCGCGTCGAGAGCGGGATCGTTGCCGGTGGTCGCGGCGATCCGGTTGATCTCGGCGAGACGCCCATCTGGGACCGCTCGGCGAGTCGAGGGCAGCCGGCGAGGCTTGGCGACTTTCCTCGCTGGGTTGTCCGCCTCACTGATCAGCCGATCGTTCTCCGCGTGCCGATACACACAGCGCAGTGCGGCGACCAAGTGCTCGGCCGCGCCCCGCCCACCGCGTCCGTTGCGTCGCGACACAACGTGCGCCTTCGTGTATTCCCGCAGTTGCTCGATCTGCGAGGGCGTCGGCTCGTCCAGACGCCGGTCGGCCCACTGCTCCAGGATGCGATTCCAGTACGAGCCATAGACCCGCCGGGTGCCCTCGCTGACCGCCGCGGCGACGACGGGGATGTACTCGGCGAATGTCGGCACCGATGGGCGGGCCGGCGGTGTGTCGAGAAGATCGGTGGGGGACACACTCAGCCGCGACAGCAACAGCCGGGCCGCTTCGATGTCCGCGGCTTGAGCCGACGAGGCCGGTGGGTGCGCGGAGCTCATGCCACACCTCCATCCAGCAGCTCCGCGTGCGCTTCGGAGATCAGGCGATCTAGCGCGGCGGGCGGATGGACCACCAGGCGGCCCTGGGCCGGGTCGGCCACCAGCAGCACTCGATCACCCGGAACCAGCCCGTACCAGCGGCGATATGGTGTCGGCAGACGCAGGTGTCCCCGCTTGGTGAGGTACATCACCCCATCCGCGTGGGCGCGGACGACCAACAGCCCTCGAGTGGCGCTGATCTCCAGCCGCGTGCTGGGCGTCCATCCCATGGCGCGGGGCGTGACCAGGTCGGCGACCCGGCCCCGATCATCCACTGACCCGAAGCCGTACGCCATGGTCGCCGCGCGGCGTGGGTGAAGCTCGGCTAGAGGCAGGAGTCGCCGGGTGGGCGATGGGACCTGGGGCCCGGCGGCGGGGTCGGTCCAGCGACCCGAAGGGCTTGGCACGATCAAGGGCTCGATCGTCATCTCGCCGCTCACCTGGGGCACCCCCGGCCGGCGGGGCAGGCACCGCGACAGGACACAGAGAGACCACCCGAGGGTGGCGGGGATACCACCGTGCGGTGGTTGAGGGGGCCGCAAACACGACCACTAGAAACGTGGCGGATGTGCCACCAGACAGTGTCCGAGGGGGGACTTGCGCACTAACCACACGCCTCGCGCTCGATGTCCGCGGTGGCTAATGATCTTCTCCACGCCGCGGTTGATGACGTCCTTGATCCGGCCGTCGATCTAGTAGTAGGCCGCGCCGTCGATGAGGTGTCGTCGGGCCAGGTCCCAACTACTCGAACGATGAGCTGGAACCGCTCGAGCCAGGCGATGTCTACTCATGAACGTGTGGCTCGTCCGCATTGCGCCGGCGTTCCACGCGGTGAGTGAAGCTGAATGCAAGCGGACATCGCGTCGTCGGCCGATCCGAGCGGCCGTTGTCGAGGACGGGTGGTTGCGGTATGGACTCTGTGGTCCGCGTGTCGGACAGCAGGTCTGGGATATTCCTGTACCTCGCCGACCTCTTGCCGGTGTTGGAGCCGGAGGCACGGGCATGGACGTGGGCCGCCGTGCAGCGGATGCCGGTGTCATCCCTGGAGATGGAGTCGGACTTTGGTTCTCTTGACGGCCTCCGAGCCGAGATTCAGCGGGACGTGTACGGGTTGGTGATGGATTTCGACGGGCTGCGCCGCTTCAGCCGGCAGGTGAGCCAGGTCATTTGGGGCGAGTTTCTGGCCGCAGACAGCCCTGCCACCATGCCGAGGGCCGATGACTCCGACCGCTGGGTGGGCGAGCACGTCCTCGCTGGGCTGTTCGCCTTTGATAGCTCCTTCTGGCTGGTCGGCGGGCCGGGCCCGGTGATCGATCGAGTTATTGCCCGATTCAGGCGGGTCGAGGAGGTCGACCCGCGCGAATGGGTTCGTGACCAACGCTGACTGTGTTTCGTCGAGCGTCTCGTCGATCAGGGCGGCGAGCCGCTGAGGGATGGCACGTCCCCAGACCGGTAGCCCTGCTGGCTCACCCGGGAGGGAGGCGGGTACGTCCCGCAGAAGGGGACGCCGATCAGGCCCTTGTGGCTTCGCTGTCCTCACCGGAGTGGTGTCATGACCCAGTTTCTGCTTGACGAAGTGCGAATCCCAGGCTCGAAGGTTGATGGTCGAGTGCCCGACGGCGATCCCGCCACGGCATGGTGCCGACGGAAGATGTCGTAGGTTGGTCAACCGAACCAAACCGAGCGGGCGGCGGGGAAGTGAGGACTCATCGAGTGAGCGTCTCGGCGAACTGGCTGTTGTACAGGTCGTGATAAGAACCGCGCCGATCCAGCAGTTCCTGGTGGGCGCCCTGCTCGACGATCCGGCCGGCCTCCATGACGACGATCGTGTCGGCCGCGTGAATAGTCGAGAGCCTGTGGGCAATGACGAAACTCGTTCGCCCGGACTGCAGCCGGGCCATGGCCGCCTGGATCATCGCCTCGGTGCGGGTGTCGACGTTACTGGTTGCCTCGTCGAGAATCAGAATGCCCGGATCGGCCAGGAAGGCCCGGGCGATGGTGACTAGCTGCTTCTGGCCCGAGGAAATATTGGACGCGTCATCGTCGAGCACCGTGTCGTAACCGTCGGGGAGGGTACGGACGAATTCGTCGACGTGGGCCGCTTTGGCGGCGGCGAGGATGTCGTCGTCCCGGGCGCCTTCTTTTCCGTAGGCGATGTTGTCCCGGATCGTGCCGTGAAACAACCAGGTGTCCTGCAGCACCATGCCGAAACACGCGCGGACCTGGTCCCGACTGAGCTCGCGGTAGTCGACACCTTCGAGCAGGATTCTGCCGCCGTCGATCTCGTAGAAGCGCACGAGCAGGTTGACGAGCGTGGTCTTGCCCGCTCCGGTGGGTCCGACGATCGCCACCGTCTGCCCCGGCGCCGCTTCCAGCCTGAAGTCCTCGATCAACGGGGTGTCCGGGGTGTAGCGAAAGCTGACTCCGTCCAGGCATACCCGGCGAGCGACCGGTGCCGGTCGTGCCGGTGTCGTCCGAGTCGGGACGGATTCGGTGTCGCCGTGCGTCGCGCCGGCGACGGGACCGGTCGGCCGGGCCGGGAGAATTGGCTCTTCCGGCGCATCGAGGAACTCGAATACCCGCCCCGCCGATACGATTCCGGACTGGAGCACGTTCATCTGGCCGGCGATTTGGATGATCGGTGAGGTGAACCGCTGCGCATACTGGATGAACGCCTGCACCGCACCGAGCGAGATTACGCCCGCGGCGACCTGGAAGCCCCCGAGCGCGGCGACGACCACATAGTTCAGGTTGCCCACGAACACGACGGCCGGAAAGATCGCTCCGGACAGGAACTGGGCGGCGAATCCGGCCCGCAACAACCGGTCGTTCTGTTGGCCGAAGGCCTCGGCCATCGACTGCCGTTGACCGTAAGCCACCACCAGGGCGTGACCGGCATAGGTCTCCTCAACCATCGATGTGAGCTGGCCGGTCTGGTCCCACTGCACGGTGAACCTGGCCTTCGATCGGCGAGCGATCAGCACGGTCACCGCCATCACCACGGGGATCGTCACCAGAGAGACGGTGGCCAGCAGCGGCGAAATCCAGAACATGATGGTCAGGGTCCCCAGGACCGTGAGCATCAACGTGGGCAACTGGCCGAGTCCCTCCTGCAGCGCGGTGTCGATGTTGTCGATGTCGTTGACGACCCGGCTGAGGATCTCGCCGCGCGGCTGGCTGTCGAAGTACCGCAACGGCAGGCGGGTCAGCTTCTCCTCGGTCGCCCGGCGCAGCTGGTACATGGTCCGCTGGGCGGTGCCGGTCAGAATCCGGGCCTGTACCCAGCTGAAAGCGGCACTGAGCAGGTACGCGAGAGCCACCAGCCCGAGTACCCGACCGAGCCGATCCAGGTCGACGCCGGCGCCGGGATGCAGGTCCATCCGGGCGAGCATGGTGGCGAGGTGGTCCTGGCCATGAGCGCGCAGTCCCGCCACGGCCTGGTCCTTGGTTTCCCCGGGCCGTAGCTGTGCCCCGACGATGCCGTCGAAGATGATGTCGGTGGCCCGGCCGAGCAGGGCGGGACCGATCACCAGGAGGGCGACCGAGAGCATGCCCGCCACGGACGCGATCACCACTCGGGACCGCTCGGGCCGGAACAGGGCGATCAGCTGGGGGAGGACGGCGCGGTTTCCGCCGTGCTGCCGCTGGTCGACGTCCATCGAGGCGCTCACGCGGCCGCGCCCCAGCCGAGCTGCGACGCGATGATTTCTTGGTAGGCCTGACAGCCGGCCATCAGCTCCGGATGGGTCCCGATCCCCGCTATAGTCCCGCCGTCCAGCACGATGATCTGGTCGGCGTCGAGGATCGTGCTGGCCCGTTGGGCGACGATGACCACGGTGGCATCGGCGGTCTCGGCGACCAGCGCGGCGCGCAGGCGGGCGTCGGTGGCCGCGTCCAGGGCCGAGAAACAGTCGTCGAAGAGGTACAGGCTCGGGCGCCGGATCAGGGCCCGAGCGATGGACAGCCGCTGGCGCTGGCCTCCGGACAGGTTCGCTCCGCCCCGTTCGACGCGAGCGTCGAGCTGTCCGGGCAGGCCCGCGACGAACTGACGGGCCTGCGCGGTCTCCAGCGCTCGCCACAGCTGCTCCTCGCTGGCTTCGGGCTGGCCGAACCGGAGATTGCTGGCCACCGTGCCGGCGAACAGGTGGGCCGTCTGGGGGGCCAGCCCGATCCCGGCTCGCAGCTGGTCGGTCGACTGTGCCGTGACGTCGACCCCGTTGACGAGCACGGCTCCTTCGGTCGCATCGAGGAACCGGGGGACGAGGTTGAGCAGGGTGGTCTTGCCGCTGCCGGTGCCACCGAGGATGGCGTTGGTCTGCCCGGGCCGGAAGGCGAACGTCAGGTGGTTCAGCACGGGGCGCTCGCTGCCCGCGTACCCGAAGCTGACGTGCCGGAATTCGACCGCACCGGTGACGGCGTCGGGGACGACCGGTTTCGGCGCTTCGGCGATGGCCGGGATGGTGTCGATCACCTGCTGGATGCGTTGCGCGCTGGCCACCGCGCGGGGAAGCAGGAGCAGGACGGTCACGCCGATCCCGACGTAGAGCAGGATCTGCAGGATGTACAGCAGGAACGCGGTCAGGTTGCCGATCGGCATCGACCCGTTAGCGACCAGCTTTCCGCCGAACCAGACCACGCCGACGCTCGACAGGTTGGTAATGGCCAGCACGACGGGAGTGACCTGAGCGAATACCCGGCCGGCCCGGAGCCTGGCAGCCGTGATGTCGGTATTGGCCCGGTCGAACCGGTCCGCCTCCGAGCGCGTACGCAGGAACGCTCGGATCACCCGGACTCCGGCGATCTGCTCACGCAGCGCCTGGTTGAGACCGTCGGTCTTGACCTGGACGACACCGAACATCGGCACCAGCCGGGCCATGACCCAGCCGGCGACTAACAGGATGGCCGCCAGGGTGACCACCAGCAGCAGGGAAAGCCCCGGTCCCTGCCGCACCGCCAGGATCACCGCGCCGATGGTCGTGACGACCGCGATCAGCAGGAGGCTGAGCGCCACCTGGAGGAAGATCTGGACCTGCTGAACGTCGTTGATGCTGCGGGTGGTCAGCGACGAGATCCCGAACCGGTTGAGCTCGATGACCGAGAAGGACTGGACCCGCTGGTAGAGGGCGGTACGGATGTTCGCTCCGACCGACATCGACACCCAGGAGTACAGGTACAAGGCGACGAGGGAGCCGACGCAGAGCACAACGGTGATGGCCAGCATGATCCCGCCGGCCCGGAAGATGTACCCGAGATCGGCCTTGACCACGCCGTTGTTGATGATGTTGGCATTCAGGCTCGGCAGGTAGAGGTTCCCGGCGGCCTGGAGTACCTGGAGGGCGGCGATGATGCCGAGCCGACCCGCGTAGGGCCGCAGAAAGGTACGAATGAGGCCGATCAGCGCGCCGCGCGCGGCCCGGCGTCCAACCTGCTCGGTATCCGGCTGCTTTTCGCGTTCCGGTGCGCCGCCGGGGTCGACATCCGTCATCGCGTTCTTTCGTCCCGTTCTCGAGTGAGCGGTCACCGTGGGCCGTTTCTCACGTACCGCCGGAGTCGGCCCGGCAGACGCGGGAAACGGCCCGACGGCACCGCGGACCGGCCGGGCGACACCAGCCGCCGCACCACGGCCCTATTCGGCCGCGGCCAGCTCCGAACCGTTGGTCGACTCCGCCTCGACGACCTCTCCGTCTACCACGGTCGGGTCCGCGTCCGGCGCCTTCGGCACGGCCGGGACCGTAAGCCCCGGAACGGTGAGGTCCGGCACCTTCTTCACCGCTTCCATAGCGGACTCGATCGCCTCGGCCAGCGAGGGGGACACCGTGTCGTCGAAGTCCATCTTCGTGACCGTGACATCGGCGTTGGTCGGCAACGAATCGGTCCCGAAGAGAGCGTCGGCGCAACCTGCGTCCCGCAGGGCCGCCGATTCTTCGTCAGTAATCTCCCGGTTGAGAACTAGCGAGAACACATGTCCCACTGCCAGTCACCTCTTCAGTTTCGATGGTGGTTGAAATCCTTCAGAAGATTCATTCCGAAGTACGACGGAAGATTGGCGGCGGTGACAGAGTTTCACCGGCCGGCAGCACGATACCCAGACCGCTCGACGCGGTACAACCTCGGTCGGCCGCCGTCCGGCAATGTTCCAGCCCGGCCACCAGCGGAGATGTTCGAGTGCGGAATTGCCGCGGTTGAACAGCGGCGAGAGTGAAATCAGGGATGCTCCTCGAGGGTGTTGGCGACCTCGGCGGGCTCGACTCGGTGCCCGCGCACCTTCACCTGGTCGTCGATCCGGCCCAGGAACTCGAGGCGTAAAGCCATTCAGTCGGCCCGATGCGTCGGACGTACGACGAGGAAGAGGTGTTCACGAAGCCCTCGCGGTGTCAGGTGCCGGGGATGATTGCCAACTTGTACTGTCATCTGCGCGCGCGTTTCCGCTGTGCGTGGACTGGGCGATATCGCCGAACGCGGCTTGCGATCGCGATTCATATTCTTTGGTGCAGGCCGGAAATGTTGGCGCATCGGCGGTTGTCACCGCGGGTCTTACCGCAATCGGCGTTCAACTGGAGAGAAACCACAGTTGAACACGCTTCGGAGAGTGCCCTCAGCTTGGGGATGTGTTCAACCACGGCACGCAGCGGTGAACTAAAGTCCCACTCCTGGAACGCAGACGCGGCGGGTTGCGTGGCTTCCGCCGTTCCAATTAGTGTCCTGCCGAACGTGATCGTGTTCGGTCTCCCTCTTGTTCTGCCTACTCCTTGCCCGGACGTTTTCGACCGTTGGGTCGAGATGTCTTTCTCGAAAAGATCTAGTGGATATCGATTGAGTGGCCTCGAGCCACGCCTACCGCTCCTCGCGGCGTCAGGGGAATGCTCAGGTCGAGCGATCAGGGAATGGCGGCTGGATGTCTAACGAGGAAAGGCTCCGTGATTACCTGAAGCTGGTGACCGCCAATCTCCAGCAAACTCGTCGCCGCCTGCGCGAGGTCGAGGAACAAGGTCGGGAGCCGGTCGCGATCGTCGGCATGGGTTGCCGGTTTCCTGGCGGGGTACAGGACCCGGAGCAGCTGTGGGATCTGCTGACGGCGGGCGCGGACGCCGTCTCCGGCCTCCCGAGCACTCGTGGTTGGGACCTGGACGGCCTCTACGACCCGGACCCGGCTCATCCCGGCACGTCGAACGTACGGTCGGGCGGATTCGTCCACGACGCGGGTGACTTCGACCCCGGATTCTTCGGGATCAGCCCCCGCGAGGCACTGGCTATGGACCCGCAGCAGCGGCTCCTGCTGGAGATCTCGTGGGAAGCCCTGGAGCAGGCCGGCATCGACCCGGCGACCCTGCGGGGCTCCTCGACCGGAGTGTTCGCCGGGGCCAGCCTCTCCGGTTACGGCACCGCCCTCCAGGACGGTGCCGGCAGCCTGGAGAGCCACCTGCTCACCGGTACCGCGAACAGCGTCATCTCCGGCCGGGTCGCCTTCACCCTGGGGCTGGAGGGCCCGGCCGTCTCCGTGGACACGGCGTGCTCGTCGTCGCTGGTCGCCCTGCACCTCGCCGTCCAGGCCCTGCGCTCCGGCGAGTGCGGCCTGGCCCTGGCCGGGGCCGTGACCGTCCTGGCCAGCCCCACATGGTTCGTCTGGGGCAGTCGGCAGCTGGGCCTCGCCCCCGACGGGCGGTGCAAGCCGTTCTCCGCCGCCGCCGACGGCATGGGGATGGCCGAGGGCGCCGGCGTGGTCGTGCTGGAACGGCTCTCGGACGCCCGCCGGCACGGGCACGAGGTGCTCGCCGTGATCCGGGGCAGCGCCGTGAACCAGGACGGCGCCTCCAACGGGCTGACCGCCCCCAACGGGCCCTCCCAGCAGCGCGTCATCCAGGCGGCGCTGGGCAGCGCCGGGCTGGCCCCGGACGACATCGATGCGGTCGAGGCGCACGGCACCGGCACCGAGCTGGGCGACCCGATCGAGGCCCAGGCGCTGCTGGCCACCTACGGGCAGGACCGGGATCCGGAGCGCCCGCTGTGGACGGGATCGATCAAGTCCAACATCGGCCACACCCAGGCCGCGGCCGGCATCGCCGGGCTCCTCAAGATGGTGCTGGCCCTGCGCCACGGTCGGCTGCCACGCACCCTGCACGCCGACGAGCCGTCCCCGCACGTGGACTGGTCCGGTGGGATGCGGCTGCTGACCGAGGAGGTTGACTGGGCCGCCGGCGACCGACTGCGCCGGGCGGGGGTGTCGTCGTTCGGGATGAGCGGCACCAACGCCCACGTCATCCTGGAGGAGGACCCGACCAGGTTCGACGAGGCGGCCGGCGAGGAAGTCCCCTCGGCGGACGCCGCTGTGCCGACCGCCGCTGTGCCGACCGCCGCTGTGCCGACCGCCGCTGTGCCGACCGACCCGGCCGACCCGGCCGAGGACGCCGTCGCCGGAGCCGAGCCAGTGCTCACGGGGGCGCCGTCCGCCTGGCTGGTGTCGGGACGGTCCGCCGCCGGGCTGCTGGCGCAGGCCGAGAAGCTGACCGCCTTCGTCGCAGGCCGGACCGGTTCGCGGCCGGCCGACCCCGTCGACCCCGCCGACATCGGCTGGTCATTGGCGACGACCCGACCGACGTTCGAGCACCGCGCCGTGCTGCTCGGTGCCAACCTCGTCGAGCTGTCGTCCGGGCTGTCGGCGCTGGCCGCCGGCAACCCGGCTCCCGGGGTGGTCTCGGCCGTGGTGCCACCCGGCGGTACCTGCCGGGTGGGTTTCCTGTTCGCCGGGCAGGGGGCGCAGCGGGCTGGGATGGGCCGGGAGTTGTACGCGGCGTCCCCGGCCTTCGCGTCGGTGTTCGACCAGGCGTGCGCCCTGCTGGAGGCCGAACTCGGGTTGCCGATCCGGGAGGTGGTGCTCGGCGCGGGCCACTCCGATGGCCGTGATCCCGTCGACCGGGAGGACCCGCGCGCGGACCAGACCGTCTACGCGCAGGCCGGGTTGTTCGCGGTCGAGGCCGGGCTGGTGGCCATGCTGGCGGCGGCCGGGATCGTGCCGGACGCGGTAGCCGGTCATTCGGTTGGCGAGATCGCGGCGGCCCACGCGGCCGGGGTACTGAGCCTGAGCGACGCCTGCCGGCTGGTGGCGGCGCGGGGTCGGCTGATGCAGGCGCTGCCCGAGGGCGGCGCGATGGCCGCCGTCGAGGCCACCGAGGCCGAGATGCTCGCGGCGATGGACGGAGTCGAGGGCGTCGGGCTGGCCGCAGTGAACGGAACCTCGTCGGTGGTCGTCTCGGGTGACGCCGAACGGGTCGACGAGATTGTCGAGGGCTGGCGGGAGCGGGGCCGGCGAGTGCGCCGGCTGCGGGTGAGCCACGCGTTCCACTCGGCCCGGATGGACCCGATGCTGGCCGAGCTGGCCGAGGTCGCCTCGGGACTGGACCACGCCGACCCGACGGTCACGTGGGCGGGGGCGCTGACCGGCGAGCTGATCACCGCGCCGGACCCGGGGTACTGGACCGAGCAGGCCCGCCGGCCCGTGAGGTTTGCCGACGCCGTCACCACGCTGGCCGGGGCGGGTGTCTCGGTGTTCCTCGAGGCCTGCCCCGACTCGACCCTGTCCGCGCTGGGTCAGGCCGCGCTGGCCGGTCCTCCTGCCGTCGAGGGTGCGGACCCAGCGCCCGGCGCGGACTTCATCCCCGTGCTGCGACCGAGGACGCCCTCGGCGGAATCGGTGCTGACCGCCTTCGCGCGGGCGCACGTCCGGGGTGTCGCGGTGAACTGGCCCGCCGTGCTCCCGGCCGCGCGGCGGGTGGCCTTACCGACCTACGCCTTCACACGCCAGCGGTTCTGGGCTCGGACCGAGCCGGTGGGCGCCGCGACCGGGGACGGTGCGAACACCGAGGCGGAGCAGCGGTTCTGGGCGGCGGTCGAGGTGGGTGACCTGGCCACCCTGGCCAACGCGCTGTCGGTGGACGGGACCCGTCCGTTCGCCGAGGTGCTGCCGGCGCTGTGGTCCTGGCGGCAGCGCGCGCGTCAGGAGGCGGTCACCGCGAGCTGGCGGTACCGGGTCTCGTGGGAGCCGGTGCCCGAGCCGGCGCCGGCGCAACTGTCCGGATCCTGGCTCGTGGTGGCTGACTCGGCGGCCGACGTTCGAAGCAACGGGTACCTGGCGATGCTGAGCGCCCGGGGCGCCGAACCGATTCTCGTCGAGGTCGCCCCCGAGCAGCTCGACCGTGCGGGCCTGGCCGCCCGCATCGTCGAGTCCCTCACCGCGTGTGGGGCCGAGGGAGCCGCGCCGCTGGCCGGTGTGCTGTCGCTGCTGGCAATGAACGAAGCACCGCGGCCTGAGTGCCCGGTCGTCCCCACAGGCCTGGCCGGGACGTTGGAGCTCGTGCAGGCCCTGGGCGACGCCGCCGTCCAGGCCCCGCTCTGGGTCCTCACCCGTGACGCGATGGTGACCCGCTCCGACGAGGTACCGGCCGAGGCGGTGCAGTCGCAGGTGTGGGGGCTGGGCCGGGTCGTCGCGCTCGAGCACCCCGACCGTTGGGGAGGACTCGTCGATCTGCCCGCCACGCTGGACGAGCCGGCCGCCGGTCGGTTGGCCGCCGTGCTGGCGGGGTGCGGCGAGGACCAGGTCGCGATCCGCGGCGGGGGAATGCTGGCCCGCCGCCTGGTACGTGGCTCGCCGGCCCGGGACGCGGCCGCGCGCTGGACCACCCGGGGCACCGCGCTGGTCACCGGTGACGCCGGTGGGATCGGCGAGACGACGGCCCGCTGGCTGGCCGAACGCGGCGCACGGCACCTGGTCCTGGCTGGCCGGTCCGGCCCGGGGGCGCACGGCGCGGCGAACCTGGCGGCGGCGCTGGCCACGGCCGGTACCTCGGTCGGCATCCTGGTCTCCGACGTCGCCCGACGGGACGAGACGGCCGGGCTGCTCGATCGGATCGGCCGGGGCCGGTCGCCGTTGACCTCGGTGTTCCACACGGCGGGTGCCGAACAGGTCACCGCCGTGGCCGACACCACCGTCGCCGACCTGGCTGAGGTGCTGGGCGAGAAGGCGGCCGGCGCGCGGTGGCTGGACGAGCTCACCCGGGACCTGGAGCTGGACGCGTTCGTCCTGTTCTCCTCGATCGCCGCGACCTGGGGCAGCGCCCGCCAGTCCGGTGCCGCGGCGGCGAACGCGTACCTGGACGCTCTGGCGGCGAGCCGGCGCGGCCGGGGGATGGCGGCGACGTCGCTCGCCTGGGGGCCGTGGGCGGACCAGGGCCTGGCGAGTGGCGACGACGGCCAGCGGATGCGGCGGCGCGGTCTGAGACTGATGGACCCGGCCCAGGGGATCCGCGCTCTGGGGCAGAGCCTCGACAACGCCGACACGTCGGTGACCGTCGTCGACGTCGACTGGGCCCGGTTCGCGGCGACCTTCACCCTGCGGCGGCCCAGCCCGCTGATCGCCGGCCTGCCCGAGGTCTCCCGCTCGCTCGCCGACGCCGACGCCGACGCCGAGGCCGAAGCGGGTGCCGGCGCCTCGGTCTCGGAGACGGCGCTGTGTCGGCAGCTGGTCGGTCTGCCCGACGCGGAGCAGACCCGCATCCTGCTCGAGCTGACCCGGGCCCGGGTCGCCGCCGTCCTCGGCCATGCCTCGCTCGAGGACGTCCAGCCGGACTGGGCCTTCAGCGACCTCGGCTTCGACTCCCTGACCGCCGTGGAGCTGCGGGACCGGCTCAACGCCGCGACCGGTCTGCGGCTGCCGGCCACGCTGGTCTTCGACTACCCCACTCCGCTGGCGGCCGCGGAGTTCCTCCGGTCTCAGCTGACCGGGGACGCGCGGCAGGCCGACCGCGCCGCCGGGCATCCGGTACCGGTGGATCCCGGCGAGCCGATCGCCATCGTCGGCATCGGCTGCCGGTTCCCCGGCGGGGCCGACACCCCCGAGGGATTCTGGGAGCTGCTGGCCGCCGGGACCGACGCGATCGGCGAGTTCCCGCGCAACCGCGGTTGGCACACCGACGAGCTGTTCGATCCCGATCCGGACCGCGCGGGCACCTCGCACATCCAGCTCGGCGGGTTCCTGCACGCGGCCGACGAGTTCGACCCCGGCTTCTTCGGGATCAGCCCGCGTGAGGCGCTGACCATGGACCCGCAGCAGCGCCTGGTGCTGGAGACGTCGTGGGAGGCGCTCGAGCGGGCCTCCATCGACCCCACGTCGCTGCGCGGCAGCCGGACCGGGGTGTTCGCCGGCGGCACGGCCACCCGCTACGGCGCCGAGCAGCCCGAAGGCGCGTTCGACGGCGGCCTGGTCACCGGGACCGCGACCAGCGTGCTGTCCGGGCGGGTGGCCTACACCCTCGGCCTGGAGGGACCGGCTCTCACCGTCGACACGGCCTGTTCCTCCGGCCTGGTCGCGCTGCACCTGGCCGCCGCGGCGCTGCGGTCGGGCGAGTGTTCGCTGGCCCTGGCCGGAGCCGTGTTCGTGACGGCCAGCCCGGTCATGTTCACCGACTTCAGCCGCCAGCTGGGGTTGGCCCCGGACGGCCGGTGCAAGGCGTTCTCCGCCGGGGCCGACGGCATGGGCGTCGCCGAGGGCGCGGGCATGGTCGTCCTGGAGCGCCTTTCCGACGCCCGCCGCGCCGGGCACCGGGTGCTCGCCCTGGTGGCCGGCAGCGCGGTCAACCAGGACGGTGCCTCCAACGGGCTGACCGCGCCGAACGGCCCGTCCCAGCAGCGCGTGATCCGGGCCGCCCTCGCCAGCGCCGGGCTGAGCGCCGCCGACGTCGACGCGGTCGAGGCCCACGGCACCGGGACCCCGCTGGGCGACCCCATCGAGGCACAGGCCCTGCTGTCGACCTACGGGCAGGACCGGCCGGAAGGCCGGCCGCTGCGGCTGGGCTCGGTGAAGTCGAACATCGGCCACACCCAGCAGGCGGCCGGGGCGGCCGGACTGATCAAGATGGTGTTGGCCCTGCGGCACGGGCTGCTGCCGCGCACGCTGCACGCGGGGGAGCGGTCCCCACACGTGGACTGGTCGGCCGGCGACATCGAGCTGTTGACCGAGCAGTCTTCGTGGTTGCCGGGTGACCGGCCACGCCGGGCCGGCGTCTCGGCCTTCGGTATCAGCGGGACCAACGCCCACGTCATCCTCGAGGAAGCCCCGACCGACGAGCACGCCGAACCGGGCACCGACGCCGAGGGGCCGGTGGCGCCCGTGCTCTCGGCGGCGCCCCCGGTCTGGCTGCTCTCGGCCCGGTCGGCGGCCGGTCTGGCGGCCCAGGCGCGGCGACTGGCGGAGTTCGCCACGGCCGGTCCCGAGCTGGCGCCGGCCGACGTGGCATGGTCCCTGGCGACCTCACGGGCGGCACTCGAACACCGCGCCGCCGTGATCGGGACCGACCGCGGTGAGCTGGTGACCGGTCTGTCCGCGCTCGCCGACGAACGCCGGGCCGCGGGTCTCGCCACCGGACTGGTGTCCACCGGTCCTGGCGGCAAGATCGCGTTCGTCTTCCCGGGGCAAGGTGCGCAGTGGGTCGGGATGGGCCGCGAGCTGGCCGCCTCGTCGCCGGTGTTCGCGGCGCGGCTGGCCGAATGCGGCGCGGCCCTCGAGCCCCACGCCGACTGGGAGCTGGACGCCGTGCTGGCCGGCCGCGAGGGTGCGCCCGGGCTCGAGCGCGCCGACGTCGTGCAGCCGTTGCTGTGGGCGGTGATGGTGTCGCTGGCCGCCCTCTGGGAGGCGGCCGGGGTGCGGCCGGACGCCGTCGTCGGACACAGCCAGGGGGAGATCGCGGCGGCCTGTGTCGCCGGGATCCTGTCGCTGGAGGACGCGGCGAAGGTGGTGGCCGTGCGCAGCCGGGCCCTGTCCGGGCTGGCCGCGTCGGCCGGGATGCTCGCGGTGGTGATGCCGGTCGCCTCGGTCGAGGCACTGCTGGCCGGGAACGACAGCTGGGCGCGGCGGCTCTCGGTGGCCGCCGTCAACGGGCCGGCGACCACGGTGGTCTCCGGTGACCTGGACGCCCTGGTTGAGCTGGAGCGGGAGCTGTCGGCCCGGCGGGTCATGCGGTGGCAGATCCCGCAGACCGACTTTGTGGCCCATTCGGCGCGAGTCGAGCCACTGCGGGACGGGCTGGTCCGCGACCTGGCCGGCCTCGAGCCGCGAACGGGCCGGGCGGCGCTGTTCTCCTCGGTGACCGGTTGCCGGATCGACGGACCGGAACTGGACGCCGCGTACTGGTACGCGAACGTGCGCGAACGCGTGCGCTTCCAGGACGCCACCCTGGCGCTGGCCGAGGCGGGGTGCCGGACGTTCATCGAGGTGTCCCCGCATCCCGTGCTGACCGGGGCGATCGCCGAGACCCTGGAGGAGGCCGAGGTACCGGCCGCCCCGCTCATCGCGGGAACGGTGGAACGCGAGAACAGCGGGGCGGCCCGCTTCCTCGCCGCGCTGGCCCAGGTGCACGTGCGCGGGGTGAAGATCGACTGGGCCCGGGTGCTGCCGGCCGGCGCGCTGGTGGAGCTGCCGACGTACGCCTTCCAGCGTCAGCCGTACTGGCTGCGACCGGTCGGCGCACGCCGGGTCCCGGCGCGTCGGGCCGACTCCTCGGTAACCGATGACTGGCGCTACCGGGTCACCTGGGCTCCGATCGCCGAGCCCGGGACGGCCCGGCTGGCCGGAACCTGGATCCTCGTCGCCGGCGAGGCCGACCCGACCGGGATCGAAGCGGTCGCCCGGCTCCTGGCCGCGCGGGGCGCCCACGTCGCGCGGATCGACCTCGCCGCGCACGGTGCGGACCGCGAGACGCTGGCCGGTCGGGTCTGCTCGATCGCCGCCGAGGGACCGCTGGCGGGGGTGCTGTCCCTGCTGGCGTTGGACCAGACCCCGCTGTCTGGCCAGCCCGCCGTGCCCGTCGGCCTGGCCGCGACCTTGGCGCTGATCCAGGCGCTCGGCGACGCCGAGGTCGCGGCCCCCCTGTGGGTGGCGACGTCCGGCGCCGTGGCGACCGCCCCCGAGGAGGCCCTGACCGGCCCGCTGCAGGCGCAGGCGTGGGGCCTGTGCCGGGTCGCGGCGCTGGAACACCCCGACCGCTGGGGCGGGCTCGTCGATCTCCCCGCCGACCTGGACGAGCCGGCCGGCGCTCGACTGGCCGCGGTGCTGGCCGGCCTCGATGAGGACCAGGTCGCGATCAGGGCTGACGGGATCCGGGGCCGGCGGCTGGTCCGCGCCCCTCGACACAGCACGGACGTCGCGCCGTGGACCCCGCGAGGCACTGTCCTGATCACCGGCGGTACCGGCGCGGTCGGCCGGCACATGGTCCGCTGGCTGGCCGGCCGGGGCGCTCCGCGAGTGGTGCTCGTCAGCCGCTCGGGTCCGGCCTCGGCGGGGACCGCCGCGCTGGCCGCCGAGCTGGCGGCCGCCGGCACGACCGTCGAGGTGCTGGCCGGCGACACCGGCCACCGCGGTGACCTGTCCGGGGTCCTGGCCCGGATCGCGGCGACCGGCCCGGAACTGACCGGCGTGCTGCACACCGCCGGCGTCGTCGACAACGGCGTGCTCGACCGGCTCGATCCGCCCCGGTTGGCGTCGGTGCTGGCGGCCAAGGCCGGCAGCGCCGCACTGCTTGACGAGCTGACCGCGGGCCTCGAGCTCGACGCGTTCGTGCTGTTCTCCTCGGCGGCGGCGACCTTCGGAGCAGGCGGCCAGGGCAACTACGCGGCCGCCAACGCCTACCTCGACGCACTGGCCCAGCACCGGCGCGCCCGCGGCCTGCCGGCGCTGTCGGTCGCGTGGGGCCCGTGGGCCGGTGGCGGTGTCGCGCAGGCCAGCGAGGCGACCCGGCAGCGGTTGAGCCGCAACCGCTGGGAGGTGCTGATGGAGCCTCGGCTCGCGGTCCAGGCACTGTCCGACGCGCTCCTCGGTCCCGATAGCGCGCTCACGGTCATGGATATCGACTGGGCCGTGATCGAGTCCGCCGGCATCGAGCACGAGATGCAGCGGACGCCGTTGCTGCGGGATCTGCCCGAGATCCAGCGGATGGCGGCCGCGTCCGGCGCCGCTTCCCGCGACGGCGCGCGAGTGACCAGGGACGAGCTGGTCGGGCAGCTGCTGACCCTGCCCCGGGCCGGGCAGGTGTCGAAGCTGACCGGCCTGGTCCAGGCCGTCGCGGCCGAGGTGCTGGCCTATCCCTCGCCGGAGGGGGTTGAGGCCGGCCGGGCGTTCAGCGATCTGGGGTTCGACTCGCTGACCGCCGTGGAGCTGCGCAACCGGCTCAGCGCGGCCGCCGGCCTCCGGCTGCCGGCCAGCCTCCTGTTCGACTATCCGACGCCGACGGCGCTGGCCGAGCATCTCCGGGCGGAACTGCTGGGCGACCGGTCCGCGACCGAGGCGCCGGTGACGACGGCCGCGGTAGCGGGTGAGCCGATCGCGATCGTGGGCATGGGCTGCAGGTTCCCCGGCGGCGTTCGCACCCCGGACCAGCTCTGGGACCTGCTGGTCTCCGGTACGGACGCCATCTCCGGGTTCCCGGCCGACCGGGGCTGGGACCTGGACAGCCTCTACCACGCGGATCCCGGCCACAGCGGGACGACGTACGTGCGGGCCGGCGGGTTTGTGCACGAGGCCGGGCTGTTCGACCCAGGGTTCTTCGGGATCAGCCCTCGGGAAGCGATGGCGATGGATCCCCAGCAGCGCCTGTTGTTGGAGACCTCCTGGGAAGGCTTGGAACGCGCCGGCATCGAACCGGGATCGCTGCGCGGGTCACGGACCGGGGTGTTCGTCGGCGGCTACAGCTCCGGGTACGCCTCGGTGGGGCAGCAGACCGGCGCGGACGGTGCGGACGGCCTGGAAGGCCATCTGATGGCCGGCAACGCAACCAGCGTGATCTCCGGCCGGGTGGCCTACACCCTCGGGCTGGAGGGCCCCGCCGTCACGATCGACACGGCCTGCTCGTCGTCGCTCGTCGCCCTGCACCTGGCCGCCCAGGCATTGCGCTCCGGCGAATGCACGCTGGCGCTGGCCGGCGGGGTCACCATCATGGCCACCCCCTGGGACCTCGTGGTGTTCTCCCGGCAGCGCGGCCTGGCCCCGGATGGCCGCTCCAAGGCTTTCGGCGCCGACGCGGACGGCATGGGGATGGCCGAGGGCGTGGGCATGCTCGTCGTCGAGCGGCTCTCCGATGCCCGCCGCCACGGCCACGAGGTACTGGCCCTGGTCCGCGACAGTGCGACCAACCAGGACGGTGCGTCCAACGGGTTGACCGCCCCCAACGGCCCCTCGCAACAACGGGTGATCCGGGCCGCGCTCGCCAACGCCCGGCTGTCGCCGGCGGACGTCGACGTCGTGGAGGCACACGGCACCGGCACGCCTCTGGGCGACCCGATCGAGGCCCAGGCCGTGCTGGCCACCTACGGACAGGACCGGCCGGAGGGCCAGCCGCTGTGGCTCGGCTCGGTCAAGTCAAACATCGGCCACACCCAGGCCGCCGCCGGGGTCGCCGGCGTGATGAAGATGGTGCTGGCCCTGCGGCACCGGAAGCTCCCGCGCAGCCTGCACAGCGAGCAGCCGTCCCCGCACGTGGACTGGTCGGCCGGGCAGGTGCGGCTGCTGAGCGAGACGGTCGACTGGCCGGTGAACGGGCGCCCGCGCCGGGCCGGGGTCTCGGCGTTCGGGATCAGCGGTACCAATGCGCACGCCATCCTCGAGGAGGCTCCCGACAACTCGGTCACCCCGACCGGGCCGGTCCAACCGGTCCTGTTCACCGGTGGTTCGCGGGCCTGGCTGGTGTCCGCGCGCACGCCGGCCGGGCTGCTGGCGCAGGCCGCGCGGCTGGCCGAGTTCGTCTCGACCCCGACCGGTCCGGACCAGGTCGACCTCACCGACGTCGGCTGGTCACTGGCCACGTCCCGGTCACCGTTCGAGCACCGGGCGGTACTCCTGGGCGCGGATCACGAGACGCTGACCTCGGGCCTGCGCGCGCTGGTCGCCGACGCGCCGGCGCCCTCGGTGGTGCGCGGTGTGGTGCCGGCCGGCCGCCCCAAGGTCGGGTTCCTGTTCGCGGGGCAGGGCGCGCAGCGCGCCGGCATGGGGCGCGAACTGCACGCGGCCTCGCCGGTCTTCGCGGCGGCGTTCGACCAGGCCTGCGCGCTCCTGGAAACAGAGCTGGGGCTGCCGATCCGGGAGGTCGTGCTCGGGATCGGGGACAACGACGATCAACAACGGGCGGACCGGACGGTCTACGCGCAGACCGGGCTGTTCGCGGTCGAGGTCGGGCTGGTCGCCCTGCTGGCCTCGGCCGGGATCGTGCCGGACGCGGTGGCCGGCCATTCGGTGGGGGAGATCGCGGCGGCCCACGCGGCCGGGGTGCTGTCCCTGGCCGACGCGAGCCGGCTCGTCGCGGCGCGGGCCCGGCTGATGCAGGCCCTGCCCGCCGGCGGTGCGATGGCCGCGCTGGAGGCGGGCGAGGCCGAGGTGATCCAGACGCTGGACGGTGTCCCCGGGGTCGAGATCGCGGCGGTGAACGGACCCTCCGCGGTGGTGGTCTCCGGTGACACCGAGGCCGTCGACCAGGTGGTGGCGACGTGGCGGGAGCGGGGCCGGCGGGTGCGTCGGCTGCGGGTCAGCCACGCGTTCCACTCGGCCCGGATGGATCCGGTACTGGACGAGCTCCGGCGGGTGGCAGCGGACCTCGAGCACGGGACACCGACGGTGGCCTGGGCCGGAGCGTGTGACGGCACGATCCTGACGGCCCCGGACGGCGGCTACTGGCCGGCCCAGGCCCGGCGGGCGGTCCGGTTCGCCGACGCCGTCGCCGCGCTGGCCGGCCAGGGCGTGTCGACCTTCCTCGAGATCGGTCCGGACGGGACGCTCTCGGCACTGGGTCCGGCCGCACTGGGTCCGGCCGCACTGGGTCCGGCCGCGCTGCCCGGCACCGACGCGGCCCCGGCCGGGGGCGAACCGGCGCGCGGCGCCGAGCCGGAGTTCATCCCGCTGCTGCGCGCCCGGACCGCCGCCCCGGACGCGGTACTGGCTGCGCTGGCCCGCGCCCACGTGCGGGGAGTCGGCGTCGACTGGACGGCGGTCCTGCCGGCCGGGAACCGGGTGGAGCTACCCACCTACGCCTTCGGGCAGCAGCGGTTCTGGCCGCTCGGCCCGCACAAGCTCCGGCTCGGGGTGGCCAACGGGTCCGGCGACGAGCAGGCCGGTGGCGCGGCCGAGGCGCGGTTCTGGGCCGCGATCGAGTCCGGCGACCAGCTGGCCCTGTCCGAGACGCTCGCCACCGACGACCCTCGGCTGGGTGAGCTGGTGCCGGTGCTCGCCTCCTGGCGCCGCCGCGAACGGGACCGGTCGGCCACCGACACCTGGCGCTACCGGGTCTGCTGGGCTCCGGTCGCCGACCCCGACCCGGTCGCGCTGTCGGGAACCTGGCTGGTCGTGACCGGCCCGGCCGGCGATGAGCTGGCCGAGCGCTGTGCCCAGGCGCTGACCGGGCACGGGGCCGAGGTCGTGGTCACCCGGGTCGGCAAAGACAGCACGACCCGGCAGACGCTCGCCGCCGAACTCGACCTCGCCGGCAGCTCACCGGTGGCCGGCGTCCTCTCGCTGCTGGCCTTCGACGAGGCGCCGCTGGCCGACCGGCCGACGGTGACGGCGGGACTGGCCGCGACCCTGGGCCTGGTCCAGGCACTGGGGGACGTGGAGGTCCAGGCGCCGCTGTGGGTGCTCACCTCGCAGGCCGTGGCCGCCGATCCGGGCGACCTGCTGGCGAACCCGCTGCAGGCCCAGGCCTGGGGGCTCGGCCGGGTGGTCGGCCTGGAACACCCGGAACTCTGGGGCGGCCTGATCGACCTGCCGGCCGTGCTCGACGACCGGGCCGCGGACCGACTCTGCGCGGTGCTGGCCGGCGGTGGCGAGGACCAGGTGGCGTTGCGCGGCGCGGGTATCCGGGGCCGGCGGCTGGAGCGGGCCCATCGGCCGGCGCGGGACGGGAGCTGGACGCCGCGGGGCACGGTGCTGATCACCGGGGGGACCGGGTCGATCGGCGGGCACACGGCCCGCTGGCTGGCCGGCAAGGGCGCCGCACGGGTTGTCCTGACAAGCCGCTCCGGCGTGGGCGCGCAGGGTGCCGTCGCGCTCGCCGCCGAACTGGCCGCCGAGGGAACCGCGGTCGGCGTCGTTGCGGCCGACGTCGCCCACCGCCCCGAGGTCGCCGGGTTGCTGGCCTGGATCGCCGCCGGTGGCCCCCCGCTGACCTCGGTCCTGCACGCCGCCGGCGCCGGACAGGCGACCGCGCTGCGGGACACCACACTGGCCGAACTGGCCGACTTGGCGGCCGTCAAGACCGCCGGCACGATGCACCTCGACGAGCTGACGCGCGACCTCGACCTCGACGCATTTGTGCTCTTCTCCTCGATCTCCGCGATCTGGGGCAGCGGCCTGCAGCCGGGCTACGCCGCCGTCAACGCGTTCCTCGACGCGCTGGCCGAGCACCGCCGAGGCCGGGGGCTGCCCGCAACCTGCGTCGCGTGGGGCCCGTGGGACGGCGGCGGCATGAGCGACCACGAGGGCAAGGCCCAGATGGTCCGGCGTGGGTTGCGGCTGCTGGACCCGGAGCTGGGGATCCGGGCTCTCGGCCAGGTCCTCGATGCCGGCGAGGCAGTGGTCACGGTGGTGGACGTCGACTGGGCCGCATTCGCCCCGGCCTTCACCCTGCGCCGGCCCAGCGCCCTGATCGAGGGATTGCCCGAGGTCGCGCTGGCGCTGGAGGGCGGGGGCGCGCAAGGGGACGACCCGGCGGGCGGCAGCGGCAGTGCCCTGACCGAGCAACTGCTGCCCCTGCCCCGAGCCGAGCAGGAGCAGCTGCTGGTGGACCTGGTCCGGTCCGAGGCGGCCGGGGTGCTCAACTACCCCTCGCCCGACGACCTCCCGCCCGACCGTGCCTTCAGCGACCTGGGCGCGGACTCGCTGACCGCCATCGAACTGCGCGACAGGCTCGGTGGCGCGATCGGCCAGCGGCTCTCCGCGACCCTGCTGTTCGACCACACGACGCCTGTCGCCGTGGCCGCTCACCTGTGCTCGCTCCTGGTCCCGGAAGGTATGTCGCCCTCCCAGCCGGTGCTGGCCGAGCTCGACAAGCTCGAGACCCTGCTCGCCGCCGCCGTCGGCGAGGACGACGAGACGGCGCGGATCACGGCCCGGCTCGAGGCTGTCGTCGCCCGCTGGAAGGAAACCACCACCGGCACCCGCTCGGCGGCAGTCGCGGAGAGCCTCGACTCCTCCTCCGATGAAGAGGTCTTCGACTTCATCGGCAAAGCCCTCGGCATCCACTGACATGGCCGAATTCGTTGACCGCTTCGGAAAGCTTGGGGTTCCACAGGTGAGCGACGACGACAAGCTCCGCTATTTCCTCCGCCGGGTCACGGCCAATCTCTCGGAGACTCGTCAGCGGCTCAGTGAGATCGAGGCCGCCGCCGACGAGCCGATCGCCATCGTGGGGATGGGCTGCCGCTTCCCTGGCGGCGTCCGGAGCCCGGAGGACCTGTGGGAGCTGTTGGCGGGTGGGGTCGACGCGATCTCCGGGTTCCCCGCCGACCGGGGCTGGGACCTGGCGGAGCTGCTCGGCACGGGGCCCGGCTCGGCGGGGAGCTCGCCCGTGCGCGCCGGCGGGTTCGTCGATGGAGCCGGTGAGTTCGACCCGGGCTTCTTCGGGATCAGCCCGCGCGAGGCGGTGGCGATGGACCCGCAGCAGCGGATGCTGCTGGAGGTCGCCTGGGAGGCGTTGGAGCGGGCCGGTCTCGATCCGCTGACGCTGCGCGGCTCGTCGACCGGCATCTTCGCCGGGGCGTCCTCCTCGGGCTACGGCTGGGGGCTGAGCGGGCACACCGAGCTGGAGGGCCATCTGGTCACCGGGACCGCCAGCAGTGTGCTGTCCGGTCGGATCGCCTACACCCTCGGGTTGGAGGGGCCGGCCGTCACCGTCGACACCGCCTGCTCGTCGGCACTGGTCTCGCTGCACCTGGCCTGCCGGGCACTGCGGGCCCAGGAGTGCTCGCTGGCCCTGGTGGGTGGCGTGTTCGTGGCGGCGACCCCGGTGATGTTCACCGACTTCAGCGCCCAGCTGGGGCTGGCCCCGGACGGACGGTGCAAGGCGTTCGGCGACGGCGCCGATGGCATGGGGGTGGCCGAGGGCGCCGGGATCGTGGTGGTGGAACGCCTCTCCGACGCCCGGCGCAACGGGCACCCGATTCTGGCGGTCGTGCGCGGCAGCGCGATGAACCAGGACGGCGCCTCCAACGGTCTGACGGCGCCCAACGGGCCGGCGCAGCAGCGGGTGATCCGGGCCGCGCTGGCCGACGCGCGACTGTTGGCGGCCGACATCGACGCCGTCGAGGCGCACGGCACCGGGACCGCGCTGGGCGACCCGATCGAGGCGCAGGCGCTGCTGGCGACCTACGGCCAGGAACGGCGTGAGGGCGAGCCGCTGCTGGTCGGCTCGATCAAGGCCAACATCGGTCATCCCCAGCAGGCGGCCGGCATGGCCGGAGTGATCAAGATGGTGCTGGCGCTGCGGCACGGGCTGCTGCCGCGCACCCTGCACGCCGACGAGCCCTCGCCGCACATCGACTGGTCCAGCGGGCAGGTCCGGCTGCTGACCGAGGCGGCGCCCTGGGAGCCGGGCGAGGCGCCCCGCCGGGCCGGTGTGTCCGGGTTCGGCATGAGCGGTACCAACGTGCACGTCATTCTGTCCGACCCACCGTCGGCGGAGCCGCCTGCCGAGACGGTGGACCCGGCCGAGGATGCCGAGGCGGTCGAGGCGGTCGATGTCCCGGCGCCGGCCCTGCTCACGGCCGGCCCCTCGGTGTGGCTGGTGTCGAGCCGTTCGGAAGCCGGCCTGGTCACCCAGGCCGGGCGCCTGGCCGACTTCGCCGGCCGCCGACCGGACCGGGACCCGGCCGAGGTCGCCTGGTCACTGGCGACGACGCGGTCCACCTTCGAGTACCGGGCCGCCGTGCTGGGCACGGACCGGGACGAGCTGACCGGGGGCCTGACCGCGCTCACCGCCGCCGGGCGCAGCCCGGGTGTGGTCCGGGGCGTGGCGGCCAAGGTCGGTAGGAAGGTGTTCGTCTTCCCCGGCCAGGGCACCCACTGGGCCGGCATGGGTCGGGAGATGCTGACCGCGTCCCCGGTCTTCGCCGCCCGCCTCGCGCAGTGCGCACAGGCACTCGAGCCCCACGTGGACTGGGTGCTGGAGGACGTCCTGCTCGGCCGGGACGCGGCACCGGGGCTGGACACCGCCGACGTCGCGCAGCCCGCGCTGTGGGCGGTGATGGTGTCGCTCGCCGCGATGTGGGAGGCGGCCGGGGTCCGCCCCGATGCCGTGGTCGGGCACAGCCAGGGTGAGATCGCGGCCGCCTATGTGGCCGGCATGCTGTCGCTGCAGGACGCCGCCCGGGTGGTGGCGGTCCGGGGCCGGGCACTGTCCGGGCTGGCCGCCGAGGCCGGGATGGTCTCGGTGGTGATGCCGGTCGGCGCGGTCGACGAGCTGCTGGCGACGAACGGGGACTGGGCCGACCGCCTGACAGTGGCGGCCGTGAACGGCCCCGCGACGACCGTGGTCTCCGGGGACCTGGAAGCGCTGGCCGAGTTCGAGCGGGCGCTGTCGGCCCGGCGCGTCCTGCGGTGGCGGCTGCCCCCGATGGACTTCGTGGCCCATTCGGCGCGGGTGGCGGAACTGGCCGGCGGGCTGGCTCGGGACCTGGCCGGGATCGAGCCGAGGATCGGGCGGATCCCGTTGTTCTCGACGGTGACCGGCCAGCGCCTGGACGGTCCGGAACTGGACGCCGGGTACTGGTACGCGAACGTCCGGGAGCGGGTCGGCTTCCAGGACGCCGTACTGGCCCTGGCCCGGGCGGGGCACCGCACGTTCATCGAGGTGTCGCCGCACCCGGTCCTCACCGCGGCCGTCGACGAGACCCTCGACGCCGCCGACCTCCCGGACGCCCCGCCGCCGGCCATCGGAACGCTGGACCGGGAGGACGCCGGGGCCCGCCGGTTCCTGACCGCGCTGGCCGGCGTGTACGTGCGCGGGGTGCCGGTCGACTGGACGGCGGTGCTGCCGGCCCGGCCGGTGGTCGAGCTGCCCACGTACGCGTTCGCCCGCCAGCACTACTGGCTGGCCCCGGCCGCCCCCGAGCCCGGCCCGGCGTCGGGGGAGGCGCGCAGCGAGACCGAGGCCCGGTTCTGGGCCGCGGTCGAGAACGCCGACCTGCCGGAGCTGTCCGGCCTGCTCGCCGTCGCCGAGCAACCGTTGGACGAGGTCCTGCCGGCGCTGACCGCGTGGCGCCGCCGCGAACGGGAGCGCTTCGCGACCGAGTCCTGGCGCTACCGGGTCTCCTGGGCACCGCTCGCCGACCCGGCTCCGGCGCGGCTGGGCGGCACCTGGCTGCTTGTCACCGGCCCCGACCAGGAGCTCGGCGACCGGCTCGGCCAGATCCTGGGTGATCACGGCGCGCACGTCGTCCCGGTCACCGTCACCGAGCCGGACCGGGACGCAGTCGCCTCGGTGCTGTCGGCCAGTTCGCCAGGATCGCCCGTCGCCGGCGTCGTCTCGCTGCTGGCGCTGGACGAGACCCCACACCCCCGGTTCTCCGATGTCGCCGTCGGGATCGCCGGGACGCTCGCGCTCATCCAGGGGCTGGGCGACGCCGGCATCGGCGCCTCGCTGTGGGTGCTGAGCCGGGGAGCCGTCGCGGCGGCCCCCTCGGATGTCCTGACGGCACCCGTGCAGGCGCAGGCCTGGGCGCTGGGCAGGGTCGCCGGCCTCGAGCACCGGGAGCGGTGGGGCGGCCTCGTCGACGTGCCCGAGCTGCTCGACGCGCGGGCGGCCGACCGGCTGTGCGCCGTACTGACCGGCGGCCTGGGCGAGGACCAGACCGCCGTGCGCCCCGGCGGGATCCTGGGACGCCGGCTCGTGCCGGCCGCGCTGCCCCCAGCCGGCGGTGCGCGGTGGCGCCCGGGTGGCAGCGTGCTGGTCACCGGCGGTACCGGCGCGATCGGCGGCCACGTGGCCCGCTGGCTGACCGGGCGGGGCGCCGACCGGATCGTGCTCACCAGCCGCTCCGGGGTCAGCGCCGCGGGCGCGGTCACCCTCGTCGCCGACGTGGCCGAGGGCGGCACGGCCGTGCACGTGGTGACGGCCGACGTCGGCCACCGCGACGATGTCACCGGGCTGCTGCGCTGGATCGCGGCCACCGGCGCACCGCTGTCGAGTGTCATGCACACCGCCGGCGTGGTCGACAACGGCGTGCTGGACCGGCTCGACACCGACCGGCTGGCCGCCGTGCTCGCCGCCAAGGCCACCAGTGCCACGCTGCTGGACGAGCTGACGGCGGACCTGGACCTGGACGCGTTTGTGCTGTTCTCCTCGGCGGCGGCGACCTTCGGCGGCGGCGGCCAGGGCAACTACGCGGCCGCCAACGCCTTCCTCGAAGCGCTCGCCCAGTACCGCCGGGGTCGGGGCCGCACGGCGCTGTCGGTGGCGTGGGGTCCGTGGGCCGGGGGCGGCGTCGCCCAGGCCAGCGAGGTCACCGTCGCGCGGCTGAGCCGTAACCGGTGGGAGGTCCTGATGGACCCCGCACTGGCTGTCCAGGCACTGGCCGAGGCCATCGACGGCGACGACACCGCACTGACCGTCATGGACGTGGACTGGTCGCAGATGGCCGGCGCCCCCGGCCTGGCCGACCTGCACACCGTGCCGTTCGTCCGCGACCTGCCCCAGATCCGCCGCCTGGCCCGTACCCGGGAAGCCGACGCCGGCCCGGCGGGCGAGGTGGCTGGTGCCGGGGGTGACCTGGCGCGCCAGCTGTCGGGGCGCACCCGGGCCGAGGCGGACCGGCTGCTGACCGAGCTGGTCAGGGCCGAGGCCGCCGCCGTCCTCAACTACGCGTCCGGGGCCGCTGTCGACGCGGCCCGTGCCTTCAGCGACCTCGGGTTCGACTCGCTGACCGCGGTGGAGCTGCGCAACCAGCTCAGCTCGGCCACCGGGCTGCGGCTCCCGGCCACGCTGCTGTTCGACTACCCGACTCCGCTGGTGCTGGCCGGTTACCTGCGCACCGAGCTGCTGGGTGACCGCGCGGTGGTGCCGGTGGCCTCCGCCACGGCGTCACTGGACCGCGAGCCGATCGCCATCGTCGGCATGGCCGGTCGCTATCCGGGCGGTGTGACGGGTCCGGAGAGCCTCTGGGAGCTGCTGGACTCCGGCCGTGACGGGATCACCGGCATCCCGCTCAACCGCGGCTGGGATCTGGACCACCTGTTCGATCCGGACCCCGACCACCCGGGCACCGCGTACGTCCAGGCCGGCGGGTTCCTGCACGAGGCGGGGGAGTTCGACCCCGGGTTCTTCGGGATCAGCCCTCGTGAGGCGCTCGCGATGGACCCGCAGCAGCGGCTCCTGCTGGAGACGGCATGGGAGGCGCTGGAACGGGCCGGCATCGACCCCCGGTCGCTGCGCGGGTCGGCCACCGGGGTGTTCGCGGGCGGCTACGGGTCCGGGTACGCGACCGGGCTGCAGCTGGCCCCGGAGGGCTCGGCCGGGCTAGAGGGGCACATGGTCACCGGGAACGCCGGCAGCGTCATCTCGGGCCGGATCTCCTACACCCTCGGGCTGGAGGGGCCGTCCCTGACCGTGGACACAGCGTGCTCGTCGTCCCTCGTCGCCATCCACATGGCCAGCCAGGCGCTGCACGCGGGGGAGTGCGGCCTGGCGCTGGCCGGCGGCGTCACGGTCATGGCGACCCCGGCGGAGCTGGTCGGTTTCTCGAAGCAGCGCGGCCTGGCCGGGAACGGGCGCTGCAAGTCGTTCTCGGCCGACGCCGACGGGATGGGGATGGGCGAGGGTGCGGGCCTGATCGTGCTCGAACGGCTCTCCGACGCCCGGGCGAACGGCCACCCCGTGCTGGCCGTGCTCCGGGGCAGTGCGGTGAACTCCGACGGTGCTTCCAACGGGCTCACCGCGCCCAACGGGCCGTCGCAGCAGCGGGTGATCCGGGCCGCCCTGGCCAACGCCGGACTGCGCCCGGACGAGGTCGACGCGGTGGAGGCGCACGGCACCGGCACCGTGCTCGGCGACCCGATCGAGGCCCAGGCCCTGGCGGCGGCCTACGGAAGTGACCGGGACGCCGACCTCCCGCTGTGGCTGGGATCGGTGAAGTCCAACATCGGCCACACCCAGGCCGCCGCCGGCGTGGCCGGGGTGATGAAGATGGTGCTGGCGCTGCGGCACGAGCAGCTGCCCCGGACCCTGCACTCGCTCGAGCCCTCCCCGCACGTGGACTGGTCAGGCTCGGGGCTGCGGCTGTTGACCGAGCCCACGCCGTGGCCGGCGGGTGGGCGTCCCCGCCGGGCCGGGATCTCGGGGTTCGGGATCAGCGGCACGAATGCCCACCTCATCGTCGAGGAGGCTCCCGAGGTCCCGGCGGAGCAGGTCGGGGACGAGACAGAGCCGGTCGGGGACGAGACCGGGCCGGGGGTGCTGATCACGGCTCCGACGTGGTTGCTGTCCGGTCGGACCGCCGACGCCCTGGCCGCCCAGGCCGGGCGGTTGGCCGCGTTCGTGGACGCCGACCCCGAGCTGTCGCCGGCGGATGTGGGCTGGTCGCTGGTGACCGCGCGGTCGGTGTTCGAGCACCGGGCCGTGGTCGTCGGCACCGATCGTGCCGCGCTGCTGGCGGGGTTGGCGTCGGTGGCGGCGGGAGAGCCCTCGACGTCCGTGACCAGCGGGGTGGCCCCGGCCGGGACACCGAGGGTCGGCTTCGTGTTCGCCGGCCAGGGCGCCCAGCGGGCCGGGATGGGCCGGGAGCTCTACGCCACCTCAGCGGTCTTCGCGGCGGCGTTCGACCAGGTGTGCGCGCTGTTGGAACCGGAGGTCGGGCTGCCGATCCGGGACGTCGTGCTGGGCAGCGGCGTCGGTGCGGACGGCGGTGCGGAAGGCGACCCTCGCGCGGACCAGACCGGGTACGCCCAGGCCGGGTTGTTCGCGGTGGAGGCGGCGCTGGTCGCGGTGCTGGCGGCGGCCGGGGTGGTGCCGGAGGCGGTGGCCGGCCACTCGGTCGGGGAGATCGCGGCGGCGTACACGGCCGGTGTGCTGACCCTCGAGGATGCCTGCCGGCTGGTCGGCACGCGGGCGCGGCTGATGCAGGCCCTGCCCGAGGGCGGCGCGATGACGGCGGTGGGGGCGACCGAGGCCGAGATGCTCGCCGCCCTGCGGGACCGGTCGGACGTCTGCGTGGCGGCCCTCAACGGCCCGTCCTCCGTGGTGATCTCGGGTGAGGTAGCGGCCGTCGACGGGGTCGTCGAGCTGTGGCGGGAGCGGGGCCGGCGGGTGCGGCGGCTGCGGGTCAGTCACGCGTTCCACTCGGCCCGCATGGACCCGGTGCTGACGGAACTCGGCCAGGTGGCCGCCGAGCTGAACCTGGCGGCGCCCACCCTGACCTGGGTGGGGGCGCTGACCGGCGACGTCGTCGAGGTCCCCGACGCGGTCTACTGGGTACGGCAGGCGCGGGAGCCGGTCCGGTACGCCGACGCCGTCACCACCCTGGCCGGCCAGGGCATCTCGGTGATCATCGAGATCGGGCCGGACGCCACCCTGTCCGGGATGGGCATGGCGGTCCTCGCCGACTCGGGTGAGCGGCCCGGTACCGCTTTTGTTCCGCTGCTGGGTGGCCGGACCTCGGCCGCCGATGGCCTGCTGGGCGCGCTGGCCCGGGCGCACGTGTACGGCGTGGACATCGACTGGTCCGCGGTGCTGCCGGCCGGCTCGCTGGTCGAGCTGCCGACCTATGCCTTCCGGCACGAGTACTTCTGGCCCGGCGGGCCGCAGGTGATGCGCGCGGGCCCGGCCGCCGTCGGTGGCGGCGGCTCCGCCGCCGAGGCCCGGTTCTGGGCCGCGGTCGAGGACGGCGACCTGGCCGGCCTGGCCGACACGCTGGGGATGGACGGCGGGGACCGGCTCGGCGCGGTGCTGCCCAGCTTGACCTCGTGGCGCCGGCGGGAGCGGGACGACTCGGCGACCGCGCACTGGCGGTACCGGACGTCGTGGGCGCCGGTCGCTGACCTGCCGGCGGTCCAGCTGTCGGGTACCTGGCTGGTGGTTGCCGGTTCGGCGCGGGACGAGCTGGCGCGGGGGTGTGTCCGGGCACTGGCGGCCCGGGGGGCGCGCGCGGTGGCCGTCGAGCTCGGCCCGGACGCGGCGGACCGAGGGTCGGTCACCACCCGGATCGGCGACGTGCTGGGCTCGGCCGAGGGTGAGCATGACCTCGGCGGTGTGGTGTCGCTGCTGGCTCTCGCGCCCGGAGCAATGCCGGGGCTCGATGCCGTCCCGGTCGGGGTCGCCGGCACGGTGGCGCTGATCCAGGCGCTGGGGGACGCCGGCCTGGCGGCGCCGCTGTGGGTGCTGACCCGGGGGGCGGTGGCCGCCGCGCCGGCCGAGACGTTGACGGCTCCGGTGCAGGCCCAGGTGTGGGGCCTGGGGCAGGTGGCCGCCCTGGAACATCCGGACCGGTGGGGCGGGCTGATCGACCTGCCCGAGGTCTGGGACGAGCGGGTCGAAACCCGGCTGGCCTCGGTGCTGGCCGGTTGCGGCGAGGACCAGGTCGCGATCCGGGACGCGGGGGTGCTGGGTCGCCGGTTGGTGCGGGCCGAGGCCTCCGGTGGGCCCGGTTGGGTCGCGCGGGGCACGGCGCTGGTCACCGGCGGCACGGGCGCGATCGGCGCGCGGGTGGCCAGCTGGCTGGTCGAGCGGGGTACCGAGCGGGTGGTGCTGACGAGCCGCTCCGGCGCCGGTGCGGCTGGTGCGGCGGGGTTGGCGGCGGAACTGGCCGAGGGTGGGGCTACGGCCGTGGTGCTCGCCGCCGACGTCGCCGAGCGGGCCGAGGTAACCGGGCTGCTGGCGGCGGTCGCGGCGGGTGGACCGCCGTTGCGGACGGTCGTGCACACCGCCGGGGTCGTGGACGACGGGGTGCTGGACCGGCTGGACGCGGCGCGGCTGGCCACGGTGCTGCGGCCGAAGGCCGGCGGCGCGGCCGTGCTGGACGAGCTGACCGAGACCCTCGAGCTCGATGCGTTTGTGCTGTTCTCGTCCTCGGCCGGCACGTTCGGCGGTGGCGGCCAGGGCAACTACGCGGCGGCCAACGCGTACCTCGACGCACTCGCCCAGCACCGGCGCGGCCGGGGGCTGCCCGGCACCTCGGTGGCCTGGGGCCCGTGGTCCGGGGGAGGGATGGCGCAGGCCAGCGACGCCGCCCGCCAGCGGCTCGACCGGGGGCTGCTGAGCGCGATGGAGCCGGCACTGGCGCTGCGGGTGCTGGGGCAGGCGCTCGCGGAGTCCGGCTCCCACGGCGTGCTGACCGTGATGGACCTGGACTGGGCCCGGGCGGCGACCAGGATGGACAGCCTGCGTCAGGTCCCCCTCGTGCGCGACCTGCCCGAGCTGCGCGACCTGCCGGCCGTCGAGGCACCCCGTGACGGCCGGGTCGGTACCGAGCTCGCCGGGCAGCTTGCCGGCCAGAGCCGGGCCGCCCAGGTGCAGACGCTGACCGATCTGGTCCGTGCCGAGGCGGCGGCGGTGCTCGGTCACTCGTCCGCCTCGGCCATCGACGCCGAGCGGGCGTTCAGCGACGTCGGGTTCGACTCGCTGACCGCGGTGGAGCTGCGCAACCGGCTGACCGGTCGAGGCGGGCTGAGCCTGCCGGCGACGCTGGTGTTCGACTACCCGACCCCGAGGGCACTGGCCGAGCACCTCCGGAGCGAGCTGCTCGGTGACGCCGACGCCCCGGACCGCGCTCGGGGGCCGGTCGCGGTGGACGGCGACCCGATCGCGATCGTCTCCATGGCCTGCCGCTTCCCCGGCGGCGTGCACACTCCCGAGCAGCTCTGGGACCTGCTGGCCTCGGGCACGGACGCGATCTCCGGCTTCCCGACCGACCGTGGTTGGGACCTGGACAATCTGTTCGACCAGGATCCGGTGCGGACCGGGACCTCGGTCACCCGCGCCGGCGGGTTCCTGCACGACGCGGCCGAGTTCGATCCGGGGTTCTTCGGGATCAACCCGCGTGAGGCGCTGGCGATGGACCCGCAGCAGCGGTTGCTGCTGGAGACGTCGTGGGAGGCACTGGAGCGGGCCGGCATCGACCCGCGTTCGCTGCGCGGCAGTGACACCGGTGTCTTCGCCGGTGCGGGGTTCTCCGGCTACGGGGTCGGCGCCACCGACAGCGGGCTGGAGGGCTACCTGCTGACCGGGATGGCCGCGAGTGTCATCTCGGGCCGGGTGTCCTACTCGCTGGGTCTGGAGGGACCGGCGGTCACGGTGGACACGGCGTGTTCCTCGTCGCTGGTGGCGCTGCACCAGGCCGCGCAGGCCCTGCGGTCGGGGGAGTGCGCGCTGGCGTTGGCCGGCGGGATCACCGTGATGGCGGTGCCGACCGGGTTCTCGGAGTTCTCCCGGCAGCAGGGACTGGCCTCGGACGGCCGGTGCAAGGCGTTCGGCGCCGGCGCGGACGGCACCGGCTGGGCCGAGGGCGCCGGAATGCTGCTGCTGGAGCGGCTGTCCGACGCCCAGCGCAACGGGCACCGGGTCCTGGCCGTGCTCCGGGGCAGCGCGGTGAACTCCGACGGTGCGAGCAACGGTCTGACCGCGCCGAACGGCCCGTCGCAGCAGCGGGTCATCCGCTCCGCGCTGGCCAGCGCCCAGCTCTCGACGGCGGACATCGACGTGGTCGAGGCGCACGGCACGGGCACGACGCTCGGGGACCCGATCGAGGCGCAGGCACTGCTGGCCACGTACGGGCGCGACCGCGAGGACAGCCGTCCGCTGTGGTTGGGGTCGGTGAAGTCGAACATCGGCCACACCCAGTCGGCGGCCGGTGTCGCCGGGGTCATGAAGATGGTGCTGGCCCTGCGGCACGAGGAGCTGCCGCCGACCCTGCACGCCGCTGAGCCGTCCGCACAGATCGACTGGTCCTCGGGCGCGGTGCGGCTGCTGACCGAGGCCGTGCCGTGGAGCACCAACGGGCGGCCCCGGCGGGCCGGTGTGTCGTCGTTCGGGATCAGCGGCACCAACGCCCACCTCATCCTCGAGGAGGCTCCCGCCGCCGGGCCGGACGAACGAGGGGACAGCGCCCCGCCGGTGCTCACCGAGGCCCTGGCCTGGCCGGTCTCCGGGCGGACCCGGGAGGCACTGCGGGCCCAGGCTGGCCGGCTGATGGCGTACCTGGAGGGCGTCGGCGGTCTGGATCCGGTCGACGTGGGCTGGTCGCTGGCGACGACCCGGTCGACGTTCGAGCACCGTGCTGTCGTCGTCGGGGCCGACGGGGACGAACTGAGGTCGGGGCTCGCGGCGCTGGCCTCCGGCGGGTCGTCGGCGGCCGTGGTCAGCGGTGCCGTGCCGGGTGGCCGGCCGAAGGTGGGGTTCCTGTTCGCCGGGCAGGGGGCGCAGCGGGCCGGGATGGGCCGTGGCCTGTACGCCGCGTCGCCGGTGTTCGCGTCGGTGTTCGACGAGGCCTGTGGACTGCTGGAGGCGGAGCTGGGCCTGCCGATCAGAGACGTTGTCCTGAGTGCCGACGAGGGCGACCCGAGGGCCGACCAGACGGTGTTCGTGCAGGCCGGGTTGTTCGCGGTCGAGGTGGGTCTGGTCGCCGTGTTGGCGGCGGCCGGCATCGTGCCGGACGCGGTCGCCGGCCACTCCGTCGGTGAGATCGCCGCCGCCCACGTGGCCGGAGTCCTGACCCTGGCCGACGCGTGCCGGCTGGTGGCGGTGCGGGGCCGGTTGATGCAGGCACTGCCCGAGGGTGGCGCGATGGGGGCGATCGAGGCCGGGGAGGCGGAGGTTCGCACGGCGCTGGACGAGGTGTCCGGGGTATCCACGGCCGCGGTGAACGGCCCGTCGTCGGTGGTGATCTCGGGTGATGAGACCGCGATCGACGGGCTGCTCGAGACGTGGCGGGAACGCGGCCGCCGGGTGCGGCGGCTGCGGGTCAGCCACGCGTTCCACTCGGCCCGGATGGATCCGATGCTCGGCGAGCTGGGTGCGGCGGCGGCGCGGCTGGACCATGCGGCACCGGCCGTGACCTGGGTGGGCGCCCTGACCGGCGACGTGATCACGGACCCGGAGGCCCGGTACTGGGTCGAGCAGGCGCGGTCGGCCGTCCGGTTCGCCGACGCCGTCAGCTCCGCCGTCAGCGCGCTGTCGGGTGAGGGACCCACGGTGTTCCTGGAGATCGGCCCCGACGGCACGCTGTCGGCGCTGGGCCCGGCCGCGCTCGGCGACCCCGACAGCGACACCGACGGCGACACCGAGCCGGTGTTCATCCCGCTCCAACGCCCGGACACACCGGCGCCCGGCGCCCTGCTCACCGCCCTGAGCCGCGCCCACGTGCACGGGGTCGGTGTCGACTGGCGGGCGGTGCTGGCCCCCGGTCGGCTGGTGGACCTGCCGACGTACGCCTTCGTGCGGGACCGGTACTGGGTGACGGGTCTGCTGGCCGGTCCTGGCGCGAACCGGGCCGGTGACCCGGCGGAGGAGCGGTTCTGGGCGGCCGTCGACGACGGTGACGTGGCCGGCCTCGCCGATACCCTGGCGCTGGAGGGGCAGCGACTCGAGGGGGTGCTGCCGGCACTGGCGTCCTGGCGGCGCCGCGAGCGGACCCGGTCGCGGACCGAGGACTGGCGGTACCGGATCTCCTGGACGCCGGTCGCCGACCGTCGCTCGGCCGCGCTGGCCGGCACCTGGCTCGTCGTCACCGGACCGGCTGGCCCCGACCTGCTCGCCGGGTGTGCCCAGGCCCTGGCCGACCACGGCGCGGACGTCGTACGTGCCCAGGTTGTGTCGGCGGACCGGGCGGCCCTCGCGGCTGAACTCCGGGACGTCGTCGGAACCCGGCCCGTTGCCGGCGTGCTGTCGCTGCTGGCGCTGGATGAGACACCCCTGGCGGACACTCCGGCGGTGTCGACCGGTCTCGCCACCACGGTGGGACTGGTCCAGGCTCTCGGGGACCTGGGGCTGGCCGCTCCGCTGTGGCTGCTGACGTCGGGAGCGGTCGAGCCGGGCCGGGCCCCGGCCAGCGTGGTGCAGGCCCAGGTGTGGGGGCTGGGTCGGGTCGCCGGTCTAGAGCATCCGGATCGGTGGGGCGGCCTGGTCGACGTGCCCGAGGTGCTGGACGGACCCGCCGCGGACCGGTTGTGCGCCGTGCTGGCCACACCTGTGGCCGAGGCCGGCGAGGACCAGGTGGCGATCCGGGGCACGGGGGTGCTGGCCCGCCGGATGGTGCGGGCGCGCCGGCCGAGGCCCCGGGGCACCTGGGCTCCGCGCGGGACCGTACTGGTGACCGGGGGGACCGGGGCGATCGGTCGACGGCTGGGCCGGTTGGCGGCGGCCCGCGGCGCGAGCCGGGTGGTGCTGTCGAGTCGCTCCGGCCCGGCGGTGGCTGGGATCGGCGCGCTGGCGGCGGAGCTCGCCCGCTCCGGTACGTCGGTGGCGGTGCTGGCCGGCGACATCGGCGTCCGGACCGAGGTAGCGGCCCTGGTGGACTGGATCGGGGCGAGCGGGCCCGTGCTCAGCTCGGTGTTCCACGCGGCCGGGGTGGGCGGTGGCGGGCACATCGCCGAGCTCAGCCTGGCCGGTCTGGCCGGCTCGATGGCGGCGAAGGCCGGCGGCGCGGCCCACCTGGACGAGCTGACCGAGGATCTGGACGCATTCGTCACGTTCTCCTCGGGCGCGACCACCTGGGGCAGCGCCCACCTCGGCGGCTACGCGGCCGCCAACGCCTTCCTGGACGCGCTGGTCGAGGACCGGCGTGCGCGCGGACTGGCCGGCACCTCGGTCGCCTGGGGCCTGTGGGGCGGTGGCGGGATGGCCGAGGGCGAGGCCTCGGCAGTGATGCAGCGACTGGGCCTGCGGGAGATGGACCCGGATCTCGCGATCGGCGCGTTGGCCCACGTCCTGGACCACGGCGAGGGTCCGACCACGGTCGCCGACATCGACTGGGCCGTGTTCGCGCCCGTGTTCACCGTGCAACGACCCAGCCCACTGATCGGCGACCTCGCCGACGTCCGGCGGGCGCTGAGCGAACCGACGCCGGCCGGTGCCGGTCAGGAGCGGACGACCGTCGCCAGTGAGCTGACGGCACGGCTGACCGGCCTGAACCGGGCCGACCGGACCCGGCTGCTCACCGAGCTCGTACGGGCCGAGGCGGCCGTCGTGCTGGGGCACCCGTCACCCGAGGCGCTGGCGGCCGGGCGGGCGTTCAAGGACCTCGGCTTCGACTCGCTCACCGCCGTCGACCTGCGCAACCGGCTGAATGCCGCCACCGGGACGGCCCTGCCAGCCACCCTGGTCTTCGACTACCCGACCCCCGCGGCGCTGGCCGGCTTCCTGCGCTCGCGGCTGCTCGGCGACGGGGACGGCGAGGTTCGGGCCCCGGTTCTCACCGCGACCGCCGTGGCACCGGCGGACGACCCGATCGCGATCATCGGTATCGGTTGCCGATTCCCCGGCGGGGTGGCCGGCCCCGAGGACTTCTGGCAGCTGCTGGCCCGAGGCGCCGACGTCGTGTCGGACCTGCCGACCGACCGAGGCTGGGACCTGTCCGCCCTCCACGACGGAGTCCCGGCCGAGCGGGGACCGGCCCCGCGCGGTGGGTTCCTCCACGACGCGGGTGAGTTCGACCCCGGGTTCTTCGGGATCAGCCCGCGCGAGGCACTCACCATGGACCCGCAGCAGCGGTTGCTGCTGGAGACCTCCTGGGAGGCACTCGAGCGGGCCGGTATCGACCCGGGGCTGCTGCAGGGGTCGGCGACCGGGGTGTTCGTCGGGGCCGCCTGGTCCGGGTACGGCCTCGACCGGCGGCAGGACGACGGCGACAAGGGACACCTGGCGACCGGCACGTCGAGCAGCGTGCTGTCCGGGCGGATGTCCTACGTGCTGGGGCTGGAGGGCCCGGCGGTGTCGGTGGACACGGCCTGCTCGTCGTCCCTCGTCGCGCTGCACCTGGCCGGCCAGGCACTGCGGTCGGGTGAGTGCACGCTGGCGCTGGCCGGAGGCGCGTTCGTGGCGGCCACCCCGGTGATGTTCACCGGCTTCGACACCCAGCTCGGCCTGGCGCGGGACGGCCGCTGCAAGGCGTTCGGCGCCGGCGCGGACGGCATGGGGGTGGCCGAGGGCGCGGGCGTCCTGGTGGTGGAGCGGCTGTCGGACGCCCGCCGGAACGGGCATCCGGTGCTGGCGGTGGTCCGCGGCAGCGCGGTCAACCAGGACGGCGCCTCGAACGGGTTGACGGCACCGAACGGCCCGTCGCAGCAGCGGGTGATCCGGGCGGCTCTGGCGAACGCGCGGCTGTCGGCCGAGGACGTCGACGCCGTCGAGGCGCACGGCACCGGGACGGCGCTCGGCGACCCGATCGAGGCGCAGGCGCTGCTGGCCACCTACGGGCAGGACCGGCCGGCGGACCGGCCGCTGTGGCTGGGCTCGGTCAAGTCGAACATCGGGCACACCCAGGCCGCCGCCGGGATGGCCGCCGTGATCAAGATGGTGCTGGCCCTACGGAGCCAGGAGCTGCCGAGGACCCTGCACGTGGCCGACCCGTCGCCGCACATCGACTGGTCGGCGGGCGCGGTGCGGCTGCTGGCCGAGGCGGTGCCGTGGCCGGTCGGCGACCGTACCCGGCGGGCCGGCGTGTCGTCGTTCGGGATGAGCGGTACCAACGCCCACGTCATCCTCGAGGAGCCCCCCGCGCGGGCTGAGGGCGACGACGTCGTCGGTCCGCCGCCAGCGCTTACCGACGCGCCGCCGCTGTGGTCGCTGTCCGCGCGCACCTCGCGCGGTCTGGCCGCGCAGGCGCGGCGGCTGCACACCCACCTGAGCACGCATCCGGACCTGGATCCCGTCGATGTGGGCTGGTCGCTGGCGACCACCCGGTCGACGTTCGAGCACCGGGCGGTCGTGCTCGGCGCGGACCGGGAGGACCTGCTGGCCCGGCTGTCGGCGCTCGCCGAGGGGGAGTCGGCACCCGGCGTGGTGACCACGGGGCCCGGTGCGGTGAGCCCGATCGTCTTCGTGTTCTCCGGTCAGGGGTCGCAGTGGGTGGGCATGGGGCAGGAGCTGGCGGCGGCGTCGCCGGTGTTCGCGGCTCGGCTGGCCGAATGCGGTCAGGCGCTGTCGGCCCATCTGGACTGGTCGCTGAACGATCTCCTGACGGGTGCCGAGGGAGCGCCGAGTCTGGATCGGGTCGACGTGGTGCAGCCGGCGCTCTGGGCGATCCTGGTGTCGCTGGCGGCAGTCTGGCAGGCCGCCGGGGTGGATCCGGCCGCGGTGATCGGGCATTCGCAAGGCGAGATCGCGGCGGCGGTCGTTGCCGGGATGCTCTCCCTGGAGGACGCCGCGAAGGTGGTGGCGCTGCGCGCCCGTGCGCTGACCGCGCTCTCGGGCCACGGCGGGATGCTCTCGGTCGGCGAGCCGGTCCACGTCGTCACCGAGCGGATCGCGGGCCGGGACGGCCGGGTGGGAGTGGCGTCGATCAACGGGCCCGACGCCACCGTCCTCTCCGGGGATGACGCGGCACTGGCCGAGATCGCCGCGGAGTGTGAACGCGCGGGAGTGCGCACCCGACTGCTGCCCATCGACTACCCCTCGCACAGTCCGCAGGTGGAATGCTTGCGCGAGGAGATCCTGGCCGCCCTGGACGGGATCAGCCCACAGCCGGGATCGGTTCCGCTGGTATCGGGCCTCACCGGCGAGGTTCTCGCGGGCGAGGATGCCGGGCCGGACTACTGGTACGCGAGCCTGCGCGGGACGGTGCGGTTCTCCCGGGCGGTGGAGGCGCTTTCCGACGCCGGGCACACGGTGTTCATCGAGGTGTCCCCGCATCCGATTCTGACCGCCGCGATCAGCGCCACGCTCGAGCAGCGGTCGGGGCCAGCGGACTTCGATGGGGAGCCGGTGGTCGTCGGGACGCTGCGCCGGGACGACGGCGGGCCCGAGCGGTTGCTGCTGTCCCTGGCCGAAGTGCACGTCCAGGGTGTGCCGGTCGACTGGGCGGCGGTGCTGACGCCGCGCCGGCCGGTGCAGCTGCCGACCTATGCGTTCGAGCACGAACGGTTCTGGCTGCACGGTGAGCAGCCGACCGGCCCGGCGGAGACCACGCGGGACGCGGACAGTGCCGAGGAGCAGCGGTTCTGGGCGGCCATCGAGGACGGCGACGTCCGGGCCCTGGCCGAGACGCTGGCCGTGGAGGACCAGGGGCGGCTCGAGGGCGTGATGCCGCTCCTGACGTCGTGGCGCCGCCGGGAGCGGGAGGACTCGGCCACCGCCGGCTGGTTGTACGAGATCTCCTGGGCGCCGGTGACCGATCCGGCACCGGAGAGGTTGTCCGGGGTCTGGCTCGTGATCGCCGACGGCCGAACCGGGCAGGCCGAGGAGTATGTGCGGCCACTGACCGCCCACGGCGGCGAACCGGTTGTTGTCGAGGTGGCTGCCGGTGAACTGGACCGGCAGTCGATCGCGGCACGGATCCGTCGGGCTCTCGACAGCGTCCCGGCGGTCGCCGGCGCTGTCTCGCTCCTGGCGCTCGATCCCGATCCGCTGGAGCGGTACCCGGCGGTGGCCGCCGGCATGGCCCGCACGTTGGGACTGGTCCAGGCGCTCGGTGACCTGGGCGTCGGGGCGCCGCTGTGGGTGCTGACCCGGGACGCGGTCGCGGCCAGCACCGGCGAGGCGCTGACCGCGCCGATGGCGGCGCAGGTCTGGGGTCTGGGGCGAGTTGTCGGCCTGGAGCACCCGGACCGCTGGGGTGGCCTCATCGACGTGCCGGAGGTGCTGGACGCGCGGGCGGCGGAGCGTCTGTGCTCGGTGATGGCGCGCACCGGCGGCGAGGACCAGGTGGCGATCCGGGAGGCCGGGATCCTGGGACGTCGGCTGGTGCGGGCCGTACCGGCGCGGGGTCGCGAACGGTGGACGCCCCAAGGCACGGTCCTGATCACCGGGGGCAGCGGGGCGCTCGGTGGGCGCACGGCACGTTGGGTCGCCGATCGTGGCGCCGATCGGATCGTGCTGACCAGCCGCTCCGGAGCGCAGGCGTCCGGAGTGGCGGCACTGGCGGCCGAGCTGGCCGAAACCGGAACCGCGGTGGCGGTACTGGCCGGTGACATCGGTGCTCGCACCGATGTCGCCGGGTTGCTGAGCCGGGTCGCGCGCACAGGGCCCGCGCTGAGCGCGGTGATCCACGCCGCCGGACTGCCCGAGTCGGTCTCCACGGAGGACGCGGACCTGGCCGGCGTGGCCACTGTGCTCGAGGCCAAGGTCAACGGGGCGATCTGGCTGGACCAGCTGACGGCGGACCTCGAGCTGGCCGCGTTCGTGGTGTTCTCGTCGATCTCGTCGACTTGGGGCAGCGGCCGGCAACCGGGCTACTCGGCCGGCAACGCCTTCCTGGACGCGCTGGTCGAGAACCGGCGAGCGCGGGGCCTGGCCGCGACCGCGGTGGCCTGGGGACCGTGGAGTGACGTCGGCATGGCGGCCGGCGACTCCGTGGTCGCCGCCCTGCACTCGCGGGGGCTGCGGCACCTCGACGGCGACCGCAACCTCGGCGCCCTGGCGGCGATCGTGGACGGCGGCGGTGGGGTGGTGGCGGTCGCGGACGTCGACTGGGCCCGCTTCGCCGAGGTGTACACCCTGCGGCGGCCCAGCCCCCTCATCGCCGACCTACCCGAGGTCCGCGAGGCGCGCGGCAGTGCCGAGGAGAACGGCGGTTCCGGCCGGGGCGCCACTGCCCTGGCCGAGCAGCTGGCGGGCCGGTCGCGGGCAGAGCAGGACCGGATCCTCGTGAACCTGGTCCGGACCGAGTCCGCAACGGTGCTGGGCCACATGTCGATCGAGTCGGTCGGCGCCGGCCGGGCGTTCAAGGATCTCGGGTTCGACTCCCTGACCGCGGTCGAGCTGCGGAACCGGTTGAACGCTGCCACCGGTCAGCGGCTGCCCGCGACCGTCATCTTCGACTACCCGACGGCAGCGGCTCTGGCAGCTCACCTTCGGGCCGCGATCTACCAGGACGGGGAAGCCGCGCCACCGGTGCTCACCGAGCTCGACACGCTCGAGTCCCTACTTTCCGCCATACCCGCCGGCAGTGATATTCGCGCGGATATCACCGTCCGCCTGCAGACCGTGCTGTCGAAGTGGATCAGCGCTGACGACATCCCGAAGGACAACGGTGCTGCCGGAAAACTCGAGGCCGCAACCGCCGATGAGGTCTTCGACTTCATCGACAAAGAGCTCGGCGTGCGGTGAGTCCGATGTTTGTTGAACCGTTCAGCGCTGGATTTGGGGGAGAGCTCTGATGGTCGAGAGCGACAAACTTCTGGCCTACCTCAAAAAGGTGTCCGCCGAGTTGTACGAGGCCCGCGAACGGCTGCGCAAGATCGAGACCGGTGAGCTGGAACCCGTCGCGATCGTCGGGATGAGCTGCCGGCTCCCCGGGGGCGTCGACAGTCCGGAGAGCCTGTGGGATCTGCTGGCCGAGGGCACGGACGCGATCTCCGGGTTCCCGGCGGACCGCGGCTGGGAGACCGGCATCGAGCTCGACCCGAACTCGAGCATGTGCCGGGGTGGTTTCGTCGACACTGCCGCCGAGTTCGACTCCGGGTTCTTCGGGATCAGCCCGCGCGAGGCGATGGCGATGGACCCGCAGCAGCGGCTGCTGCTGGAGGCCGCGTGGGAAGCGCTGGAACGCACGGGTATCGACCCGAAGTCACTGCAGGGCTCGCCCACGGGTGTGTTCATCGGCGGGACGTTCTCCGGGTACCCGGTGAGCGCGGCGGCCGGATCCGGTCTCTATCAGCTGACCGGGGCGGCGACCAGCGTCATCTCGGGCCGGGTCTCCTACACGCTGGGTCTGGAAGGGCCCGCGGTCACGGTGGACACGGCCTGCTCCTCGTCACTGGTGGCTCTGCATCTGGCCGGTCAGGCACTCAGGTCCGGGGAGTGTTCGCTCGCGCTGGCCGGCGGGGTGACGGTGATGGCCGTTCCCGCGGCGTTCTCGGAGACGTCTCGCCGGGAAGGGCTGGCCGCGGACGGTCGCTGCAAGGCGTTCTCGGCGGCCGCTGATGGAACGGGCTGGGGCGAGGGCGCCGGAGTCCTGGTACTGGAACGGCTGTCGGACGCGCGCCGGCACGGTCATCCCGTGCTGGCGGTGGTGCGTGGTAGCGCGGTGAACCAGGACGGCGCCTCGAACGGCCTGACCGCGCCGAACGGTCCCTCGCAGCAGCGGGTGATCCGGGCCGCGCTGGCGAGCGCCCGGCTGTCGGCGGCGGACGTCGACGCGGTGGAGGCGCACGGCACCGGGACGGTTCTCGGTGACCCGATCGAAGCCCAGGCGCTGCTGGCGACGTACGGGCAGGACCGGCCGGAGGACCACCCCCTGTGGCTCGGGTCGGTGAAGTCGAACATCGGTCACACCCAGGCCGCCGCGGGTGCTGTCGGGGTGATGAAGATGGTTCTCGCGCTCCAGAACGGTCTCCTGCCGCCGACCCTGCACGCCGAGGAGCCGTCGACGCACATCGACTGGTCGTCCGGCCACCTCCGACTGCTGACCGAAACGGTGCCGTGGGCCGTCAACGGTCGGCCCCGCCGGGCGGCCGTGTCGGCGTTCGGGGTAAGCGGCACCAACGCCCACGTCATCCTCGAGGAAGCTCCCACCGCCGAGCCGGACGCCACCCACATGACCGACGCGGCCGCCCCGGACGTCGCCGCCAGGGTGTTGACCGGGTACACGACGGCCTGGTTGCTCTCGGGCCGTGGCACCGCCGGCCTGACGGCCCAGGCTGAACAGCTGCGCGAGTTCACCTCGGTCGGAACACTTCTGGACCCGATGGACGTGGGCTGGTCCCTGGCCACCACCCGGTCGATGTTCGAGCATCGCGCTGTCCTGCTCGGCGAGAACCTGGACGAGCTGACGGCTGGACTGTCCGCCGTCGCCGCCGGCGAACCGGCCAGCGGTGTGGTCAGCGGCATGGTTCCGGTTGGCGGATCCGCCGGGCCGGTGGTGTTCGTGTTCCCGGGCCAGGGTGGTCAGTGGGTGGGGATGGGTCGGGAGCTGGCGTCGTCGTCGCCGGTGTTCGCGGCTCGGTTGGCGGAATGTGGTGCGGCGTTGGCGCCGTTTGTGGATTGGTCGTTGGAGCAGGTGTTGGCGGCTGGTCCGGGTGCTCCGGGTCTGGATCGGTTGGATGTGGTGCATCCGACGTTGTGGGCGGTGATGGTGTCGCTGGCGGCGGTGTGGGAAGCCGCCGGCGTCCGACCGGATGCGGTGATCGGCCACAGCCAGGGTGAGATCGCCGCCGCTTGCGTGGCCGGGGTGTTGTCGCTCTCGGACGGTGCGCGAGTGGTGGCGCGTCGTGGTCAGGCGATGCGCGCGATGGCTGGTCTGGGCGGGGTGCTGTCGATCGCGGCCCCGCTGGAGGCGGTCGAGGAGCGGCTGCGGGGCGGGCACCGTCGGGTGACGGTGGCGACGGTGAACGGTCCCGAGGCTGTCACCGTGTCCGGCCCGGTCGAGGCCCTGCGGGAAGTGGCGTCCGAGTGTGACCGTGACGGCGTTCGCGCCCGGTTCGTGCCGATGGACTACGCCCCGCACGGCCCCCAGGTGGAGATCATCCGGGACGAGGTCCTGGCGGTTCTGGACGGGATCACTCCCGGTGCCGCGGTGGTCCCGATGGTGTCGGGGATGACCGCGGAGTACCTGGACGGGTCCGAGGCGGGGCCGGAGTACTGGTACGAGAGCTTGCGGACGACGGTGCAGTTCGCGCGTGGTGTGGAGCGTCTGGGCCGTGACGGGTACGGCGTGTTCGTCGAGGTCTCGCCACATCCGGTGCTGACCGCGGCGATGGCGGCGACCCTGGAGAGCGTCGACCGGCTGGAGAACACGGCGGCGGCGGTGGTGACCGGGACGCTGCGCCGCGACGACGGTGGCCCGGCCCGACTGCTGGCTTCGCTGGCCGAGGTGCACGTGCACGGGGTGCCCGTCGACTGGGCCGTGGTGCTGCCCGCCGGGCGGCGTATCGACCTGCCCACCTACGCGTTCCAGCGCGAGCGGTACTGGCCGGAGACCGCGGCCGGGGCCGCCGATGTCGCCTCGGCGGGTCTGGGGTCGGTCGGGCATCCGCTGCTCGGCGCCGTGGTCGAACTGGCCGACGGCGACGCCCTCGTGTTCACCGGACGGCTGTCGCTGGCGGCGCAGCCCTGGCTCGCCGACCACGAGATCGGCGGAGCGGTGTTCTTCCCCGGGACCGGGTTCGCCGAGCTCGCGGTGGTGGCGGGCGGGCGACTGGGGTGCACGCGGATCGACGAGCTGAAGATGGTCGTGCCGCTGGTGCTGTCCGCGACCGACGTCGTTCAGGTCCAGGTCACGGTGAGCGGCCCCGACGGCGACGGGCGCCGGACGGTCGAGATCTTTGCCCGACCGGTCGACGCGGGAGTCTCGTGGACCCGTCACGCCTCCGGGCGGATCGCGCCGGCCCAGCCCGCCGCCGACGTCGCCGGGAGTGAGCTCACCGTCTGGCCCCCTGCCGGCGCCGCGCTCGTGCCGGTGGACGGCCGGTACTCCGACCTCGCGGCGGCCGCCGGGTTCGGGCCCGCGTTCCAGGGCCTGCGGGCGGCCTGGCGACGCGACGGTGACGTCTTCGCCGAGGTCGTCCTGCCCGAGACGGTCGTCGGCGGCGCCGGCGATTTTGGTCTGCACCCCGCCCTGCTCGGTGCCGCTCTGCACGCCCTCTGGCTGGCCGAGCCGGAGACCGCCGCCGACGCCGCGTGGATGCCGTTCACCTGGACCGGGGTGTCGTTGTACGCGGTCGGTGCCTCGGTCCTGCGGGTCAGGTTGCGGCGGTCGCCGACCGGTGCGGTGTCGCTGGTCGCGGCGGACCTGACGGGCGCGCCGGTGCTGTCGGTGGAGTCGCTCGTCCTGCGTCCGGTGGCGGCCGCCGCGGTGGCCGGAGGTGCCCTGCGGGAGTCCCTGTTCACCATCGAATGGATCCCGGTTCCCGTCGCGGCGAGCGGCCCGGGTGGCCACTGGGCGGTCGTCGGGCCCGACCGGCTGAGGCTGACCGAGCGCCTGGGTGCGGCCGGCATCGAGGTGCGTGCCCACGCCGATCTGGCCGCGCTGGCGGCCGTGATCGAGACGGGTGGACCGGTTCCGGAGACGGTGCTGGTCGGCGTAGGGAGCGCGGCGCACATCCAGGACGAACCGGACCAGGGTGTGGTCGCCCGGCGCATAACCGGTGAGGCACTGGAGCTCGCGCAGCAGTGGCTGGCGCTGGAGCTGCCGGCGCGGCTGGTCGTCGTCACGCGGGGCGCGGTCGCGATCGAACGCGGCGAGACGGTGGGCGACCTGGGTGCCGCCGCGGCCCGGGGGCTGCTCCGCTCGGCACAGTCGGAGAACCCCGGCCGGCTGGTCCTGGTCGACCTGCCCGCCGGGGACGATGCCGCTCAGGAAGACGCTGGAGCGGCTCCGGATCCGGTCGGGGTGCTGGTCGGCGCGCTGGCCGCCGTGGAGCCGGAGGTCGCCGTTCGCGGTGGGCGCGCCTACGGTCTCCGGTTGGCCCGCCCGTCCGCCGCGGCAACGCCGGCCGACACCGCGGACGAGACGGACCCGGCCGGTCTCACCTCGCTCCCGAGGGTCCCCGGCACGGTCCTGATCACCGGCGGCACCGGAAACCTGGCCGGCCTCACGGCCCGGCATCTCGCCGTGACCGGCCGCGCTGCCCAGCTGGTCCTCGTCAGCCGCTCCGGGCCGAGCGCCTCCCAGGCCGCCGCCCTGGCCGCCGACATCGCCGCCACCGGGGTCGGTGTACAAGTCACCGCCTGCGACGTCGGGGACCGGGCCGCGCTGACCGGTCTGCTGGCCGCCCTGCCCGCTGAGACCCCCTTGTCCGGCGTCGTGCACACCGCCGGGATCGTCGACGACGGCATCATCGGCTCACTCACACCTGAGCGGGTCGACACCGTGATGCGGCCCAAGACCGACGCGGCCTGGGCCCTGCACGAGCTGACCCTGGGCCTGAACCTGGACCTGTTCGTCCTCTTCTCCTCAGGCGCGGCCACGTTCGGCGCGGCCGGGCAGGGCAACTACGCGGCCGCCAACACCTTCCTCGACGCGCTGGCCATCAGCCGCCGCGCCGCCGGCCTGTCCGCCGTCTCGCTGGCCTGGGGGCCGTGGGTGGCCAGTGAGGGCATCGGCCGCAACCTCAGCAAGGGCCTGCTGGAGCGGGTTACCGGCGGCACCATCGAGTTGTCCGAGGACGAGGGCCTTACCCTGCTCGATCTCGCCCTCACCCGGGACGAGGCCGTACAGATGCCGGTCCGTTTCGATGTCGCCGGCATGCGGGCCCAGGCCGCCCACGGCGCCGGGATCCCGGCCCTGCTGAGGGGGCTCGCCGGGCCGGTTCGACTGACCGCCGCCGCGGCCGCGAACCAGGGCGCCCGTGCGGACACACTGCGCCGGCAGCTGGCCGGAGTGTCGGCGGCAGAACGCGACCGGGCCTTGACGGACCTCGTGCGTACCCACGTCGCCGCCGTCCTGGGGCATGCGTCGGCGGGCGCGGTCGAGCTGGGCCGGCCGTTCACCGACCTCGGGTTCGACTCGCTGACCGCTGTCGAGTTGCGCAACCGGCTCAGCGCCGCCACCGGGTTGCTGTTGCCGACCACGCTGGTGTTCGACTATCCGACGACCGCGGTCCTGGCCGGCCATCTGGCCTCGGAGCTGCTCGGCGTGCTGAACCCGGCTACCACCGGGCCGGCGCTCACCGCCGCCCTGATCGAGCCCGGTGAACCGATCGCGATCGTCGCGATGGCCTGCCGGTATCCCGGCGGCGTCCGCGACCCGGAGTCGTTCTGGGATCTGCTGGCGGCCGGTGGTGACGCGGTGACCCCGCTGCCGCTGGACCGGGGCTGGGACATCGCCGGCAGGTACGACCCGGATCCCGACAAGACCGGCACGTTCTATGCCCGCTCCGGCGGGTTCGTGCACGACGCGGGCGAGTTCGACCCGGGCTTCTTCGGGATCAGTCCACGTGAGGCGCTGGCGATGGACCCGCAGCAGCGGCTGCTCCTGGAGATCTCGTGGGAGGCGCTGGAACGGGCCGGGATCGATCCGATGAGCGTGCGCGGGTCGCAGACCGGGGTCTTCGCCGGCGGGACGACATGGGGGTACGGACTCTTCGCATCGACCGGTTCCGACGGCCACCTGATGACCGGGGGCGCGACCGCCGTCATCTCCGGGCGCGTCTCCTACACGCTCGGTCTGGAAGGCCCGGCGGTCACCGTGGACACGGCCTGCTCGTCGTCGCTGGTGGCCCTGCACCTCGCCGCCCAGGCGCTGCGGGCGGGGGAGTGCTCGCTGGCCCTGGCCGGTGGCGTCACCGTGATGGCGACGCCGGGGGCGCTGATCGGGTTCTCCCGCCAGCGTGGCCTGGCCCAGGACGGGCGCTCCAAGGCGTTCTCCGCGTCCGCCGACGGCATGGGTATCGCCGAGGGTGCCGGGATGATCCTGCTGGAGCGGGTGTCGGACGCGCGGCGCAACGGTCATCCGGTGCTGGCCGTGATGCGGGGCAGCGCGGTCAACCAGGACGGTGCGTCGAACGGGTTGACCGCGCCGAACGGTCCGTCGCAGCAGCGGGTGATCCGGGCAGCCCTGGCCAACGCGCGGTTGTCGGCCGGGGACGTCGACGTGGTGGAGGCACACGGCACCGGGACGACGCTGGGTGACCCGATCGAGGCGCAGGCGTTGCTGGCCACCTACGGGCAGGGTCGGCCGGAGAACCGGCCGCTGTGGCTCGGCTCGGTGAAGTCCAACATGGGCCACACCCAGAGCGCGGCCGGTGCGGCCGGGGTGATCAAGATGGTGCTGGCCCTGCAGCATCAGCGACTGCCCCGCAGCCTGTACGCGGAGGAGCCGGCGACCAACATCGACTGGTCGGCCGGCGACGTCGAGCTCCTGGCCGAAGCCAGGCCGTGGCCGGTCAACGGTCGGATCCGGCGGGCCGGGGTCTCCTCGTTCGGCATCAGCGGCACCAACGCCCACGTCATTATCGAGGAAGCCCCCGCCGCCGACGACACCCCGGCCGTCGACGAAACCCCCGGCACCGACCGCGGCCCGAGGCCCACCGTGCTGGTGTCGACGGGCTCGGCGGCGTGGCTGGTCTCGGCCCGCTCGAGTGTCGGACTGGTGGCGCAGGCCGGCCGGTTGGGTGAGTTCCTGCGGGCTCGTCCTGAGCTGGACGTCGGGGATGTGGCCTGGTCGCTGGTGACGAGCCGGTCGGTGTTCGAGCACCGGGCGGTGGTGCTGGGTCAGGACCGAGGTGAGCTGCTGTCGGGGTTGTCGGCGGTGGCGGCCGGTCGGCCGGCGGCCGGAGTGGTGGCCGGTGCGGTTCCGGCTGGTGGCGGTGGTGGCCGGGTGGTGTTCGCGTTCCCGGGCCAGGGTTCGCAGTGGGTCGGGATGGGCCGGGTGCTGGCGGAGTCGTCGCCGGTGTTCGCGGCTCGCTTGGCCGAGTGCGAGCGGGCGCTGGCTCCGTATGTGGACTGGTGTCTGGACGATGTGCTGGCTGGTCGCGAGGGCGCCCCGGGATTTGACCGGGTGGACGTCGTGCAGCCGGCGATCTGGGCGGTCACCGTGTCCCTGGCCGCGGTCTGGCAGGCCGCCGGGGTGCAGCCGGATGCGGTGGTCGGTCATAGCCAGGGTGAGATCGCGGCGGCGGTGGTGGCTGGAGTCCTCAGCCTGGAGGACGCGGCCAAGGTCGTGGCGCTGCGTGGCCGGGCGCTGACGGCACTGTCGGGTCGGGGCGGCATGCTTTCGATCCCGGAGTCCGCCGAAGACGTGGCCCTCCGGGTGAAGCCCTGGGACGGGCGGGTATCGGTGGCCGCGGTCAACGGGCCGGTGGCCACGGTCGTCTCCGGTGACCTCGAGGCCGTGCGGGCGCTGCACGCCGACTGTGCGCGGGACGGCGTCCGGTCCCGGATGCTTCCCATGGAGCTCGCGTTCCACAGCCCGCAGGTCGACGAGCTGAGCGAGGAGATCCCGCGACTGCTCGACGGCGTTGTCCCCGGACCGGCCCGGATCCCGATGGTGTCGGCGATGACCGGCGAGTTCCTGGAAGGTCCAGAGCTCGACGCCGAGTACTGGTACGCCAGCACGCGGGCGACCGTCCAGTTCAGCCGAGCGATCGAGGCACTGGGCCGGGCCGGGTACGAGGTCTTCATCGAGACCTCAGCGCACCCGGCGCTCGTCCCCGCCATCGGCGCCACACTCGAGCACGCCGAACCCACTGACGACGGGACGGAACCCGACACCGACCGTGCCCGAGGTCTGCGCCGGCCGCCGGTGCTGACCGGAACATTGCGTCGCGACGACGGCGGTGCCGACCGGCTCCTGGCTTCACTGGCCGAGGTGCACGTCCACGGCGTGCCGGTCGACTGGGCCGCCGTCCTGCCCGCCGCCACTCGGGTCGACCTGCCCACCTACGCCTTCCAGCACCAGCGGTTCTGGCTCGAGGCGGCAACGGCACGCGAGACCGGCAGCGTCGCCGAGAGCCGGTTCTGGGCCGCCGTCGACGACGGTGACCTGGCCGGGCTGAGCGACGCGCTCGCGGTCGGCGCCGACCAGCCGCTGCGCGAGGTCCTGCCCGCGCTGGCGTCCTGGCGGCGGCGGGAACGCGGCTCGACGGTCACGGCCGGCTGGCGGTACCGGACCTCCTGGCGCGCCCTGCCCGATCCCCGGCCGGCGCCGCTGACCGGGACCTGGCTGTTGGTCGCCGCCGCCAACCAGTGGGAACTCGGCGCCGCGTGTCGCCAGGCCCTGACCGAGGCCGGCGCCGACGTCGAGTTCCTCGAGGTCGCACCCGACGCGACCAGGCCGGAGCTGGCCGTCCGGCTCGATCCGGACCCGGCCTTGGCGGGGGTGGTCTCGCTGCTCGCCCTGGACGAGACCTCGCGGTCCGACGCGCCGGTGGTCACCACCGGCCTGGCCGGGACGCTCACGCTGCTCCAGGCGCTGGGCGACCGCGGGATCGAGGCGCCGTTGTGGGTGCTGACCAGGGGAGCTGTCGCCGCCGAACCCGGCGACGTGCTCACCGCGCCCGCCCAGACGCCGGTGTGGGGTCTCGGCCGGGTGGCCGGCCTGGAGCATCCCGGCCGCTGGGGCGGTCTGATCGACCTGCCCGCCGAGCTGGACGGGCCGGCCACGGACCGGCTGGTCGGACTCCTGGCCGCCGGCGGAGGTGGCGGCGACGGAACTGGCGACGGAACCGGCGCCGGTGAGGACCAGGTCGCGATCCGGGGCAGCGGAAGCTATGGCCGCCGCCTGGTCCCGGCCCCCCGGAACGGTCCGGCGGCGCGCTGGACACCGCCGGGCACGGCCCTGGTGACCGGTGGGACCGGAGCCATCGGCGGCCGGGTCGGCGGCTGGCTGGCCGGGCGAGGGGCTCCCCGGATCGTGCTGTCCAGCCGCTCCGGGCCGGCCGCCGCCGGCTCGGCCCCCCTGGCCGCCCGGCTGGCCGAGGCCGGCACCTCCGTGGAGGTGGTCGCCTGCGACACCGCCGAGCGGGCGCCGACCGCGGGGCTGTTGGCCCGGATCGACCGGTCCGGGCCGGCCCTGGCCGCCGTCTTCCACGTCGCCGGCGCCGGCCAGACGACCCCGCTCGACGACCTCACCATCGCCGGGCTGGCCGCGGTCGCCACGGCCAAGGTGGCCGGCGCGGTGAACCTGGACGAGCTCACGGCCGGCCGGGACCTGGACGCCTTCGTGCTGTTCTCCTCGGGCGCGGCCACCTGGGGCAGCGGCCTGCAGGCCGGCTACGCCGCCGCCAATGCGTTCCTCGACGGCGTGGCCGAGCACCGCCGGGCCCGCGGGCTGGTGGGGACGTCGGTCGCCTGGGGTCTGTGGGGCGGCGGCGGGATGGGCCACGGCGAGGGCGGGGCCCAGCTCCAGCGGCTGGGCCTGCGTGAGATGGACCCCGAGCTGGCCATCCAGACACTGGCCGACATCGTCGACGACGCGGCCGGCGACCATCCCGGCGGCGGAGCGACGGAGACGGTCGCCGACCTGGACTGGGCCCGGTTCGCGCCCGTGTTCACGCTGCACCGCGCGAGTGCCCTGATCGGGGACCTGCCCGAGGTGAGACGGGCCCTCGCCGAGGATACGAGCGGGTCCGGCGACCGCGACCACGGAGCTGTGGACGGCACCGCGCTCGCGCGGCAGTTGAACGGGTTGTCCGGCGTCGAGCGGGAGCGGATGCTGACAGACCTGGTCCGGGCCGAGGCCGTCGCCGTCCTCGGGTATGCCTCGACGGACGCCGTGGAGGCTGACCGGGCCTTCAAGGACCTGGGGTTCGACTCGCTCACCGCCGTGGAGCTGCGCAACCGGCTCAACTCGGCCACCGGGTTGAAACTTCCGGCCACGCTGATCTTCGACTATCCGACGCCAGAGGTACTGGCCGGCCATGTGCGGACCGCGCTGAGCCCAGAGGAGGGAACCGGCGCGCCGTCGATCATCGCCGAGATCGACCGGCTGCGGTCCACGCTCTCCTCGGCGACCGCGGACCTCGAGATGCGCGACGACGTCACCAAGCTGCTGCGGGGACTGCTGTCGAACTGGATCGAGATGCATCGGGCGGACCGACCTGACAACTCCGGAATCCAGTTCCAATCGGCCACGCCCGACGAGGTTTTCAGCTTCCTGGACCAGGAACTCGGCCTTCCGCCGTCGGCGCCGCAGACCAACTGACCTGCTCACCACTTCAGGGAGTCCGTCATGGATAGCCAAGAGAAGCTTTTTGACTACCTCAAGAGGGCTACGGCCGAGCTCCAGGAGACTCGCAACCGGCTGCACCAGCTGGAGGCGGCCGAGCAGGAACCGATCGCGATCGTCGGCATGGGCTGCCGGTTCCCTGGCGGTGTCCGGGACGTGGAGAGCTTCTGGGACCTGGTGGCGTCCGGCACGGATGCGATCGGCGGGTTCCCGACCGACCGCGGCTGGGACGCCCTTCGGCGCCTGAGCCGGGACAGCGCTGGCACCTTCGTCTACCAGGGCGGATTTGTGCACGACGCCGCGCGGTTCGACGCCGGGTTCTTCGGGATCAGCCCCCGCGAAGCGCTCGCGATGGACCCCCAGCAGCGGATGGTGCTGGAGGTGGCCTGGGAGTCGATCGAGCGGGCGCGGATCGACCCCCGGTCGCTGCGCGGCTCCTCCACAGGCGTGTTCGTCGGCGCCAGCTCCGACGGGTACGGCGAAGGCCTGGCCCAGGTGGACAGCGGCTCGGAGGGTTACCTGCTGACCGGGACGCAGACCGCGATGATCTCGGGCCGGCTGGCCTACACCCTCGGCCTGGAGGGCCCGGCGCTGACCATCGACACGGCCTGCTCGTCGGCCCTGGTCGCCCTGCACCTGGCCGCCCAGGCCCTGCGCTCGGGGGACTGCTCGCTGGCACTGGCCGGCGGCGTCGCCGTGATGATCACGCCGGGGGTGTTCGCGGAGTTCGCCAAGCAGCAGAGCGTGGCCGGCGACGGGCGCAGCAAGCCGTTCGCCGGCGCGGCGGACGGCATGGGATGGGGCGAAGGCGCCGGGCTGCTCGTGCTGGAACGGGCTGCGGACGCGCGCCGCAACGGCCACCCGGTGCTGGCGTTGATCGCCGGTACCTCGGTGAACCAGGACGGCGCCAGCAACGGGCTGACCGCGCCGAACGGGCCCTCGCAACAGCGGCTGATCCACGCCGCCCTGACCGACGCCCGCGTCCGGGCCGACCAGGTGGACGTGGTGGAGGCCCACGGCACCGGCACCCGGCTCGGCGACCCGATCGAGGCACAGGCGCTACTGGCCACCTACGGTCAGCATCGGCCGGAGGGGCGTCCCCTGTGGCTGGGTTCGGTGAAGTCGAACCTCGGTCACACCCAGGCGGCGGCCGGCGCGGCCGGGGTCATCAAGATGGTGCTGGCGCTGCGGCACGACCTGCTGCCGCCCACCCTGCACGTCGATGTGCCCACGCCGGAGGTCGACTGGACGGCCGGCGATGTCCGACTGCTGACCGAGGCGGTGCCGTGGCCGAGGACCGGGACACCCCGGCGGGCCGGCGTCTCGGCGTTCGGGGTCAGCGGCACGAACGTCCACGTCATCGTCCAGGAGGCGCCCTCGGACACCGCTGCCGAGGGTGAGCCCGCCGAGAGCCCCCGGCCCGCTGGCGACACCACCGACCGAGCACAGCCGGTGCTGTCCGAGGGCACGGCCTGGTTGGTGTCGGCGCGCACCGCGTCCGGCCTGCGGGAACAGGCCGACCGGCTGGCCGGGTTCGTCCGAGGGCCCGGGTCCCGGCCCGGCCTGGAGCTGACGGACATCGGGTGGTCGTTGGCGACGACGCGATCGACGTTCGAACACCGGGCCGTGGTGCTGGGCGCCGACCGCGACGAGTTCCTGTCGGGGCTGGCCGCGCTGGCGGCCGACCTGCCCGCCGGCGGCGTCGTCAGCGGAGCGGTGCCGGCCGGGGGCGGGCGCGGCCGGGTGGTGTTCGTGTTCCCGGGTCAGGGTTCGCAGTGGGTGGGGATGGGGCGGGAGCTGGCGGCGTGCTCGCCGGTGTTCGCGGCTTGCTTGGCGGAGTGTGGGCAGGCGTTGGCGCCGTTTGTGGACTGGTCGTTGGACGAGGTGCTGGCTGGGGTTGAGGGTGCGCCTGGGTTCGACCGGGTGGATGTGGTGCAGCCGGCGTTGTGGGCGGTGATGGTGTCGTTGGCGGCGGTGTGGCGGGCGGCCGGGGTGGTGCCGGATGCGGTGTTGGGGCATTCGCAGGGTGAGATCGCGGCCGCTGTGGTCGCCGGCATCCTGTCGCTGGAGGACGCGGCGAAGGTGGTGGCGCTGCGTAGTCGGGCGCTGCTCGCGCTGTCCGGGCGGGGCGGGATGCTCTCGATCGCGGAGCCGGAGCCGACGGTCACCGCTCGGGTGGCGCCCTGGGCCGAGTCGGTATCGGTGGCGGCGGTGAACGGCCCGGAGGCGACCGTCGTATCGGGCACTCCGGAGGCCCTCCGGGAGATCCAGGCCGCGTGCGAGCGCGACGGTGTGCGGACGCGGTTGCTGCCGGTGGACTACGCCTCGCACGGCCCGCAGGTGGACTCGCTGCGCGAGGAGATCCTCGGCCAGCTGGCCGGGATCGACGCGCGCCCGGCGCGGCTGCCGATGGTGTCGGCGATGACCGGCGAGATGCTGGCCGGCCCGGAGCTCGGCCCCGAGTACTGGTACGCGAGCCTGCGGGCGCCCGTACGGTTCTCCCGCGCCGTCGAGGTGCTCCGCCGGGCCCGGCACAGCGTGTTTCTGGAGACCTCCGGCCACCCGGTGCTGACCACGGCGATCGCCGGCACCCTGGAGGACCTCGCCGGCGACGAGCACACCGACGGTCCGGTCGGCCCGGCGCCGGCGGTGTGCGGGACGCTGCGCCGCGACGACGGCGGTCCGGCGCGGCTGCTGGCTTCGCTGGCCGAGGCGCACGCGCACGGCGTGGCCGTCGACTGGTCGGCGGTGCTGCCGGCCGGTCAGCGCGTCGACCTGCCGACGTACGCGTTCCAGCGCGAGCACTTCTGGCCGGCCCCGGTCCCGGCCTCGCTTCTCGCCGGTCTCGGTGAGCCCGACCCGGAGCGGGACTGGCGGTACCGGGTCTCCTGGGTGCCGGTACCCGACCCGGCTCCGGCCGCCCTGCGCGGGACCTGGCTCGTCGTGGCTCCGGCCGGTGGGCCCGGGACCGAACTGCTGACCGAGTGTGCGGCGACCCTGACCGCGAGCGGCGCGGAGGTGCTGGTCGCCGAGGTACCGCCCGGCCCGGTCGACCAGACGACGCTCGCCGCCCTGATCACCGACGTCCTCGACCGGCCGGGACAGACCCCGGTCGACGGCGCGGCCGTCGCCGGTGTGGTGTCGCTGCTGGCGCTGGACGAGACGCCGCTGCCCCACCGGCCGGTGGTGACCAGCGGGGTGGCGGGCACGCTGGGCCTGGTCCAGGCGCTCGGCCGGGTCGGCATCGGGGCACCGCTGTGGGTCCTGACCCGAGGTGCGGTGGCTACGACTCCCGGCGAGCTGCCGATCAGCCCCGCCCAGGCGCAGGTCTGGGGCCTGGGCCGGGTCGCCGGCCTCGAACACCCGGACCGGTGGGGCGGCCTGCTCGACCTGCCGCCCACGCTCGACGCCCGGGCCGCGGGCCGGCTCGGCGCGGTGCTGGCCGGCTGTGGCGAGGACCAGGTGGCCATCCGCCCGGCCGGTATCGTGGGCCGGCGCCTGGTGCACGCCGGGCCACCGAGCGACGGTGGCGGGTGGCGGCCCCGGGGCACCGTGCTGGTGACCGGCGCGAGCGGCGCGGTCGGCCCGCACCTGGCCCGCTGGCTGGCCGACGTCGGCGCCCCGCACGCGACGCTGGTCAGCCGGCGGGGACCGCTGGTCCCGCAGGCGCCCGCCGTGGTCGCCGCGATGGCCGCCGCCGGAACCTCCGTCAGCCTGGTGGCCTGTGACGTGACCGAGCGCGCCGCGGTCGGCGGCCTGCTGACCTGGATCGATCGGCGCGGACCGGCACTGTCGACCGTGATCCACGGGGCGACCTCGGTCGAGCTGCTGCCCCTCTCGGACACCGACGTGGCCGGACTGGCGGCGACCCTGGACGCGAAGGTCACCGGCGCCACGCACCTGGACGAGCTGACGGCCGGTCTGGACCTGGACGCCTTCGTCCTGTTCTCGTCGATCGCGGCGATCTGGGGTGTCGGCGAGCACGGCGCGTACGCGGCGGCCAACGCCCATCTGGACGCGCTGGCCGAGAACCGGCGCGCCCGGGGCCTGCCCGCGACGTCGGTGGCCTGGGGGGTCTGGGACACCGGGCAGGACTCCGACGGGCAGGACAGGGCGCTGAGCGTCATTCCCGAGCGGTTGCGCCGCCAGGGGCTGCGGCTGCTGGAGCCGGCCAGGGCACTGGCGGCTCTGGGACAGGCGCTCGCCGACGACGAGACCGTGCTGTCGGTGGCCGACGTGGACTGGCCCCGGTTCGCGGCGGTGTTCAACGCCAAGCGGGCGTGGCCGCTGCTGGCGGACATCCCCGAAGCGCGGGAGGCCGGGTCCAGCCCGACCGACCCGGCCACGGTCACGTCGGGTGCGGCGGTCGAGCTGCTGGGCCGGCTGGTGGCAGCGGCGCCCGGCCAGCGGGAGCGCATCGTGGCGGACCTGGTCCGCGCCCACGCGGCCGCCGTTCTCGGCCACGCCTCCGCCGAGGCTGTCGAGCCGGGACGGGCGTTCCGGGACATGGGGTTCGACTCGCTGACGGCGGTGGAGCTGCGGGGTCGGCTCAACGAGGCGACGGGTCTGCGGCTGCCCTCGACGGTGGTGTTCGACTACCCGTCCCCGGTGATGCTGGCCCGCCAGATCGTCGGCCAGCTGCTGGGCACCCAGACGGTGGCGTCGGCGGTCTCGCGGGTGGTCCCGGTCTCGGGCACCGACCCGGTGGTGATCGTGGGGCTGGGCTGCCGGTTCCCCGGAGGGGTGGACGGTCCCGAGGCGCTGTGGGAGCTGTTGGCGGCGGGCGGGGACGCCATCGGTGGGTTCCCGACCGACAGGGGCTGGGACATCAGCGGGGTGCGGGGCGCCGGCTCCGCCGCGGAGTCGGACCTGGCGACGGGCACAGGTGGGTTCGTCAGCGGGGCGGCGGACTTCGACCCGGCGTTCTTCCGGATCAGTCCGCGTGAGGCGTTGGCGATGGACCCGCAGCAGCGGTTGCTGCTGGAGACGTCGTGGGAGGCGCTGGAGCACGCCGGGCTGGACCCGGTGTCCCTGCGCGGCTCGCTGACCGGGGTCTTCGTCGGTGGGGCTTCGTCGGGGTACTCCGGGCAGGCGGGGTTCGACGACGACTCGGCCGGCCACCTGATCACCGGGAACGTGACGAGTGTGATCTCGGGTCGCGTGTCGTACACGTTGGGTCTGGAAGGGCCGGCGGTCACGGTCGACACGGCGTGCTCCTCGGCGCTGGTCTCGACCCACCTGGCGGCGCAGGCACTGCGGGCCGGTGAATGTGATCTGGCGTTGGCCGGCGGCGTGATGGTGATCGCCGACCCGGCCGAGTTCATCGGGTTCTCCCAGCAGGGGGCCCTGGCCGCGGATGGCCGGTGCAAGGCGTTCTCGGCCGAGGCGGACGGTATGGGTCTGGCCGAGGGCGCCGGGATGGTGGTGCTGGAGCGGCTCTCGGACGCCCGCCGCAACGGTCATCCGGTGCTGGCCGTTGTCGCCGGCAGCGCGGTGAACCAGGACGGTGCCTCCAACGGGTTGTCCGCGCCGAACGGCCCCTCGCAGCAGCGCGTGATCAGGGCCGCGCTGGCCAACGCCGGGTTGGAGCCCGGTGACGTGGACGCCGTCGAGGCCCACGGCACCGGGACGCGGCTGGGTGATCCGATCGAGGCACAGGCACTGCTGGCGACCTACGGGCAGGGGCGTCCGGAGAGCCGGCCGCTGTGGCTGGGCTCGGTCAAGTCGAACATCGGCCACGCGCAGCACGCTGCCGGGGCGGCCGGGATCCTCAAGATGGTCCTGGCCCTGCGCCACGGCCGGCTGCCAGCCACGCTGCACGCCGAGGTCGCCTCGCCGGCGGTGGACTGGAGCGTCGGCGACGTCCAACTGCTGACCGAGCCCAGGGACTGGTCGGCCAACGGCCGGCCGCGTCGGGCCGGGGTGTCGTCGTTCGGGATCAGCGGCACTAACGCCCACCTGATCCTGGAGGAACCCCCGGCCGACCCGGCGCCCATCGACGGCCCGGCCGACCCGCCGAGCGATCGGGTGCCGGTGCTGCCGGACACCATCGCGTGGCTGGTGTCGAGCCAGACCACGTCCGGGCTCGCGACGCAGGTGCGGCGGCTGGCCGACCACCTCGCGGTCCGTCCGGAGCTCGACCCGATGGACCTGGGCTGGTCGCTGGCGACGACTCGGTCGGTGTTCGAGCACCGCGCGGTCGTGACCGGCACCGATCGGGCCGCGTTGTTGTCCGGGCTGGCGGCCCTGGCGGCGGGTGAGCCTTCGGCCGGGGTGGTCACCGGCGCGGTTGCCGCCGGGG
>Ga0193743_1000119_pt1 | contig 60244 bp, 71 predicted proteins | sample L2c2metaG_FD_143038 | JGI IMG/M metagenome (GOLD analysis project Ga0193743, IMG submission 143038) | Soil microbial communities from a riparian zone of the East river system, Colorado, United States - L2c2 | ecosystem: Environmental > Terrestrial > Soil > Riparian zone | place: USA: East River... | reverse complement strand
AAGAAAAAACATAAAAAAAAAAAAAAAAAAAAAAAAAAAAAAAAAAAAAAGAAAAGAAAAGAGTGATTTCAAATTTGCCTTTCATCTCCTATCAAGTACCCTCAAAATGTGCCCTCACTCAAACGGCGACGTTTTACCTGCAGCAAAGAGCGACATGGTCCAAGTGCCGCTCACAAATGGTGTCAAAGCCAACGGAAAACGTGGATCTTCTCGTTCGAATGCTCCTAGAACCGACCAGCCACAACGCAATCCATACGCACCTCGCGCCTCAGATTTCCTCTCGAATATCTCCAACTTCAACATCATCGAGAGCACATTACGAGGTTTGTTCAACCTTTTTTTACATTTAATCTTGTCCATCTCATTGAAAATTTGCACATCATTTAGAGGGAGAGCAATTCGCCAATGCATTCTTCGACACCAAGACCAAGATTGCTATAGCTAAAGCTTTGGACGCCTTTGGTGTTGAATACATCGAGCTTACATCGCCCGCTGCTTCGGAGCAATCACGTCTAGACTGCGAGGCAATCTGCAAGCTCGGCTTGAGGTCCAAGATCCTCACTCACATTCGTTGTCACATGGACGATGCTCGTATTGCTGTAGAGACTGGTCTGTTTATCTTTTTCTTTTTTTCTCTCCTTTTTTATATGCCGTTGATAGACATATCTTGTCAGGTGTTGACGGTGTTGATGTCGTCATTGGTACATCTTCTTTCCTCCGTGAATTCTCTCATGGGAAGGACATGACATACATCACCAAAACTGCCATTGAAGTCATCGAGTTCGTCAAGTCTAAGGGAATCGAAGTCCGTTTCTCCTCAGAGGATTCATTCCGTTCCGATCTCGTTGATCTGCTCTCCATCTATCAAACAGTTGACAAGATCGGTGTGAATCGTGTCGGTATCGCCGACACAGTTGGTTGTGCCAATCCCAGACAAGTATACGATTTGGTAAGGACTCTTCGGGGAGTTGTAGCCTGTGACATCGAAGTGCACCTGCATAATGACACTGGCATGGGTTAGTACCCTCCCATAAACTCTTTCTCGAAACCACCCCACTTAAAAAAGTCTCATTTCTTTTTTAGCTATTGCCAACGCTTATACCGCTCTCGAGGCCGGTGCCACCCACATTGACACATGTAAGCTGTCATCCAAGTCAGCTCCCACTGCTTTCACTTGAAACTAAATCCACAAACTAGCCGTGCTCGGCATCGGCGAACGTGTTGGTATCACACCCCTGGGGGGTCTCGTAGCATGCCTCTACGCTGCCAACCCTGAATATGTCAAATCCAAGTACAATCTCCCAATGCTTCGAGAAATCGAGAACTTGGTCGCCGAGGCCGTGGAAGTCAACATTCCCTTCATGAACCCCATCACGTATACAACTGTTTTTCTCATCTTGTGATAATCAATAACTAACAGGTCTCTTTCAGCGGTTACTGTGCGTTCACGCACAAGGCCGGAATCCATGCCAAAGCTATCCTAAACAACCCAAGTACCTATGAGATCCTCAAGCCAGAAGATTTCGGTTTGACACGATATGTCTCCATTGGGCAAGTCGCCATGAAACTCTTGTGGTTTTCGTTCACTTTCTGATAGACACCCTTTTGCAGTCATCGTTTGACGGGATGGAACGCAGTCAAGTCTCGTGTTGAGCAACTTGGTCTGCAGTTGACCGATGAGGAGGTTAGTTTTTTTTTTAAAAAAAAATCAAATTTTATATACATCTATCATGCTCTAACGGTTCTTTACCTCTCAACCCACGCTAGGTCAAGGATGCCACCGCCAAAATCAAGGAGCTCGCTGATGTCAGGACTCAATCTATGGATGACGTAGACTCCCTCTTGCGTATATATCATTCCGGTATTCAATCTGGGGAGCTCGCCGTCGGACAGAAGGAAGCTCTCGACCGCCTACTCCAGAAGCATAAGGCACAAGCACAAGAAGCGACTGCAGCTTGAGCCATTCTTACTCCTCTATTATTCTCCCCTATGTTTTCCAAGGATGATGATGTACGAGACATTCTCCTTGGAGGACTTCTGGTGGACAAAATCGAAGAAAACGAAATTATTCTTGTATTTCTAACCTCCCAAAAAAGACAGAAGGTCTAGTAAGGCTTTCCATGACACTGACCCATCCTTCTATTATCTTGTTTATCTTTATTCGATGTCCACCAAAAGCATATATATCCCTGGATTTATTGATGACCTAACTAAAAATGTTACATTTGATACGAACTCCATTCTTGCTAGGCCTTCTGGATCCTGAAGACAGGCATGTGAGGGTTAATTATGTCTATCAATACAGTGGACCAAACTGGGTTTACTATTCGATTATTGAAAACCTAAGATAACAAAGTGATGGTAATATGATGATCACAGCCAAAAAGTGAGAAAAACCAGTAAACACGTACAAAAGAAATACAGAGGACGAGTGCGTGGGTATGTATACATACAGATATCGACTAATAAAGGAATGCAAAACAAATCAACATTGCGTAGAAGGTTCAAAGGATAAAATTGATAATGGATCACGATACTCCGAGTCTGTGGAACATATCGTCAAGTGTTTTAAATGCGACTGGTTTGACAAGGCTTCATATACGAGATTAGTTTCAACGTAGACTAAAAAAGAAACAGATGGGTTGCTTACTATCCGTCAACGCCAGCATCAAATGCTCGTCTTTTGTCCTCCAGAGATGACATACCGGTGAGAGCTAATATTCGAGCTCGTCGAGAGTCTCCGGGGGTCTGTTGATCAGATTCTAACCTTCGTATCTCCATCGTAGCCCCAACACCTAGTTAAGATTCAATTATTGTCCATAGATGTTCACAAAGACGAACCATCCAGCACTGGCATCGAAAGGTCTAGAAGAACGACGCTGGCGGAAAGAAAGGTGGATCAACAAGGCCGATTGACAAATAACGATCGACTCACTCAAATGGCCCTTCTTTCTCATAGACATTAACACCGTCACGCCCATCAACTGCAGATCGGAAGTCGTAACCCTAACATCTAAGGTTTAACACCTGGAAACGTTGGGGAAACAAAACCCCTTACTTTGTTTGATAACCACTTGATTCTGGAAGCGCACGGAATCAGAACGCATAGCAGATCCAGGGGAATAGAAATCTTACAGCAAATTTCGAAGAATACCATTATCCTCCACTACCAAGACTCGGAAACGACGTTCGGAGTCAAGCGTACCGACTGAGGACTTGAGTAATGTTCCACCAGAGCCTAAAGTTATCGTCGGCACAGGGGTGTCCAGATCGGCTGTCTCAACTGATTCCGAAGCAGAGGGTAATAGCTGCTGCACCATAGGAAGAGGATGGGCCGTCGATGAACGAGGCGTCATCCCAGGTCGAGACCTAATGTACGTCGCATCTGAGTTACGTCGAGGAATGCTGGATCCAGATACAGATCGTTCCTTTGCATTGGTAGATCCGTGGCCCATGTCTCCATTCCAGGTCGTAATGGGTGATGGACTGCGAGACTGGCTAATTTTAAGTGCATGAACGCATAATTTCAGGATTACGCGTAGTCGAGAGGGGCCACCGGGTTTATAAAGTATTCGGCAGAATCCACCAATGCGCTCATATTCGCTGGCGATTGACATGATGGTAGGATCCCCTCGTGCGGCGGAAAGGAAGATGAATGGGCGGCTGGTGTCTCGACGTTCAGTGGCAGCAACGACCGGAGCTCGGTCATCATTCAGGATGACGATGTCGCCATCATCCACCACTTCGAATCCCCACCAGGTTGTTAGATAGTTTCGAGTAGTATCATAGAGTAGTTTGATTCCTTTGTGAGTGTTGTCAAATCCAACCAACGAGACAGTTGGAAGCCTGTCATCATCTCGAAATGACTGCGTGTCTTGTTCTTGTGGTCCGTTAGACGCATTCTCAGCAGGAAAGGCCACCTTGATCTCTGTTCCGACACCCTCCTCGCTCCAAACATCGACCGTACCATCGACATTCTCCGATGTGATAATACTGTTGACGATAGCAAGGCCGAGACCCGTGCCGGTCTGGAGTGGATTTTCTTGCGAAAATGGATGAAAAAGTTGGTTCTGCAATCAACTTATATGAGACTAAGGGGTTTCATTGCAGTTCTCCAGCCGTACCTTCAAAAAATTTTGACTGATACCCTGAAGAACCACATCGTCAATACGATGTAGGGGTACAAATGAGAAATTATCTATATCTACCTTTCCGGTATCAAACACCGCAAGCTCAATTTTGACACTGTCCGGAGGGTCACCTTCTCCATGAGGTAATTGGCGTAGTAAAACATGTACATATCCATCCTAGTCATAATCCACATTAGTAAAAAAGACGTTTCGAGAAAAATTTCAGTGCATACACTTGTGAACTTCAAGCTATTCCCAAAGAGATTCATCAAGACTCGCCGGATACCACCTTTCTCACATTTTAATGACCACCCCTGCAAACAAGCAAAAAAGGCAATGCAGTGCAAGTTGATTAGCGCCTTTCAATTTCTATCAAACGGGAATGATTAAACTTTACCTCCGGGCGATGTCCGATATCAACAACAGTTTCGACATGCTTTCTGCGCGTGACAAAAGCGGATCCGTGATCTTCGTTCGGAGGTGCATATACACTGCCTATGCCAGAGTCGCCCAGAGCTGTGCGTGCCCGGTGGCCGATCCAACATCCATCGATAGCTTCTTCGACTAGTTGCATCAGGTCTACCCTGGAAACGCAATCACACGAACGGAATTGATGAGATACCGAACCCTCCTGAGAGACCGAAAAAAAAACATACTGTATGGGTACAATGACATTCTCCACGCCTCCACTTTTACTATTTCCGCTCAACTTAGTGAAATCAAGAACGTGGTTGACGGTTTCAACCAAGGAGGTTCCGCAAGCTTGTACAGTCTGCAAAAAGGATGCTTGTGAATGATTCAACGGACTTTCACTGAGGAGTTCGGCAGCTGCCAATATCTGCCAGTAACTTGGGTTAGAGTATGAAAAACACTGATGATGTCGTACAAACCCCATGCAGAGGCGTGCGTAGCTCGTGTGAGATGCTAAAGGATGTCAAAAACTTCAACCCATGGACCGTGGTAGTAGGAATTGACCATGCGCTTACTTGGAAATGAAAAGGCCTTTAGCTTTGTCAGCCAAAATCATCCGGCGTTTCAGGACAGCAGATAAGATAATAACGCCTGCAAAATCGATGAGCTCGGCTTAGGAGAGGCAACGATATGGATACCTATAGCCCGTAAATAAGAAAGCTCATGACCTTCCAACTAATTAACAGGAAGAATGAGGAAATGTCAGAGATTCGAAAAGATCAAGACATACAAATCTTTTGGCGTGATCATTTGCATTATATGCGCAGAGTAACGCAAATGGTCTCTTGTCGATATTATAGATCGGTACCGCTGCATTGATCAATAAATTTTGTTTTTGACGTGTCAAAAAAAACGTACTCAGCGCATATTGAACATGAGTTGGCAAAAATGGCTTCAAACTCGGAGGTATGATGCCTTCCGAGACCCTGCCGTCAGGATATTTGGCGAAAAATGAGTTGAGTTTATGATACTCCTCTGTCGTCAACTGCCGTTTGGTCATGTCCATGTTTGAATCACCGTGATGCATCGTAACAGATACGCTGCCTTCAACACTCATTGATTCCAACACCTCACAATGAGAGACATCCATGACTATGACGCCTTCGACATCCAAAGTCCGCTTGACAAGTTTAGCTGCACGATCATATACCCTGTCCATAGACGATCCAACAATAAGGTCAGGCCGATCATCTTGGTGCACCTCAGTGTCAATCTCCAAGCATTCTCGACTAAACTGTTCCATCTAGAAAAAAGGGGGATAAATGGAACGAAGACGGCCTGAAAGATAGCTGAGAAACTTGCCGAATCTTGTATACGGTCTCGTATTCGCAATTGTATCTTATCTCTCCATAGTTCCATCTCGCGCATTGCGATAGCCTGCTCGCGAAAACCCAATTGGGAGGGAAAAAAAGGAGGAAAAAAACACTCACCGCAAATTCCTTGAGGGTATGTCGCTGCCTAGGAGAAAACTCTTCTCGAGGTTGATCATCTATAACAGCAAGTCTGAGAGATGCTCGTTCATCTCACGCCTTTAACAGGTTGAATGCCCAGGAAGACGACTCACGTTCCAATATTGAATCCATCCTGGGTGCGCAGTGGCGCTCCAGCATAAAAACGTATATGGGGAGGGCCAACAGTCAGAGGCTATCTCGCGTTCAGGCATCATGTCCAAAAATTCCGTGAAAAATTTGGACGTACATTCTTCGTAAATCTCCAATCTTTATGGGCGTCCAATATGACAGTCGGCTCATCGCCTCTATTATTTATTGAGAATCATGTCCGCTGCGGAAACTGGATACGCACTGCTGTAATATAGCATGTCCACAAAACGAGTGCGCTCTTGCGCAGCTAGGTGTTTTGAGCCCCCCTGCAATGAAGACATTTATTACCAGATAAAAAAACCTTGGAATGCCCGAAACTCACATTCCGATTTATACCACCTGTATGCTCAAAAAAGTAAGTTTCATATTCATCCAGAGAGTGAAAAAAAAAAAAGATACCTACTGTTCATTGCTATCAATCAGCGAAACCATCACGCCCTTCGTATTGAACACGAGTTTCGCCAGATGGGCAATACGATCAAAATTCATGTCTGGACCCGTATTCCAGATATTAAATCTATAGGGGAAAGCGAAATCGGTATCACATGATGATGATGAGTAGTTGAAGCATGAAAAGTAGCAAGTTGAAACAGAATCACTTGTACAAAGCTCGTCGCCGTTCCAACTCGTCCGGTGGATTAGGAGGAGCGAGATACTCCAGCGCCGTAAACATTTGTTCTTCTTTCGCTGCCCGCCCCAGTTTTAAGGCGGGGACGTTAGTGGATGGTAATTTCGCTCCTACAAAAGGCACTTGCGGAGGCGACGAAACCGGAAGAGGGGAAGACGTCTGCCTTGTGAGACAGACTCTTCGAGGAAGAGCAGGCACAGATGCTGTGCCGTGCCCAGCTCTAGTCTTCTCAATGTCGTCGCGCGACATGAGTGGCACTAATGCGGCTTCTGGTTGTATAGGTTGTGACACGTCACCAAAGTAATCCATTTGTACGACATCTCCATGGTAATGGGCTAGTGCTGGTACGGACGCTGGTGTGGCAGATGCTAGTAGTGCTAGTGGGATTGGATGGTTAGAGCGTGGAGGTAGCTCCAAGGTAACCATTGAGGTCGAACCGCTTGTAGGCACGGCTGGTTGAGTGGGAAGGAGGTCAGGCGGGTTGGCAAGGATGGTTCCTAATTGCGTTGGACCCGTGCTATGAGTGGTGCCCCCGTGATCAATATCTGTGGTCCCTTGCCAGAAATCTGTCAACCTAGATTTTCTATTGCTACTGGCGTTTGGAGGACAATCACTATTGGCAGTTAAATCTTGAGAATGAGACCCAGGAATGGCGGCCATAACTCCGCGCATTGGGTCCGTAAGTTCATGTTCAGGGGATGGAAGTGCCAAAGGAGATATATCAACACAAGCAGCTGCCCAGCGCATAGTCGCTACAGTAGCTTGAACGTCAGCATTGACTACCCAGGGAGTTACAATCTGGTTTTGATTTGCTGTCGGTAAGGAGGTGGAAATTGAATTACGCAGTAGATGGGAAGAAGGTAGCTGAGGGAGTGAGGAAGAATGTGTTTTGATCAAAGGAGAAGCGGAAACGTAGAGACCAGATGATGACGATGAAGGTATCATAGATCTGTCGTCGGTTTTCGTTGAATTATAGACAAGATCATTTTCTGTGGAAGCCCGCGGGGATTCACATGTTTCGGACAGAGCCTCTAAAGACATGTTGGAATCGATAGATTTCAAAGGTACGACGTATGAGTAGCGTAAAGACTCTGACAAAATTTGTTGACACCTCTTTGGAGGATTCGGAGTTTTCTGAGGATCCCACCGACCAAAAGCATAAGCGGTGATGAAAGTGGCCCAATCACAGTCAGATTCTGAATTGCTTGAGAGGGGTTTATCTGGTGCGTTGGATGCCATGAAGGAGTGGCCACCCGACGAAATATCAATAGAATCTGGAGGAATTGAGTTATTGTTAGTGGTATAAGAGTTGCAAACGTACCGAATGTCAAGCTAATATCCGAGTCATCTTCGAGGACAGTCTGCATTTTACGAGAAACATCTGTTCCAGTTTCTTCCGAAGTGAATGATGGATTGACATCAGCTAGTGGTTTCAAAGATATGGCCGGTGCTGTGTGAAGAGAAGGAAGTAGAGGCCAATCGTCTCCCGAAGGAGCGGTCGATGGTCTGTTTGACTTGCGAGATGAAGAACGCTTTTGGATCATATAGCCAGTAATATGAGCGCGATCTGTTGAGGACTCTGTGTGTAAAGGAGTATGACAGGCAGATGCTGAGATAGGCTGTATCGACGAGGAGGGCCCATCGATTTGGTGCATGAATACCTAAGGTAAGAGCACAGGGAATACCATTGGCAGTGGAGCAAGCAACAAACCACCAAATCCGTGGCACAGAACTCTCTCGGCATATTCCGCTATCGTGAGAACTATGATGTCACCACCGCATGCAACCAGTCATGCACAGTTGGATAACCGGTGACACAGCTTTTGATTTGACGTGTTTCACTGGAAACTAAATTACCAAACGTGGTAAAGACGCCTCTTCACTTTAAATCTTAAAATATTTACAGTCAACTCTGTCATAACCCATACCTTTCGGTGGACATCCCAGCCAGGGTATGGATTAGGAGGCGCAAATTTTGACGCAAAATGACAATTTGGTGGCCCCAGTTATGGGATATAAGGGGTTATGGGTTTTCAGAGGTATGGGTTATGACAGAGTTAACTGTATCTACTATATCTAGAACCCTGCAATCACCAGCATACTCCACATATACAGTGGCAGTGTTAAATTATCGTTCTGGTCCGATAGCGCTTCTAGCAGCGCCGATATAATTACTATACCCAAGTATCGTATACTCTAAACATGTTGTTTCATCATAAGTTAAAAGGCAAGGGAGATAAACGCAACAGAACGCAACTCACCGAAAGTGGTTCTACGTAGCCGAAAAGACGAAGCAGCATTGCAGACACGAAGATAGAAAGTATGAAAGCTAGACTTCCTTCAAGGGTTTTGTTTGTAGTGGGAGACCATCGGTGGATGCCTAGTCTCCGACCGACGATAGATGCCTGATCTCAATCGTTAAATTCTCAGAAAAGATCAGGATCTGGAAACACAAACTCACCGCAGCATCTCCAAGTCCCAGCGTCAAGATCCCCGTAAACTGTAACAATTGACTTGGTCTAGTACAGGTTAGATGACAGCCGGCGAAAGAAAAATCACCGAACACACCCTTCAAGCCAAAGAGAACCAGAGCACCCCGTCAACAAGTAAAAATGACTCAGAATTGCCGTTCCACTGTCCCTATGATCAAGGAACTCGTTCATGAACAAATGAACCGAAGCTCCAAAAGGATAGATGGCAAAATAGCGAATGTACTCCGTGAACGTAAACAGAGCAAACGCAGCACTGAAAGACAGGTGCGTGAACGCAGGCTAAGAGAGGGTTGAGGAAAAATTAAATCTGGCTTTCAGAGATAAACGGTAATTACTGACATCGAACGCCACTCCCGGAATAAACATAACCACCGCCAGTCCATGGAAAAACTTGCGACGCGCATTTAATCCTAGAGTTGGAACATGCTTGTCTGCAGCGTCCAATAGATCTGTGGCCACACTAGACATATTTGCTCCATTAGGTAGGTTTGGGATATTGGGAAAGGTGGTTGGGAAAGTCATCCCCAAAGGTCCCGAGACAGCCGGCGTCGTTGTCAAGTTGCCACCAATGGGTTCGGCCGCCGATGACGTAGATGATGGCGCTTCAGCTAAATTCGAGGAAGGGATACTCTCGGCAGTCGCTTGATTTCGAGGTCGGAAGCGACGAGACCTGGCCAGCTGTCTATTCCACCCCGCTACACTGATGATACACAAAAGGAACCAATATAAAAGCAAGGCAGGACGACTCCATTTTTTCTTGCCTTCGATAATTCGAAAAATAACCCAAAGCCAGGGATCGCGATTACCCAAACACCAACGCGCCCAAAGGCCTATTAGACCTCCAACTATCAAAAAGCTTCCAATGTAAAAGCCGACAGCGTAATAGCGACGGTTACGCTCTTTTTCTCGAGGGAAACGAAGACGGTGCACAGGACGCTGAGCGTTGTTACGAGAAAGAAGCAGAAAGGGCGATAGCAGAAATCCAGTCAAGAACGATCCAACAATCAGGGCGATCTGGAGAATAAGTAGAGGTGTAGGTAGTCGATACGTGCGAATATAAGGAGTTGTGACTGGCCAGATCTATTCATTAAATCAGTCATCGTATCAACGCCAAAGCTGTGATAGACGCGTACTCGGGCAATTGTGAGGTTCAGGAACTCAAGACACAGACAGGTTCCCCCGAAAGATACTAGACCAAGCTCTCCAAGCGTGAGACCGCGATGTGCCAACCGAAGTGCAACATACAGAGTGAATTGAAAGAAAACAGAGGCAATGATGGTTTCAAATATGTTCACATCTGATACTGTGATGGTTAGATTTAAAGATGATGTGCAAGAGGGACTTACAATTCCATAAGTTAATTTGATAGATATTCAGCGTTATTTTGAGTCCAACTATTACTGCGCTTGTCGTGAGCGTGAAAATGATGTAATACCAGAACCGTATCCCTGCGCTACGAGGAACGGATGCGCGTTCGCCTTCGGGTTTATTTCCATCCTTGCGACATTTTTTCTCAACCCACCAAGATGCACAAACGTGGAAAAGCAATATCGTGGAACAAAGCGTGCTAAGGTCTACCAAGCTGTAGCGCGAAAGAAGAATAGCCTGCGAAGGCGACATTCTAGTGTGAGAATTTTCTAGTGCCACAGGCGTTTCGATTAGCCAGCCTGCAGGGAGAACGGTTGCGCCGCCTGACATCTGTTTCAGTGAGGAAAGAAGGAGAGAAGATGCGATGAGAGGTCCAAGAAGTAAACCGGTGAGAATACCGTCGTCGCTCGATTCTCTGATTGTCCAAAGATTCAGCAACGTAGGAGAACTAGAAAAACACAAGTACGCACCGATAATTTTTGGGGACGGACATCCAAACATATCCAAAGTTATTTTTATTCCGTACGAGAGGAGGAGAATGTTTTCGCGACTCCCTTCCATCCACCAGACGGGGAGAAGCAGGCCGGGCCGAAGATGTAGAAGCCATTGGTACTGCATCTCTTGACGCATCCCTAACATATGATAATGTAATATGAGTCCAGATTATGTATAAAAAAGATGCAAAAGAAAGTAGTTGGAGTTCTGGAAATTTATTAGAGATCTAGTTGGGTCGAAATTTTGAAAGAAAAAATATAATTACCCCAAGAGCGCCATGCATTGGCATTCGCGTTGGCGGCGAATGGCACGTCAGGAGTCGAATAGCTTCTGATATGAGACGCCGAATAGAGGAGGGAAAATAAGAGCAGTAGAGATTCCCCAAGTTTTCTGTTATCCATTGAAAAATTGCAATATGACAGGCCTAGCGGAAGCCCCAATTGTAGACGGCACTCAGCCGCCAGAAGGGTTCGTGGTTCATGAGTTTGACCGACATTCCGAGGCAGACTAGGCGACATATGTCTGTGTGATTTTGTAGCAGGCTTCGGGTTGAGCGGCGCGCGTAGGACATTGGGAGAACGCGATCGAGTGAAGGAGGTCCGGGCCTTGATACCTCCATTCCAATTAGTCCCCGTGGAGTCTGCTGAAGAAGTTCCATGGGGACTGAGTTTGCGCAGGGTGGACGGCGAAGAGCTAATCTTCGGACCGCCAGTACCATTCTGTGGACTGTTTGAGTAAACTCTTCCACGCGAGTCAGTAGCTAAGTCATCATCTGTTTCATCGTCTGTGCTGGATCTGGATCCGGAGCTAACAAGACAGGACAGGGTCATGAACCATTCAGTTGTATTCTTGGTCTTACTAACTTTGAAGATCCAGCATGATAACTCGTGCTCCAGTCTAATTTCCCCTGTGCATCTACAATTTCTGAGCTTTGTCGTTTGCGAAATTTGTGGCCATGCTTTCGAGTATTATCGATGCGTCCTGAAACCTGCTTGGACGACGGAGGCGAAGGTGAAGAGTGTGAGCGAGGCAGCTTGAAGGCTGGTAATCTGTAGATTCCTGGATGGTGGCCGGTGGTAGCTACAGCTAGAAGCCTTTTTAGAACCGCCTACTAAAGTCTGACACGTATCACATGACTAATATATATATCTCCTCACTAAAAATAGTTTAGCTCAGGTTTTGCCTCAGGGCCTCGCCACTGCCATTGAGTAATAGGACAGTTTTATGGGCCCACTCCAAATTTACGCGTAAATTTTACCTTCAGCAGTGGCCAGGTCGTGAACAACGCGTAGGAATGGGAGACTCTCAACCTACAGTCTATTTAGAAGACATTGATCCGACTTGCAAGCCAAAGCGAGGAAGGCCTGATGATGATCCCCAGGCCGAATCTTCGAGTATGGTAACCCCATCCCCAGTCAAGCGCCAGCGCACCCTCGCAGAGATGTTCTCTGGGGCTCAATCCAAAACAAGCGACAAATCTACTTCCTTGAAAAGTTTGAGACCGTCGAATATCGCGTCAGATACTAGTAATGTCACGCGATCCAAAGCGTCAGGTCTTGTCAAACTGAACTCGATTCCATTTTCTATGACTGCCTATCTGGAATCTCTTTCCGATGAGGAGAAACGGCTTCTCCAGTTAGAGTGTGAGGTCATGGGTAAAAGTTGGTAAGTCATATATTTTGAGTATCCTTTTGTCACCTCTACTGATGGCCAGTTATCACTAGGATCAAAGTTCTAAAAGATGAGATAAAGAAACCATATTTCTTGAAACTGAAGCAAATTTTATGGGATGAGGGCGTGCGAGCTTCCAACGATACGCCTGCGACAGTCAAAATATTTCCCCCTTGTGAGTTTCGGCATTTGCGTTTGTCCAACCTTGAGATTGAATTTAAACCAGCGAGAAACATTTATACCTGGTCGAACACGCCCTTGGGGAAGATAAAGGTTGTGATCTTGGGCCAAGGTTAATACTTTTGATTTTTGGCAGGCTCAACCGCTGTTAACCTTCTAGATCCATATATTGGCTTGGGTCAAGCCCATGGTGAGGTACTCTATCTCTTCTCGATGACCATATTCTGATGATTCGGTTACAACAAAGGTCTTTGTTTCTCCGTCCCCGTGGGTGTCGCCGTGCCACCTTCGCTCAAAAATGTGAGCGGTTGTCACAATACGTAGAAAGACTCTCATCTGACTCCTCATTTGCCAAGATATACGCCGAAATAAAGGCAGAATATCCCGAATTCAACGTCCCTAACCACGGGTGATTTCAATTGCCTTCTCTAGCTATTCACCTAATGTTCACTCATTGTTTGCCCAAGAAATCTTTCCACTTGGGCAGAAAATGGAGTTTTGATGTTGAACACCTGTTTAACTGTACGACAAGGTGATTCGAACTCTCATGCAGGCAAAGGATGGGAGACTTTCACAGATTATGTTATCCAAATGGTTGATAAATATGGCGGATCGAATCTTCCAAGTCGAGAGGCATCTGGTGGCAGTGGGTTCGGCCGGGGGGTTGTTTTCCTTGCATGGGGCACTCACGCCGCCAAGAGGGTTGCTAAGCTAGATCAGGTTATTTTTATCCCTTTTTCTTTTTGGCACCCACAGTCAAGACGATTTTTTTTTGCATTTTATTCAGATCAAGCACCTGATCCTCAAGAGCGCAGTAAGTAAATATTTATCCATTAGGGGGCCCATCTGATCCCTGATGATCGTATTCATAGCACCCGTCACCGTTTTCTGCAAACAAAGGGTTTCTGGGAAATAATCATTTTAAGTTAGCCAATCAATGGCTTGAACGAAAGTACGGCATAGATGGTCGCATGGATTGGTGTGCCCTTTAAGCTCTTGAATTCTATCATATCTTCCGCCGTCACCACGTTCCAAGCCTCGAGATCGTGGTGTCAGAATTTGCTACATATAATAATGTTTAAACGCTTATAAATTATATTTCGAATTTTCGCCTGATTTTCGGAGTGATGGTGTGATATCTTGAATCTTGATGTTGAGGGATTTAAGGTACCGTGAGACTGGTTCATTGTTGGTGTGTGCTAATTTCAGCAGTGTGCACCACCAGACACCCTCAACAGGTCACTCCAATAAAATCACTATGCGTTAACCGCGTAATACTAATATATTGGGTGAGTCGTGATAAGATAAAGTGGTTGCTTGTCCATGTCTACGTGAATGGCTGAAAATTGAATAGCGATACAAGTCATGCAGATATATTGGCAGGCGTGATCCAGAATGAGATTAATGAGACCTGAGGGGGCCCGAGATGTCATAGAAAATATAAATCAGAAAAAAAGTAATGCGAATAGTTTACATGCTAAGGGACCGGATTAAGTCGGCCATCTTGTCCATAATTTGCTGGCCTAGAAACTGTTGGTACATGAAGGTGATCTGGTTGCCGAGGTTGGTCAGGTGGTCGAGAGTTGTGCTGCAGTTGCACAGGATTCGGAAGATGCGGGAAACCTTGGCCTATTGAATAGCATTGGGGGTCAAGTGAAGATCGCCTGTGAGGAAAGGGTATAGTGGGATCGCGCTGTAGGCTGTTGATGTGAGGGTGCGATTGAGTGATCGGGGATGGGCTTTGACTGCGCATGTTGGGGTCGTGTTGATAAGGGTGTGTGTAGACATATTGTTGACGGATTTCATCACGAATCTCACCGCGTGGTGGGAAATTATGGCCGCCATAGTTGCCACCTATAGGCCTGTCCGGAGATTGAGCATAAGTATTAGGGCTACCGAGATATACATCGCTGGGCAACTGGCGAGACGAGGAAGCAATAGAGTTAGCATAAGAAAGATATTGTTTCGTAGAGACAGGGGCCGACATAGGGGACGGATGGTATGGTGAACTGGAAGGTTCAGCGAGGTCCGAATGTTGGTGTGACTGCTGGGCTTGATGAGGATCATCTAAGAGCATCGACTCGTTCCAGGCGCTAGGCTGCATTACATCCACAGGACGCGAAGACATCGAAGCAGCGATGGAAGTGGGTGACTGTGAGCTAGGACGGGATGTTGGTGAGAGATCTACGGACGACTCGCGACTGGGATGAGGGCTCAAGGATTGTAGGCTGCTGGTATCAAACGTCCTCGGTCTGTCTTTCCCAGTAGGTCCTCTGCCTAAGGGAGGCCTACTTGATGGCGGGAGGCTCAGAGCCTGTCGGAGGTAGTCGTTTTCTGTCTCAAGCTCTGACACTCTTTCTTCTAATGCCTTGCGGTAGAAAAATAAGAATGGGCTGATGTCAATGAAATTTCATATTATTTTGGCAAAATTTAGTACCTGAAGATGGGCAGCGCGCCTGGCCCGAAATGCTCTCTGAACATCCCGAGCGCGGTTTGGGGGGAGATTGTCGTTTCTTTTCCGACCTCGTTTAGAGGACATAGATAATAGCCAATTGAGAGGTCCAGAGAAAAGTGTGTTTCGTTCTTCAATGTTCACCAATCATATAAAGAAACCTCCAACGAAACAATTCGGGGTAATGTTGCGCCAAAAGAGGCAAGCCTAAACAATTTAAGATCGGACTTAACCCTGAAAACTTGAGGCAAGTGCCTGCTGTTTCGCCGTCCCCACATGGGCTCTTCATTTTTTCTGTTGACATTTGTATTTATCAGATCGGTGGCATCGAAGATTGTGCTGCAGGACTACAATGTCAGGACCGATTCTATCTGTCGTCAAAGAAGTTTTGAACTCACCTCATGAGATCTGGGCCCTGTGATGTATACTAAGTATTACTCTTGCAGGTACCGAACAGTCGTATTCCCCCGATGTAATTCATCTGTATTTTGTGGACCGGATAAATTCGGATAACCTTACCTTTAGGCTTCGGGCAAGGCGTCCGACTCACGGATCCGGATCAACTAGAGGTTCCCAATTCCCTGACTCGACTCTAATATATAGGGTACATATCGTCAAGCTCAACAAGGTTAGACTTCAAGTCTAAGTGCAGCATTATATAGTTCTCCTATTGCTGAGTCAGTGCTTATTTCAGTTCGGGGGACCGCTGAAAGCTCTCTCAAGTCTCAAAGGCTGATTCTGGCTGGTTACGAGGAAAGTGATGGGGGCAGAAGCTGAGGGTATTTATGGAATTGTGATTTCTGATGCACTCGTCCTTGTTTCCCGTCACCGTCTGTGTCCGATGATGGTTGTGTATAAAATGTAAGAAAAGGTGTTTTCTGTTGTATACATATGAAGCATGTGAGCATCAGTCCAAGCCAAAAGGGTGCAGTAACTTAGATATTGCAATTGTTTACAAGTGTGGTAAGTGATTATAAATATGAAAGAGCTCAACTTGTCGGTCATTATTAATATTATCTGGCTGATTCATCCTACAGCTATTTGCGTCATGATTAATAAGTCTCTGAGTCTGTATATAACCTCCTTCCAGCATCCAAGAATTTTCTTACCTGCACTCTCCAATGTCCACTCTCACAAAACCACTCGTTTTGTACACCGTACCCACCCCGAACGGTGTCCCTATTTCAATCTTTCTGGAAGAGCTGAAGACCGTCAATCCAACCGTTGATTATGAGTGAGCATATAATGCACCTTACCATAAGATATATGGCTGACATTAGAGGGGCGGGTCAGCGTCGAAAAAATCAGCTTACAAAAGAATACTCAGAAGGTGCATATCATATTTTGGCAAGGCTGTTGTCCAACATCCTGAACCATTGGATGTATAGGAACCTTGGTTCATCAAGATGAATCCTAACGGTCGAATCCCTGTCCTTGCCGATCGCTCCCGGGACAATTTCTACGTATTCGAATCGTCTGCTATTCTGCTATATCTTGCGCAGCATTACGACAAAGGTCACGTATTCTGGTTTGATGCTGAGAAGGACCCCAACGACTACAGCGAATTGCTTCAGTGGCTTTTTTTCGCAGTACGTTTGGTACCTAAGATTTAGGGAGAAAGGTGTAGTTAACCACTTTTCTTAGCATGGTGGAATAGGACCTATGCAAGGGCAAGGTTGGTTAGACTGACTCACCTAGAATAGACTGACCCAAGAATCTCTTCACCAGCCAATCATTTCAAAAACTATGCACCTGAGGACATTCCATACGGCAAGAAAAGTACGCATATATCTAGATTAATTTAGTTCTTCCGCTCACATTTCATACCTTTGCAGGGTATCTTGAGGAGACCAAGCGTCTCTACGGTGTTCTGGAAATACGCCTCGCAGGTCGTGACTACCTTGCCGGACATGGGAAAGGGAAATACACCGTCGCGGATATCAAAACATGTAGCTGGTGAGCATTCTATGACATTGTGACGTTAAAGTGTTTAATACTCTATCCGTTCGTAGGGTTAGAATTCATAAGCATTCCGGTGTTGACAATCTCGACGCTTGGCCCGCGGTCAAGGTAAGTACTTTCTTTCATTTGGTGCAGAGCATAGTTTACTTACGGTTCGTAAGGCGTGGGTTGAGCGTATAGAGGCGAGACCAGCAGTGGAAGTTGGCCTCCTAGTGGGGAAGTAGAAGCAACGAACGTCCTAACGGTTGACCTCATTGGCCTGCCAGTGTAAAATTTGAGATAAAATTTGAATTCACATTGTGTACTTTGTGTACTTACTAGCAACTCGCTATCAATATTACTTTTTGGGATCAAGTAGACTTTTTGAGAGGATCAGCGTGTTTGCTTTTTTGGCATATCTATGCTGAGTCAGTACAGTAGCGGAGTTGAAATTTTGGAAAGCGTGTGTACCGCTTTTTGCCAAACAGAGCATCTCTCACCACGACCACCAACGTCGTTGACGATCTACTTTTTTTTTTTTGAATAGCCAACAACTGATGTGGAAACCTGCAACTCGTCAGATAACTGGGACAAACGATGGTTAGTTCATAGCATATCACTTTTCCACTGACTTCATCTTCATTAATGATGTATAGTTCCGCTTGGGCAACGTCGTCGTTTCGGTCCAGCCCCAGCAGAAGATGCTCCTCTTCCTCAGCTCGCCCAACCTTCTCCCTCGGCATATCCCCGTTTTCAGAATCAGGACGATAGCCCCGGAAAGCGGGGACGAGACGAGTCACCTGTGAACGGAGATCCGAAGAGTAAGCAGAGAAACCTATTTACTACATTGATCCTATAACTTGTGCTCCAAAATTTCATCGACGGGCATATCGAGGTTGTATGCAAACCGTGTTCCTCCCTGATAATTCTGTTCCGTAATTCTGACAGACACTGACGCATTTTGCTAACCCAATTTTCACCGTCTTTTATTTGATTAGTTGATCCTAATGCACCTCGTAAACGGCGCAGTCGCTGGGGCGACGCTAAAACTGAAATACCAGGCTTGCCGACCGCAATATCTGCCGCTGGTGTTTCCCAAGCTCAACTCGACAATTATGCCATCCACCTTAGGTTGGAAGAAATTAATCGTAAATTGAGATTGAATGACTTTATCCCTCCAGAACGTGAAAGGTACGACTCAGGCGCATTAGTTATGCGCATATATTAACACTTTTCTCAAGGTCGGCTTCCCCTCCACCAACCTACGATGCTCATGGTCGTAGAACTAACACCCGCGAGGTCCGTTACCGCAAAAAGTTAGAAGACGAGCGAATTAAGCTTGTCGACCGCGCTATGAAAAACGACCCCAACTTTCGTCCTCCAGTCGAATATCATCAACAGAAACGTTCTCAACGCCCATCTGACAAAGTTTATATTCCAGTCAAGGAATTCCCAGAAATCAATTTCTTTGGTTTACTTGTAGGACCTCGTGGCAACAGCTTGAAAAAAATGGAACGTGAAAGCGGCGCAAAAATCAGCATTCGAGGGAAAGGTAGCATCAAAGAAGGGAAAGCACGGCCCGACCAGTATGCTGATGACGCTGAGGAGGATCTCCATTGTCTTGTGCTTGCTGACAATGAAGAAAGTGTTGCAGCGTGCGTCAAAATGATCAACAAAGTCATCGAAACGGTAAAGCTTCACTGTGGCTAAACCTTGTATTTAAACTTACCTTTATTTCGTCGACAGGCAGCTTCCACACCTGAAGGTCAAAACGATCATAAACGTAACCAATTACGCGAGCTAGCCGCTTTGAATGGAACTCTCCGTGATGACGAAAACCAGATCTGCCAGAATTGCGGCGGTGTTGGCCATCGAAAATATGATTGTCCAGAACAGCGAAATTTCACTGCTAACATCATCTGTCGGGTTTGCGGAAGTGCCGGTCATATGGCTCGCGATTGTACCGTCAACAAGGATCCTAACGCTCCCCCTCCTGCAAATGGACCCTCACCTCCTATAAACAGAACAGGGTTTGATTCAGAGTACGCTAATCTGATGGCTGAGCTGGGAGAAAGCGGTGCCGGCGGCGATCCTGGAAAAACTCCATGGGATGCACCAAATATGGGACACGATATCACCGCTGGCGGGTCCAATATACCTCCATGGCGGCGCCCAGAATCATGGTTACAACCTACCAATAATAACAATCAGCAGCAGCAGGGATATCGTCCACCCCAAGCTGGATATGGAGGCGGTGGATATGGTGGTTCGGGCGGTTATGGGGCAGTAGGTGGACAATGGGGAGGCTACCCACAGACCGGCGGCTATCAACAACCTCAAGATTATTCTAACTACGCTTCATACTATCAAGGCCAATATGCCCAACAACTCAGCTAGTCTTCGATGCTGAGATGACCATCCGCTTGCTACCCTCTAACCATTTCGTAGCACTGAAAATTCCCTAAACAGTTTTAGCTAGCCCTGGTTTCATCTGACTGTGACCTGTGTAACCTTCGACTCATTTCATATTGATTAACAGCAGCTGAATCAAGTCTTCAAGAGCTTTGGGATCGTGGTCTTTCTGCAAGTGTGCGGATCTGTGGAAAAAACATTGTGCATGTGTATTCCAAGTTCCTGTTACATGATAGTCACAAACGTAGAAAGCATTGCAGGAATGTGACGTTTTACTCTATCACGGGTCTTCTACTTGGAGAACCTTCTTTTTCTTTTTGCGAGGTCGGTTTCCTGAAGTCTGAGTACCAGAAGTGTTCTTTCTTTTTCTCGTAACGCCACCAGGATGTTTCACGAAGCATGACACAAAAAAACCGTTGGTAGCGTCTTCACCTGGCAAACATCGAATAAGAGAAGAGGCTTGATCTAAAGGTCATAGTTTAGTATGCGAAAAAACGTCAACAATGACAGACTTTACCGGGTGAATCCATTTCGTCAGGGTATCCCCGTCGGACCCATTCAGGCAGAACCTCATTTTGGGGAGCTAGCTGGAAAGTTGCGCTGTTAGCCTCATCGGAGTTGAGAGCAGCGCGGACAACATGTTCATTTTCGGTCGCGTGTATGCTACACGTCGAATACACGATTTTCTTGACGTTAGGGACTGAATATGCGAACAACCCCATATGTTTAAATTAGCGACGGGGTTCTTTTCTTGGGAAAATGTGCACAACTTACACCTCATGGCATGCTTGATCATCATTAGCTGGAAAGCGGCCAATTTGGCAAGACGGTCTTCTCGAGTGGCATCATTCTCCGATTCTGTAGGTGTGCATAGCATTACTCAGAGGAATAAGGATGCAAGTGTCAAAGAAAGCGGACCTGTTTCAAGAAGATGATCTAACCGATTGACAATGCCTGATCCACTACAAGAAGGGTCCAGTAATCTAGGACAATCATTATACATATATATATATATATATCGGTTGTTGAAGAGTTGAAGAAATAGGGTTTTTTACGCACATGTGAGTAACCGAACTGAATTGCGGATCAGATGGGTCCATCGTCAAAAAGTCAGCGTTGATCGGCGTTACATTGGTACATCTAGCTTTGGAAAGCATCATTTTGAGCGTGGAGAAGCGTTTTCGATCTCGTTCGAAAGCATATAACTAGATATCGATAAGATTAGAGAGCTTGAACCGAATCGTCAGAGAGAGAGAGAGAGAGAAAACAGTTACCTTGCCCTTGTTCCCCATAAGAGCGCTTAAGTGTGAAGTCTTATTACCAGGCGCAGCAGTAGCGTCAATCACGACACTCTCGTCGGTCGCCGGCGGTGAAAGTACAATCGCAGGGAAACAAGAGGCCTTGTCTTGCAGAATAATCTTGCCGGAGAGATAAAGTGGGTCATTTTTAAAAGTAGTTTGGGGCGAGAATGATAGCAGATCGGGTACATGAAGATCTCTTGAGAATCCTTTCCTGTTGTTAAACAACAAAACCTGTAAGCAGTGTACTCTCACAAGTGGCGGATCATGCATTACTTTGAGGAGAATGGATCCGAGAGAACGAACCCCCGTGAAACAAGGTTCTGAATGGCATCTTCTGTAGTTCCCAAAACCGAATTGACACGCACATAGCGAGGGATTAGGGCTGTGTTTCACAACTTCAACTAGTCGTCCTCTTGAAATGTTACAAAAGCCTAATCACCTGCTCTTTCATCTCCATTGTCCGCGAGGTCTACATTGGATGAGGCACCACGTTTGATCTTAACCTTTTGGAATTCACCATGCAGTCGCGTCTTGTGTCGCAATACAGCCTGTTTTATGGGTCCGTCACCAACCTGTATGCCTTTTGCCAGGAGGAGATCGTGCACAAGGACAAGGACAAGATTCAGGGAGGACAATTTCCGCTCCTCTTTGACAAGGTTTGTTTTCTCGATGACTTCAATAAGAACCGATTTGACTGAATTGCGCTATGTTTGCATTGTAGACCAGGGTGTAAGTAAAGACCTAACATACATTTCAAGGTCTCGATGACAAGAGCCGCTGTCCTCTTCCTATCCTTCTCTGGAAGGGTAGCGATGATACCTTTGATAGACCCTTGTTTCCGATCGAGTCGGTCCAAGGTCTTAGCAGCTTCAAAGTAGAAGTTCATGGGAATATGTCGAGTACAGATGAATCTTATTTAGTTGCAGAAGGGAGACGGGGACGAATCATTGCCGGGCGTTGACTAGAAGGAGAGACGTCAGAAATTGCAATCCGTTGAAATGATAGGGAGGTAGAGATCAGTGAAAAGTAATTGCTCGTCAAATCTGGCTGAACCAGTCGGACAATGTAGATAAGATGTAACCATCCTGTGTGATAACAAAATTGAAATAACATACAGGTTTGTGGAAAGAATTGTGCTCAAACTCCGCTCTAAACTTTCTTTTTTTTTTTTCAAGTCACGGTTAGCGCCTGTCGCGTCTTTCGTAGTCACTGGCTCCCAGTGGCAATCTTTATACTACTGCTATCGCCTCCTGGCGCGACTTAATACTTGCATTGGCGACAACATCCTACTAATCTCAAAGTAACCATCATCTTATTCTTTGAAAGGCAACTACTAATCACGCGTCATAAGTGCCAGTTGAGACGAAACTCTATGAACTTCTCGGAGTCTCACCCGACGCGAGTGAAGGTGCGAAAAAGCATGGATACGCGCTTCCAAATGATCAAAATCTGACGTTGGTAAAGATGAAATCAAAAAGGCATACCGGAAAAAGGTGAGTTGTAATTGAAAACAACTCTCTCCGTCCTTAACCGACAACTTTACAGGCGAAAGAACATCACCCAGTTCGTTGTGTTTAATCATCTTTGACTACATTCCAACTTGTCATCTATGGTATAGGACAAGAACATTAATGACCCTGAAGCTGGACAAAAATTTCAAGAAATGGCTGCTGCGTTGGTCTACTTTTCATCTCTTTCCTCAAATGACCTTTTTCATACACCTGATACAGGTATGAAATATTGAGTGACTCTCAAAGTAGACTTGCTTACGACGCTGATGGCATGGACGGTCTAAATGCATCGAATGCAATGCCCGGCATGAACGACCTTTTCACACAATTCTTTGCTGGTGGTCATCCCTCGTTTGGTTTCGATTTCGGTCCTGGGAATGGCGGCAGACGGGGAGGAAAAGGCGAAAATACCACTCTAAATTATGAGGTTACTTTGGGAGATCTATATAACGGCAAGTCAGTCAAGATGATTATGGAGAAAGAAGTGGTGTGTACACTTTGCAAAGGGTGATTCCATTTTAACTGTGTGCTTCGTTCCTACCTGTAACTTTGCTTCTGAAGCTCTGGGGCCCGCGGTAATGCAAAACCAAAACCTTGTACAACTTGTGAAGGCAAAGGTTGGACGTCGTCGACATCGCGAGTGAGGATTTATAATCTAGCTGTTAAAGTCATGGCTTAAAATCATACAGCTACCGACAGGACAATATGGGATATCGAGAGGCCCATGTCCTAGTTGTAAAGGAGCCGGTGAGAAGCTGAAAGAAAAGGAACGGTGAGCATCAATATTGAACATTCGTGGTAGCAAAATACATCTGTCAATGCAGGTGTAAAAAATGCAAAGGCGACAAAGTTGTCAAAGAAAAAACACGTCAAGAGATTTTCATCGAAAAGGGAATGGTGGATAATCAACGAATTGTCCTTGCAGGTGCAGGGGATCAAGAGGTAGTTTCCTTCCATCATCTTAGCCACATTGTTGAACGTGATGCATGTAGCCCGGTGTGCCTGCCGGTGATGTCGTCTTTCTTTTGAAAGCTATTCCACATGAATCCTTTGAACGGTCAGGGAATGATCTTCTGGCTCACATCACTATCACATTGTCTGAAGCTCTACTGGGCTTTTCACGTGTGATCATCACGCATCTAGACGGTCGAGGCATAAAACTCACGACACCCCCTGGAAAAATCATCAAGCCACAAGATTCTATCGTAGTGCGAGGGGAAGGCATGCCACTTTATCGAAGACCAGATGAAAAAGGCGATCTCTACGTATTATTTGACATCCAAATGCCAGACCAAGAATGGCTTGCATCAATAGACTGCAACGTGAGCCTTTCGACAGCCTTTTTTTGGATATGTTCTGAAGCGAATCTCATCCACAGGTCTTGGCTTCGGTTCTTCCACCCAGGAGAAGCGACGTTGATCCACAACCAAACATAGTAGACGAAGCTATTTTTGAGGAAAGCGACATTGTCGATGTGCGTGCTCGGTCTTTCCCGGCTAGTGCAAACTTCTTTGACCAAGGCTTTGCATCGCAGTTCGGGGATGATGATAATGATTGGGCAGACGAAGACGACGATGACGATAACTTGGAGCCAGAATGTCGTCCTCAGTAATTGCATTCAATCAAATTATCCTTGCACTATATATGTATATATATATATATACGCTTATTCCCTCCTCATTCCTTCTTTCGGTTTTACCCCCATAGTGTCATACCTATAAGCATCCATGTTTGCATATCCATAATACACCACCATTATTGCCGAGGTTATAGGACCAAATTCCACTGGACATATAGCTAGATGCCGCCCAATTGAAATCAGACGAAAGGTGTATACACGAGCCTAAGGTTGCCTGATTGGCCAGAAGTATTTGAAATTTATAGCTCACGCGGTCGACGAGATAGATTCCGCATATTTATTCCCAGACTGAGACTGAATTGGTTTGGGGGGCCTCGATTGTGAACATTGTGATTCGAACATCTGTGCAGAAAAAAGTTACTTCAAAATCACAGGATTCAATGACAGAACGTTCAGAGGGCAAGCTCAGTCACCTTAGTATACTCTGGATAAACTCGTGAGCAACTGTCACACTTACTAGTTGCCCTGACCCAAAGAGAAAAGCAGGTTCACGGTTGTGGTACACCATTCAGTTCAAAGAGGTGCAAGGCACAAACTAATTGGGAATAGCGGAACAGGAGTTTTTTTTGGCATTTATACATCAATGACCTTATATCCCTTCACCTACAAGTGCAGGTTCAACCAAAAAGAAAATATAGGTGAGGAAATATAAAAACATACTCTATTTTCCCGCAACATGTGTAGGTATTTCTCCGCTAACCATCGGCAGTTTTCATAATGGTTGACTCCCTCTGCCTTGTGGCATTTGTCTACCTCATCGCGGACCAGACGCAGCTCCATGCTTTTGACCCATGATTCTCTCATGAGTTCCTCCCGTTCCCGCATTTTAGCTGTCGGAGACTTTTGTAAGCTCGGAACCTCATGAAACCTTTTTGACGCACCTTTGATCTCAGCAATCTTCGCCTCGTCGACCATTGTCGTGGTTAAAGAAACTAATAGGTGTTTGGCTTGATTTGGCTAGGAACAAACAAGAAACCCTTGATTTTGAAGCTTCGAGAGTTAGTTACAAGACCCATAGACAGCCCATATCCTGCATCATTGCGTAAAACTGTAACAGCGTCTACAATAATTTTTTTATGCAGCAGTTTTTCTAGTGGAAATTGGAATGCTACCTGGTGTGCTTGTTGACGTAAATCACATGTCATTATATTATATTATTAATATTACTTCCAACTTCCACTTGTACAACGTGTCCTATATGACTGGATCTACCTCTTTTCCAAATGGAAACCCCCTGTTGACAATTACCCATCGTCGGTTCTTGCTTCCGTCATATATGGCTCTTCCACTTACAGTACATTGCCATTTTCTGCTTAGCGAAGCCCTCACTATGGATAATTGAACTTCATAATGGACAGGACAACCGTCTGACTCAGGAGCTCATTAACAAAGGGTTAATGCCAGCTTTTGATTTGATTGAACGGGAATGGCGTGGTCAGCTGCGTGCAGCGCAACAGAGCAATGACAAGGGAGGTGGTAAAGGCTCTTTGATTATAGTAGGAAGACGAGACCAGGATAAATTCTTCAGCAATGGTGATTTCGGTTCTTCCGTATGAGGAACTTTTATTAAAGATGAAATCAGGACTTGATTTTGCGAACTCACAGAAGGATCCTAATTTCTTCCAATGTCAGTTGACCACTGTTCGGACTGTTCGGCCACTCATCATAGGCTCTAGTAACAATGAATCCTATGCTGTACAGATTGCTTACATTCCCAAGTTAGTCCTAACTTATTTCTACTTGTATTTGCAGTGGACCTAAATCTCCTCATCATAGTCCCCACGATTGCCGCTATCAATGGACATTGTTATGCTGGGGGATTGATGCTGTCACTTGTGTGTGACTACCGCGTCATGACTGATGGTAGTTCTCGCAACGCTTGGCTTTGCATGAACGAGGTTCGCTTGTTGGCGTTTTCCTTCGGTGTGTCGTGACACCTTTTACATTAGGTCCATTTTGGTGCTCCTTGGCCATTGTCATTCACTGCAATTTTACGGGCTAAAATTGGAGACCACCGTTTATACCGTAAAGTTGCTCTTGAAGGCCATCGTTACACCGCTGAAGAGGCTTTGCAAGATGGTATCCTGGATTACGTTGTCAAGGGTAAGACAGCTGACATCTTGGCAAAAGCTGAGGAAGTAGCAGATCGCTTCAGCGGAAATGCGTCGATGGCTGCCTGGGGTTTGATCAAGGTATCGTGTACTTTGCTACTGCTATGCATCGTTTGGCAACTGAGATGATATCAGTTGAATTTATACCGCGATGCCTTGAGTGCGATGAGAAAAGACATTAGATTGGTGACTTCCACAATAGATGACGCGGGTGCAAGGTCGAGGCTCTAAAGGGGTGTAACACGAACTACATACAAAGTAGGATATCGGAATTCAAGATTCAGAGTACTGGAATTGGAAATTGGAAATTATTGTAAGTACTGACGAGCTTGGCTACCACGTGATTCTATTAATAGCTGACTTAGATGAACAATACTGCTAATTGTAAAGAACAATCGCTGCTACCGCATGTCAAACCAGGATGCCACCCATTGTAACATATATAAGTAGTCTCTCGACCTCATCCTCTTCTTTATCTCTTCTCTCCTTCCAATAACCAGCCCCCGGTTCGGGCTTTTCGCGCTCTTTTCTTCAAGTTTTCTTTTCTTTGTCTTCCCTTATTCCACCATGCAGTTCTCGCTCAGCATGTCCATGTTATTAGCAAGCATGATGGCTTTGATTTTCTTGCAGGCCGTAGAATCATTATCTCTTTCGAAACCCAGCCCCCAAATCTTCACACTACCTTTAACACCAATCCAACAGCGTTCTGATATTCATCCTCAAATTGTACGTGATTAAATTCCAAAGTGTTCTGGATATACAAACTGAACAAATTTTAGCTCTTGCAAATGCACATCAATCGCAGTATCCGTCGTTTGGCAAAGATGAACGGTGTCGAGCCGCCCTCTGCACGGAGTCTTGAACAACGCCTTGAGAAACGTGTGCTTTCTATTGAAGGCCCAGATGGCCTTTACAGGCGTTTGAACCGTGGTATTTCACGCAGCGCGAGAGAGGTCCAGCTCGAAAAACGCTTCAACCGTGCCGGTGTTTCTGATTCCGCACCTGGATCTTCACCGGCTTCCCTCAAGGCAGGAAATACGCTAGCATCAGGTACCTCCTCCAGTGTTTCAATTGCAAACACGCCAAGTACTGCCAATTCCCTGGGTCTTGACATCGAGTATGTGCTGCTTGGTTGAAATTTTATATCTAGAAATCTTATGCCTTGCATCGTTTCTTAGAGCTCGTGATGTTGGTTATCTCGCAACCGTACAAATGGGCACACCACCTCAAAATTTCTTAATCTTGATGGACTCGGGATCGGCTGATTTTTGGGTAGGATCCGAGAATTGTCAATCACAAGCTGGAGGGGATTGCGTAAGAGCCTCTCACTATGGCTATGTATATGTAGCCTTCATCACTGAATTCTCTCATAAAAGGGAAATCACACATTCCTCGGGAAGAAATCCAGTAGTACTTTTCAGGATACAGACAAGCCCTTCAAAGTGACCTATGGAACAGGACGCGTGTCTGGAACTATCGTGCAAGATACTGTTGTCATTGCCGGTCTTCCATTGGCCAACCATGCCTTTGGAGTTGCTTCTCAGGAGAGTATCGATTTTTCGTCAAACCGGACTCCTTTCGATGGCTTGATGGGCCTTGCTAAATCTGTTCGTATCGGTTTTTTGATTTTGCTGCTTCATAATTTAACGAGACTGATTTTATTATTTCTGGCAGGGCCTTTCTGTGCAACGCACTCCTACCCCTATCGAGTCTCTTGCAAGTGCTGGGTTAGTCGCAGACTCCATTGTCTCGTATAAAATTTCCCGCCAAGCCGACAACTTGCATGACGGAGAGATCACCTTCGGGTTTGTCCTTGGTCCTCTCATTGCTCGCATGGTAATTTGATTAGATTCTCTTTCTAGTGGACTCGATAACACCAAATTTGACCCAAAGACTTTGGTTAGTGTTCCCAACGTCAACCCTCAGGGGTTCTGGGAAGCTAATCTGGATGGTGCCTCCGTGAACGACGTTGACACGGGACTAACTAGACGAACAACTATTCTTGACACTGGTGAGTACTTGCACAATGCTCATCCCTTCCTAAAGTACTAAATGATAAATAAATAAATAGGCACCACATTGATGGTAGTCCCCCCTAAGGATGCTGCTACCATTCACAAGAATATCCCAGGAGCCATAGAGGATGGGCAAGGTGGATTCACAGTTCCTTGCACTACCAACGCAAGCGTCGCTTTAATATATGCCGGTCAATCGTTCACTATCGATCCCCGAGACCTAGCCTTCCAACCTCTGGATGCCAATAATCCTCAAGGTGATTGCGTGTCGGGTATTGCTTCTGCAGATGCTCGCGCACCTCCAACTCAGTGGCTTGTGAGTTTATTTTTTGACTTGAGAGAAGAAAAGGATCAGTAATTTTAATTACGTAGATCGGCGATACGTTCCTGAAGAACGCTTATTTCTCGACTGATGTTTCGAAGGACACTATGAGCTTGGCAAAACTCGTCTAGAGAATTGTATAGAAAGGCTGGAACTTGAGTTGTTTAGTGATTTATTACCAGCATTTATTTATTCTCTCAACCGTGTTAGATGTCACTGGGGTTCACTGGTTACTTGTAGTAGTATGCGTTCGTGTAATATATGATGGTAAAAAAATCAGAGACTAAAAGAAAAAATGAAAAGGGAATCTGTCGATAGCAATAACGATGGGAGTCTGAAGGATGTACTAGACTTCGAACTTATGTAGAGTGACATACTAGACAGATCAAATATTATGTACAAGTAATTCCAAGTGCTTGTTATATAAGGCTACTACTATATTATAGTTAGATTCTGTAGATAAAATAATTAGTTTATGTTTGCCTTCATGAGGATCATCCGTGCTTCTATCATCTCGAGCCTGAGCTTCTCTATTGATGCCTGCCATCTAGAGGCTGGAATTTGGATTGACCTATAATCAGTTGATAGTTTTTACAACCAAGCTGTGTGTATCAAGCATCTTGGACTATTCTTAGATTGAATGTGCACTTTTTCTGGCCAGTCATTAACGATTTGTTTTCTAAGTAAATCACGTGTTCACAACACGTCAATGGAACACTTTAATTTTTGTTTGAGGTTTCCTTATTAGTAAGTACCTTCAACCTTTCTTTAATTCTTTTCTTTCTTTTCTTAGTCAGAACACCCAACCTATCCAGTAATGAACCCTTTTAGCCTTTGGAAATCTGTTTGCGCCACAAATTCTGAATTTAACAGGTTCTTGTAACGCTTTTGTCACCAAAAAGCATGTGACATCAGATTGTGTATCTTCTTCAACTATCACTTCACTTCCTAAGTCAGAGAAGTGGAGTGTCAAAGACACATCTGTCAACATCGCAACCGCACTCACTCGAGCTGCCACATACATGAATCCTACTTACACCACCCCCAACAATTCCTGGGCCTCGACATCTCGCGTCAACCTCAGCGTACCCCGCAGTACTTCTGTCGAATATGAGGCAACAGCGCCAACTACTTTTAACCGAAAACATCTCGCCCCCCCTCCTCCCGATAGACTTGGAAGAGCTACGACTACTGCAAGAAAACCGCCGTCGAAGACCTTTTCAATCCGACACGTGCCTGACTCCGAAGGAGAAGAAGAGAGTCGGGGTAAAAGTCCGTTCGAAAGAGTCGTCGACCTTGGAAAACATGCATTGTCTCAAGCAACATTTTATGTCCGGCAGCGCTCAATGTCACGCGAGCCGGAAGAGCCCTCAGTTGAACAAAGGCCCGCCCTTAATGGTAACGGCAACGAATCCAGCTATGATTATGCGGATGAGGAGGAAGCCTACCAAGCCACGCAGCAAAAGCGCCATAGCATCGCACAAAGACGCGGTCGTATATCCGTGGACAATAAGGCTTACAAACCTCCTTCATCCGACTCAGAGTCGGAGTGGTCGGATAACGGTAAAACAAGGCGGAAGAAGAAAAAAAAGGCAGGGCCCACAGGCGGGCCCCTCTCAACCCTTCCCGTCCTATCCACTGATAAAGTCAAGAAAAAGAAAAAGAAAAATCACAGAAAGAACCTCGAAACCCAAGAAGACGAAAGTGGAAGCGAGGAAAATTCACAACAAATGGAGATTGTATGTACTTGAATTCCAAGTCCAAATCCACATCTGAGTCAATCTTTAGCAATCACGACAACGAACATCAATATTCCGGAATTCGAATCTTCCTGTCTCTCAACATTCATATTCGGATATATCCCGGGAGTTACTCAATTACGACGATGGTGATGTTTCCATGGAAGGCGCTGAGCAAGGTCTCCATTCTATACCAGAAGTAGACGAGCAACTGCTCCTCGACGGTCCACCTCAACAGCAACAACCTCAAAGGCTTCGATCACGAACGCCTGCGCCGTGGTCGCAGGCCCCGACATCAGTGTTTTCCATCGGTGGTTTACTAGGTAGCATCGTCCACTACATCATCAAAATCCTCATATCCCTCTTCTCCGCTATCGTTTCCTTCTTGAGCCTCGTAGGCTTTGTTTGTGGACACGTTACTGGAACCATATACGATATTCTTCTTCGTCGACCTGGCAATTGGCTTATCAGCATAGGCCCTAGATCAACTTCGTTTATGAAATACCTTGTTCTCGGTTTGACTATCCTTGGAGCATGGTACACTCTACGAGGTGTTTCTTTGCCTTCTTACCTTCCAAACCCATCACGTTGGGACGTATACCAGGCGCCCGAGGTCCCAGTGGGTAACATTGCAGAGCTTGCCGAACGTCTACGACGCATGGAGAGCGCCGTCTCTGGTTTATCAGCCGACACCGATCGCACAAGTGGGTACTCCGAGCTTTTAGGTCGCCTGAGTGCCCTTGAAGCACGATTTACCGAGACGAAGAAAGTGTTGGAGGCCGATGCCAAGGCACGGGATATGGTTAGTAGATCCATGAATGGCGTGAAGCATGACATGGAAATTCTGCAGTCTCAGATAATGGCTCAGCAGGTGCGACATGAGAAGGAGCAGCGAGAACGAACCGGGGACGCAAGTAATACGGAGGCTCGGGCCAAACTCAAAGCGTTGGAGGAGAGAGTAGGGACCGTAGAAGGAGGAGTGAAAGAAGTCTTGGAATTAGGAAAGAAAGCTTCCTCTACCGCTGGCCTCGCTACTGGCCCCGTCTCTGCTTGGTGGAACAAATTACTGACGGGTAAAAATCCAAAAATCCAAATCAAATCGTCCGATGGGCAAGACGTTACAACTCTTATCTACCACCTTGTCGACTCAGCTGTTACCCGTGATACCATCGCAAAGCCGGATTTTGCGCTTCATTCTGGAGGAGCAAGGATCATCCCTTCTTTGACCTCATCCACCTTCGAAATCAAGCCTCAGAACATCGGTTCTCAAATGATCGGGCTAGTTACGGGGAGTGGGTACGCCGTTGGTCGACCACCCATCACTGCTTTGCATCATGAGATGCAGAACGGACATTGTTGGCCTTTTGCTGGTGGTGAGGGGCAGTTGGGAGTGGCTTTGGCTTCTCCAATATTCATAGAGGAAGTGTCAATTGATCATGTTGCCAAATCAATCGCGTTTGATATGCGGTCTGCTCCGCGTCAGATGGAAGTCTGGGGTTTAGTCGAGGGGAAGGATAATATTGCTCGTGTGCGGGCATGGAAGGAAGATATAGCTTCTCGGAAAGAAGGGGAACAACCGAGTGGGGAGCAAAGCTCGGCTTCATACAACCAAGATGGCTCCGACGCTTCCAGCTATGAAGCCGTATATCCCAAGACACTACCCAAATACCCAGAATATGTCCGGCTGGCCAATTTCATATATGACATCCACTCTCCCCATAACGTGCAAACTTACCCTGTAATGCCCGAAATGCGTGAATTGGGCATCGATTTTGGTATCGTTGTGTTGAGGGTCTTGAATAATTGGGGGAGGGATGACTTCACGTGTCTTTATCGGTTCCGTGTGCATGGACAACGTTTGGCCGAGATTCCGGCCCCATATTCTGAAGATGTGCATGGACAGCCATAGGCGATCGGTGGAGGTGAGATGTTGAATGATTTATGACTTTTATGACCCCCTTTTTTATTTACGTTTGTCATTTGTGGAATCGCGTCTGTCCTTCTTTCTCTATTTCTCTCTTATTTGCATCGTTCATTATTGACTCTTTTTCTACTTCGTCTGGTCGCCATTCTTTCCGTCCATTGCAGTGTCTTTTATCTGACGACCACCTCGAAAGTATTGTATCATTACTATCACCATCGATTCATACATCCATGCATATTCTTTACGATATCGTATTGCTGTCTTTGCACGCCCACGACTCTCCTTTTTCTCCTTTCCTCTCATCCCTTGGCGATCCCACATATAAACATCCCAATGATTCTATTAGGCTAAGGCTAGCTCGCAAAATCGCTTGTTGTTTTCTTTTTTTTTTTTTTTAAAAAAAATTATGCTACTATCTTGTTAGGTATATGGACAATGTACAATGCTGAATCGAAACTCGTAATCTCACTTTGATGATCATCGCCGTACAGTTGTGTATGTCATAGATCTGACCTCGAAAACGAAATATTTTTCTCGTCAGATGGGGTTGTGACTGACGAATTGGATGGTATCCGTATGCATGCAGCCTGGTCAGGTACCATCAGCAACCATTTTTCAAATTCTGTTATTTTCTACAATCAATTCACTAGGTTGGGAAGGAAGAGAGCAATGATAGCCTTCACTGACAGTCAATGCATTTTGGGCTTGCCATGTTTATCCCTTACGAGAATATGTTTCCAGCCCGCATAGGCTGAAGGACTCTTCTTGACCACTTTCTTAAGTATATAAACCACGCCCAGTTGTCAACTTCCTCTCCGACACTGAGGCATACGCTCACTAGTTGATATCTCTTCTACTGTATAGCTAACTTCGTTCCTAGTCTAGTTTATCAACGAGGTGGCTATTGCAGGAATGGCACCCTTTTGACAGCACAACGTACATTTTTTTAGGAACCAACCCTCTTCTACAGTTCAAGAACAATCTGTGTTCAGGTCATTTCTTAGAAACTCCCTCGTCTGGCTGGTGACAAGACCGAAAAAAATACTGTCCCGAATCACTTGTAACCGAACTCGGTCTATTCTGTATCATGTTTCGAGAGACCGTAGAATAATTGTCTGATAATAATAATAAAATAAAGTGATCAGATGATCCTTTTAGTGGTATGCGACCGAAACTCGTCCGATACACCATGAATTCCACAAAATATCCGATTTCTGCCCTTCCTTTGGTTCCCAAATCTCAATTGCTCATAAACAACTTGACTCCGGATACGTACACTCCGAATCCCCATGCTTTTCGTACCAAAGTCCTGACGGAAACACCGAGTCTACAACGGAGAGCTCGTGTATACGCCATTTCTCATACTTTATCAGTGACTCGTATACTAATCGCGCTCTTTCTACAGCTCCTGCAGGGTCCATGTCATTTCTCTTATGTATCTCCGTTTCCTGTGCCATTTCCGTACGAAATAGAGCCACCCGTTCCCTCGCCTGATGACAAGGGGGCTTACATTGAGAAATGGCTCGCAGACAGAGAAGCTGTCCATCCTCTACCTCATTCACCGAGTCATCCAAACGCATCCTTGAGAAAGTACTATGCCAAGAATAGAGATCAAACCCTTAACCTCATCGCGCTCTCGGAAACGGGCTTGAGAGATTGTGTACCTCATCTTGACGTTGGAGATGGATTTGCCATACTGGGTGAACCAGGTTTGACCAATGAATTCGATAGCGAAGGTGATCCCCAACCTTCAAAGATCAAGGAAGCAAGGGATGCACGCGAGGACCTCATTGATATTCTGAGTGGCCATGCCACACTTATGTCACCTCCGGAAGAGACTGACGAGGCTCCCACCAGTGGTTTTGCTCCGTGGTCACTTCGCTATAGTGGACATCAATTTGGGTCTTGGGCTGGTCAACTTGGAGATGGCCGAGCTACTACCATTCGTACGTTATTTTTTTAATACCCGAGTCCTCCCATTCCGCCTAACTGCTATATTCAGATGTTACACCTCACCCGACCGATCTCGAACTCTCCTACGAGCTTCAACTTAAAGGATCAGGTCGTACGCCCTTCTCACGATCTGCAGATGGCTTAGCCGTCCTCCGTTCCTCTATTCGCGAATACCTCTGTTCTGAAGGTACACATCTCACCTAAATCTCCACACCCCTCATGACACTTAGAAAAAAAAATAAAAAATAGCCATGCAGGCTCTTGGGATACCCACCACCCGTGCCTTGTCCCTCATCTCCCTGCCCGCCCTTCCAGTCGCACGCGAACGCGTAGAAACGGCCTGTGTTCTCACCCGGATGGCCCCATCATTCATCCGCATCGGGTGTTTCGAAGCTTTCAACGGTCCCACGAACATGTTTTTCTTTGGCGGAGGGCAACAGAAACCTGATTATGATGGATTACGACTATTAGGGGAATGGGTTGTCAGGCATGTTTTGAAACTGAACATCAATGAACAGAAGGCATGGGGCAAAGAATTAGTTCTGGAAGTGGCTAGAAGGAATGCGAAGATGGTCGCTGGCTGGCAAGCTTATGGATTCATGCATGGGGTTATAAATACAGACAAGTATGTGTTATCTTTACCAAACTTTTGACTCAAACTAAATCAACTCATTCAGCGTGTCAATCCTTGGATTAACTATTGACTATGGTTATTAACAACAGATATCTAATCTCAACCATACCTTCTGAATGTTGTCTTAGGTCCGTATGCCTTCATGGACGTCTTTGATCCGACACATATCTGCAACCATACAGACGAAAGTGGCCGGTACGCCTACAAAGTACGTTACATCTTCTCCAACACCCCTCTTACTAACAATCCTCCTCATTAAACTTCAAGTATCAACCAAACATGATGTGCGCGTCCATCTCTTGACATCACCATCATTTAACACTTTGACCATTTTTTTTGTTTTGCAGAGTATATGCTCTCCGTGCTCTCTTAAACGCCCTTGCACCTCTCATCGGCGCCGAAGAAGAGTTTGGAGGCAAGGCCGTCTCTGTAGGATGGGCTGAAGGCGCCGGTTCTGACAAGATGGGCAGTTGGACCAAGAAGGGTCTAGAGCTTGGTAGTGAACTCGATAGAACGACACAGGAAACGACGGCTGTTGAATATGGACATCTTATGCGGAAGGTACGTCGAAGTCAAGTCTCTCACTAGGATAAAAAATGGACTCTGCACAGCGTCTCGGTCTTCGTCGCCAAGATTCAACCGACGAATCTCAACTATTTAAACCTCTCCTCGCATTGATGGAATCATCTCATCTCGATTTCCACTCTACTTTCCGTACTCTCTCAACTTTCAAGCCTTCCCTACTCGCACAACCTCAAGACCCAAGTCCTAATTCGACCAATTCCAAAGAAAACCCATTATCAATCGCTTTACACCAATTTATCACCAATATATTGAGCGTCACTCCCGAGCCCCAAAAACTAGATCATGGAGCAGCTACGGCTGAATGGCTCAATTGGCTAGAACGTTACGCTACTCGAATCAAAGATGAGGAAGCGGAATGGACTGTTGCTACAAGCCCAGATATAGATACCGAGAGGGAGAAGGAGATGAAGAGCGTTAACCCCCGATTCGTGCTGAGACAATGGTTGTTAGAAGAAGTAATCGGGAAGGTAGAAAGAGATTCGGATAGTGGGAAGAGAGTGTTAGCCAAAGTGATGCATGTGAGTTTACTGGTTGAATCATCAGTCCTTGTGAAATTAAGCTCTTTTTTTGGTGACACAGATGGCATGTAATCCGTTTGAACCTTGGGGGGCAGAAGGAGATACGATTGGTGAGCTCGAGTTGAGCAATGAGGAAAAGGAAGAGAAAAGATATTGTGGTCTAGGAGAGAAGAAGATGCTTGGCTTCCAGTGCAGTTGTTCGAGTTAAAAAGTCGGAATCAGAAAGAGAAAGATATGGTTGAATGATCCATGAATCAAGAGATAGACCGCCAAGTTATCCATTGGCATCGTTCTTACTTAAGGAGAAATATCCGAATGTACAAACAATGTATTGAAAATTGAACGATCCTGAAATTATCTTTTCATCACTTCTACTCTTATGTAGAACTGCCGAATATCTGGTAACGTCGACAGATGCTGGGCCCTATCTCGTCATATTGTGCTTTTGTGTGGCAAGACGTGTAAAAGTCGGGCTAGAGAAGTGGTAAGCCCCTTTAATAGTAAACAAGACTTTACAGAACGGCACTTACCAGAGAGGCAAGTAGGGAACCACCAAACCATACAGCATAGCTAGAAGCATTATTTGTAATCACTTTAGATTCGGGATAGGCTGTACATAAAGAAGTGCGAACCGTTGGCGTTTGTGTGAAATGACATCAACCTCGACTCCGGAAGACTGGAGATTGATGTTGAATACCAGAAAATAACAACGACAAAAAAACAAAAAAAAAGTAGGTACCTTTTGCAAACTACCACTAGCGGTCACACTCGCATCCAATCTACGGTCAACTAATTGCTTCAAGTCTCGCTTAAGACGGTTGCCGAAGTGTTGGAACATGGTGGATCCACCGGACAGCACAATATTCTGTATAGAGGAGGGAATTGTTAATTATGACCTGTATCCAAAAAGAGATAGCGATTTTTTTTACCTTGTACAGTCCACGACGAACGTCAATGGGAGATTGTTGGATGACATCATCAACAATTTCAGGGAGAGGAGTGAGGAAATCGGATGAGTAGATTTCTGGGTTGAAAAAGATCTCTGGGGCCAAGAATCGTTCATATCCAACATCAACACTATATTTCTGTCCCAAGACAAAGACACAGTTTAGAATAGGACACAGATAGAAAAGGGAGGAATAAACATACTCTTCCCGTAACACTGTGTTCCCCTTCGTATCGCTCGAAATACTTGTAAGGCTCTTCATCATACTTCCTGAACTCCCTGACGATATCCTGGCATACATAACTATAGTTCTCTTTCACTCTGCTAGCAACTCTTAGTTGATCTTCAGGAGGGACGGCTGACATCTCTCCTCGCTCTCGCATCAAGTTGAGTACGAATTGCGAAATATCGCGACCAGCGATAGGGATATGCTTGATAGCGCTGCCGATGACGTACCCCTCAGCGCAAGGGATGACGTGCGTTACACCATCTCCAGAATCAATGACAGTGCCAGTGAGCGTGCGGTCGGAAACCCGGCCTGACGTCCACGATGCGGCGAGAGCAAGTACAGCCTGAACGGCAATGTACAACCCTTTGATGTTGAAAGACTCGAAGAATATTTCAGCTGTTTGCTCCCTGTTCTCAGGAGGATTGAGTGGTGGTTCAGTCTATTTCAAGCATAGAAAAGGATGAGTAACATGTCCGAATATCGGATTGATAGGAAAAACAAATCGATACACACAAGAAGGAAATAATGATCCTCTGGTTCCGCACGTAGATATTTGAAGATCGTCTGCTCCCAATAACGTTCCATATGGTCCCAATTATCAATCATACCATGACGGATCGGATAGTGGACGCCATAACCAGGGGTTTTCGCGTTAGCAAGAGCTTCATCGCCGATGAAGAAATCAAGGTCCTCTACTCCTCGTTTGGAAGCAAGATGACCCGGTTTACTAGGAACGGCAGGGGCACGAGAGGATGTCGATGCGGATCCACGCGTCGCAATTGCAGTGGGGAAAACACTTTTATTTCGCAGTATTAATTTGTAGAACGAGTTGATGGCAAACGGAGGACATACAATGAAGGATCCGAGTTTCCTGCGAAACTGGAAGACGGGCGTTTTAGTTCTGTTTTAAGGCAGATCTAAGGTCAAATGAATTACATACCCTACTTTCGAGTATCCGGTACCATTATCGCATATGATGGGGGCGAGAACAGACATTGTTGCCAGTAACTGCAATTACTTGCTGCGACGTTGACCAAGCCGTGCGGCTGAAGTACTATTTGGTTTCAGCTTGTGATCCAAATAAGACAACCAGTACAGGTTCTTTAATTTTTAGCTACGATCCTTGGAATTCTTTTATAGATCCTGGTACATAATCTAACATGAACGTCTTCTTTTCGTTGTCTCGTTTGAGCTTTTGTCGGGGTTTTATCAGCAGCCTGCGGTTGCGTCCGACTAATATGAAATCAAGCTTGCCTGTGGTACTTCCATCGACAAACTAGTAAGCATGAAATAGGGCCCTATGGTAGTGAAAGTGACGATGGTCAGCACAGGATGTCACAAACTCTCCGCCCCGACCGACGGTTCAGTAATGCCAACCCGCTCTCGAGCCTTCCAAAAACATTCATCAATCTCAACAGCCTAAGCCAGTAAGGAATAGACACCCACATCGGAGATGAGATCCGAATCAATTGAGGGTAAAACCTCCAAAGACGACCCTTCCCAAGGAACAACCTCCCACCGCGTCGGCGAGTTCCCAATACACAAACACAAGTCTTCCGGTAGATGGAGGCCGTACTCGGCGTTGAAATGACTCCTGACCCGGGTTTCCTCTATAACAAGAGATATTAGAGTCACTAAATGCAACTAACAGCGAAAAGAATTACCTTCTGTCATAGAATCAAGCTGCTTCATCATCCCTGTCACAATATTCTCTGCTGCTTCTCGATATTGTCTCCGACGCCCGATCTCTAAAATTAGTTTGTTAAACGCCATTCGGTAAGCCACATAACGTTCGTGCAGATGTTCCAACGTTAATAAATGGTGGTGTAGAACGTCTAATGACTCGTCCGCCTTTGCCTGTGCATGGAAAAGGTTGTAGTTTATTTTATGGAGAAAAGGGGAAGAATAATGGTATACCTCGATGGAATCTTGTGTAGTCAACATGAGTCCCATAATGTCACCCAGTTCGTCAAGGTTATGCAACACGCTGTTGAGATGGTCAAGGTCGTTATGTAGCCCCTCCCTAGCTCCTGTCAACTGCTCACTATCGACGTTGGGTTTAGGTATGGGGACTCAATGAAAATAAAAATTTGAAGAAGACACTCACCGATCACCCTCAATATTATGCGAGTGCTGCTCCATATCAGACATGATCTTAGGCAACTCCTCGGTATCTCTATTCATAGCTATTATATAAGATCATGAGCGTCATAGAAGCGTTAAGCGAAAATGACCTACTCCACATCTCTTCTTCACTGAACACCTCTCCTGACTCCGTATCTTTCAATGCTCCAGCCATCTGGTCATAATGAGAAGCCAAGTTTACAAGCATGCCAGCCATAGACCTAACATTGGTTTCTTGTCTTGTAATCGCGTCTTGTACTTTCTGGAGTGCAGGGTCGTCCCAAGGTTCCGATATGGGAAGGGAAGATTGAATAGAATTGATGCTGCTAGTGAGTCGTTCCGGGTATTCGTCCGTTTCACTGAATATTTGCTATGTATGATTTATCTCATCAGGCTTATTTAAAGCGTGAAATGGAGCACGTACGTCCAAAGCAACGCGGTCTTGATCTATCATTTCAAGAATATCCTCAATAGCCTGATCGTCCACAAAATCACGTAGAGTTTTCCATTTCTTCCTATCTTCGTTTATTTTGCCTTTTCTTGCAGGTGATTGGGTTGTCTTTCCTCTCCCACGTTCATGTTCGCTCTCTTTACGCGCGTAGCCATTCCGGCGCAACGTGGAAGAGGGGGATACAGGGGACAAAGATAAATGACCATTGTAAGTGGAATGCCCACTTGCGCTGCGCAGTGGGGTTGTGGGGGTGCTTCTGTTCTCATTAATTTTATCAATACTAATAAGGCTTGGATCTTCTTTAAGTTCTTCGGCAGATAAATTCTGACTGCCAAATAATGACGAGCCAGCTGAGGTTTGGTGGAAGTCGGGTGGGACGAGTTGAGCCCCTAGGGCTTCGAGAATGTCGTCCAAGGCATCGGTGTGTTTGGTGCGTGCGGCATCCCATTCCTTTGTGGTTTCAACCCTTATTAATTTAGACGTCAGACGATAAGAGTACATACGTCTATTTTCTTGCCCAGATACGCGCGTTTCTCTTCGATGCTCTTCGCCACACTAGCAGCCAACTACGAATTCCGGAGATTGCGGGAACACGGAGAAAAGTATTTTGAACTTATCAATTGAATTCAATTACGACGGAGCTCACTTTAAGCTGCTCAATGACTGCTTCACTGATCCAACGCACTTTGGCATCGAGAGCAAGTACGTCTACGGCAGCTTGAGCAGACGCGTTGGAAGCGACGTGAGCACGGGTACAGAGTTGTTCTCCGTGTTGAAGGGCTTTCTTGGATTGGAGTACTAACGAGACTAGATGGGGCTGTGCAATGATGTTCGCAGGGGTGTTCGAGGCGGTAGGGAGGGACATAAGTAGTTGGTCTAGCAGCTGGTTGTGGACAACGACCCGCTCGGGGATGTGACAAACCATTTATAGGCTATCCAAGTAGGATTACTAAAAAAGGCAAATTACTGTTCATCAACATCTCATATGTATCCATATCTATACGCTTCATCCGGGAGTGGGATTGACCGCACCACGACCCTTTGTCTTGCTTGTTCCAGTTCATTGCCTCCTAAGACAACAAATGATGCATCTACCACGATATACGTCACCAAATGCTGTCACCGGCCAATATGCCCTTCATGCATCTCTTCCAATCCCCGACTGGCGCGGTATGACCCATGCTTGTTTTGTCTGGGTGGGGTAGGTCTGGTGGGCATGAATAGCCCAACCTCATCACAGGATAAACAGTCTATGGCTGATATGAATATTAACGGAGAAGTGAGAGACCAAGACACTTTCGTTCTTGGAGATGATGACGAGGAAGAGGAGAATGAAGAGGAAAGTCGGGGTGGCGCTCATAATGGAGCAGGTCCTGCTTCTATTTCTTCTCCTCCGCCACTCTACGAATCAATCCCATGGAAGGACGAAGAGTCACCGCTTCAGGAAGCTACTGCACTAACATCGAATTCAAATTCCCTGGCCGAAGAGCCAAAACCCGTACACGATAACACAAGACCTTACAAATATTACATTAACCGAAGCGACACGCTGCAAGGCTTATCCTTGCGCTTCGGCATAGATGTAAGCGCTGTAATATGACTGTTATTCTAGAACAACGACATTGAAATTCACACACAAGAGTCACGAAATCTGTAAAATGAACAACCTACCCCCAAGTGCAATACGAATGACGCCACACCTTCTCCATACACGGGCATTCCTCATCCTTCCTCCAACGATCAAACCGCACCCATCACTTAAATTGGGTAGTGCAGAAGAGAAAGCACGAGAAGATAAGCTAGTAAGAGAGCAGGTGGAGAAGAAGGTACAGATGCTGACAAAAGAGGTAGACTGGCGCGTCGCGAAAGCTTATGTAGCCCTGGCCGACGATAGAGATGAACAGGAAGAATTCCATGCTAAGCAAAAAGAGATTGGGGGAGATGGTGGCTCAAGCGCTGGTGGTCTAGAGTCACTGGCTATTGGGAAGTACCTGGATGATGAGGAGTGGGAGACAGAGGAGAGAAAAGCCGGACGGTGGATCCAGTTTAAGCTACAGTACGGTCGCAGGTAGTAGACCGGTGCAAGGTATGATATGTTGTCTGCCCGACAAAGTCCGAATGACAGATAACATTGGCCGGGAGACCACCTTTCGAGCCTCACCTCGGACTTGTTCAGCCTTTTTTTGCTGGTCCTTGCTCCATGGACCTGTAGGCAATAGGTTTTCAGATATATTTGCCTCTTCAGAATCCTCAAAGACATCACCAATATTGCTCTAAAAATCGAAATGTTATCTGCCACACATTTTCTGGAGCAGATTCCTGGCTTTGAAAAAGAGGGACAAATACTGAAATGAATGAATACTGGTGCCACTATTTCCTCAGAGGTTTGAGATTTTATCCAATTTTCTTCTTTTTTGCCCGATCAGAATTTATAGACAGATGTGGAGCTAATATTTCAAATTCTTTTATGATCCCGTACCACTTGTGATTCTCAATGAGACGTCATGAAAGAAGTCGCAATTCATATTTCCTTAAAGGAGGTGACGATGATATTTGTCGTATATCTGGAATCAGTGCTGGGAAGTGGTCTTTGGGCGAACTTGTGAGTTTTTTGATCATTCTGCCGGTTGATATCGATATGACTCTATGGCTGTAACGAGGCCGATTGTAAAAAAAAACCAGCCCTAGTCCACAATTGTAATTCACAACAATTGTCGGATCCCGGTGTCACATCAGGAACAGGTACCTGACTATGACATGTAAGGCTCTTATCTCCGAGAGAAGTTTACTAATGTGGGTGGATGTATTTATGCCTGATCAAGCCACCCACCTTTCGCCCACTTGGAATATCTAACTCAAATTTCATCCGTTTGACTCAATATTGTAAATAGTTGGTTCAGCAGATCATTAATATATTCCAATTTTATCTTGCAATGCACTCAATAACGAGGAAGCAAGAAATTGTCTTTGTCGTAGGAGATTGACTTGGGATTATAGCCAATTATAGCCACATCGGGCCGATGTCTATGCGTAAGTGGCGATCAGTGCTGAGAGCTCGTACTTGTGACCACTTGAATGCAGGAGATTTCTTGCCTCAAGGCTCAAAGAAATGTCTGTGGTGTGAGTCAATAATCCCAAAACTGTCCAGTACGAACCGGTATAGAGGTTGGTGTTGGAATGGTGTGTAGTAATCCTTTGGCGAAATATAACTTGACTTGCAATCTACACCATTTATTTTGTATTCTTATTGTAATCACCAGACCTCGTCAGGTAAGTTTCATATGAACTATTACTCTGCTAGAATTTTCAATGGCAGTTTTACAGCATCCAAGATGAACTGCGGACCAACACCGCCCGCCCTCTTGTTGTACTACGATACTCAAATTCAGAGAAGCTGCTGAGCTTTGGGTAAATTACTCTACCGATAAACCGTTCCTCTTGACAAAGATCTCCCTGACCGGAAAGCTTTTAATAATTTGTGGCAGCCGCCTTTCGGATGACAAACATGAACAGTCAGCAGTTGCCAGTCATTCTATTTTTCCGTGATTATCGAAGAAGAAAATATATAACATCCGGCATCCCAGAAACTATACTCCTTTCTTTCTTACCCCATGTCCAAAAAGTCGACCTCATCTATCGTCTTGGACAATCCTGTTGCGAGTACAGTTCCTGGGCAGCCACATACCACATATTTTACCGGCAATCAGCGGTCATGGTACGTCACTAGACTATTTCGAGTTCAGTGCCTAACTTTCTTGCAGGTGGCAGCGCGTGCCTTTCACTTCTTCACAACCACCAGAACCACCTAAACAATCCCTAGAAGGCGCTTCGATTCTTCCAGAAGCCACAGCAGGCCTCTTTAGCTTAATTACTTTCGGCTGGATAACCCCCCTTCTCGGTCTTGGTTATGCCCGGCCACTCGAAGCGACCGATCTCTATAAACTTCAATCCGAAAGAAGGGCAGCTTATATAGCCGACAAAATAACGGAATCGTTCGCACGACGGGTGAAAATTGCCGACAAGTACAATGAAAAGTTGGCGAATGGCGAAATTAAGCCCGGTCTTAAAGCCCTGTGGTGGACGGTTCAAGGAAACAGGAAAACTAGGGAAAAGAAATGGAGAGATGACACAGGAAGGAAGAAAGCAAGTCTTGTGTGGGCTATGAATGACAGCGTCAAATGGTGGTTTTGGTCCGCTGGCATGCTCAAAATCGTTAGTGATACGGCTCAAGTAACCAGCCCTCTTCTGGTAAAGGTGAGGTTTTGTTGTTCCTCTCTTCATCATCGATTCAATCATTGATTTACTTGTGGGAAAAAAGGCTATCATTAATTTCGCCTCTGAATCATACTCAAATTACCGGCTTAACCTGCCTGTTCCAGGCATCGGTAAAGGGATTGGACTCACCTTCGCACTCTTCCTCCTTCAGATCATCTCATCTCTCTGCAACAATCATTTCTTCTATCGCAGCATGGCCACCGGTGTCCTTATCAGAGGCGGCCTCATTACCGCCATATACTCACGCGCTACCAAATTAACTGCCCGGGCGCGGTCCACTCTCACCAACGGAAAATTGGTTAATCACATATCCACCGATGTCTCGCGTATTGATTTTTGTGCTGGCTTCTTTCATATGGTACGGCATCTGTGTATTGTTTCTTCTAATCTATTTCTGATGTTCATCTCCGACAGTCGTGGACCGCGCCTATCCAGATGGTTATCTGTCTTATTCTGCTCCTCCTGGATCTTGGCCCTTCTGCACTGGCCGGCTTCGTATTTTTCGTCCTCGCTACTCCATTACAAACATATGCCATGAAGCGCTTGTTCACGATTCGGCATAAAAGTATGGTCTGGACGGATAAACGTGCAAAACTCCTACAAGAACTTCTAGGAGGGATGAAGATTATTAAATTCTTCGCGTGGGAGGTTCCCTTCCTTCAGCGTATCTCTGGTTATAGGGGGAATGAGATGGCGTGAGCACCGTTAAAATTTGTTATGGAGTATTTGATTAAATGATAACTTACCTGGGAATTTGTTCAGATATATTCGCTCGCTACTTCTCATACGTGCGGCCAACAATTCAGTTGCCATGACCATGCCTGCCATCGCATCCGTGCTTGCGTATGTCACTTACTCTGCAACTGGCCACCAACTCGCACCAGCGGCAATTTTTAGTTCCCTGACGCTTTTCAATTTGCTCCGTATGCCCCTGATTCTATTGCGTACGTCCATTGATCCGTTGATCCCATAATCTCCGTCAACGTAAATCTTATCAATTATTGACAATCTAATCTAATCTATCTCTATCTCGAACAGCGATCTCTTTTAGTTCCATTGCAGATGCGGCCAATGCAGCTGTACGACTCTCTGAAGTATTCGAAGCGGAATTGCTAGAGAAAACACACACGGTAGATGAAGACCTTCTTGTCGCCATTGAAGTTAAAGGCGCGACATTCACTTGGGATACGCCACCACCCCCTGGTGAACGGAAGGCCAAAAAACAACAGCGTCAAAGCAGATTCTCCTCACAATTCCACTCTTCCAAACATAACACGAAAGTTAAAGTGGCTGCTATTTCTGCCAACGGGGAATCGCTGAATGCTCTGGACGAGAAAGCCAGACTACAAGCAGAAGCAGAAGAACGGGTATTTCAGATCAAAGACATCACTATAGAGATCCCTAGAGGGATGTTGGTGGCTGTTGTCGGTCCTGTGGGCAGTGGAAAGACGAGCTTGTTACAAGGTTTGATCGGTGAGATGAGAAAGACAAGTGGGAACATCACGTTTGGTGGCTCGGTTGGTTATTGTCCACAGATTGCATGGATCCAAGTGGGTGCTGGGTTCTTTATGTCAGTGATTGGCTGATCGAGAAGATCCGTATAGAACGCCACTATAAGGGAGAATATTTGTTTCGGACGTCCTTTTGAACCAGAGAGATACTGGAAAGCAGTTCAAGACTCATGTTTAGAGCCTGATTTACAGATGTTTCCTAACGGAGACATGACTGAGGTCGGGGAGAAGGTGCGTCTCTTTTCAGTCATCACCACTTTTGAGGATATGCAGTTGACCTCTTTTCATGCGACCTTCTTAGGGTATATCGCTCTCTGGTGGGCAGAAGCAGCGGTTAAGCATCTGTCGTACCATCTATTGCAACACTAACATTCAGATCTTTGATGTTTGTATTCATTCTATCTTCTGCAGTACCGCTGACATTCGAACTTCGATCATTCCAGGACCCTCTCTCTGCACTCGATGCCCATGTCGGCAAAGCCGTCTTCCAAAACGTTCTCCAACAAAGTCTCTCTGGGAAAACACGTGTTCTTGTCACTCATGCCCTCCACTTCCTACCTCAAGTTGACTACATCTATGTCGTCGCTGATGGACGTCTCGCCGAACAAGGAACCTACTCCAACCTCATGTCACAGGGTGGCGAATTTGCCAAGTTGATCACCGAGTTCGGATCATCAAAAGAGGAAGAAGAGAAACAAGCAGAGAGTGAGGCGGACGTTATTGATGTTCGTTCTAAGACGGACGGTGAAGCAGAGAGGGAGATGGAGAAAATGAAGAAGGCAGTTGCAGGCGATGCGTTGATGCAAGCAGAGGAGAGAAATACGGGTGCGGTTTCATGGGAGGTTTACAAGAATTATTTGAAAGCTGGGAAGGGCCACATTATCTTGCCGCTCTTGTTGCTATCGTTGCTCCTCTTCCAGGCAGCGACCGTCGTGTCTTCTTACTGGTATGTCAATTGTTTGACTGTGGTGACAGCTTCGACTAACGAGAGGATATAATTTAGGTTAATTTGGTGGCAAGAAAAGTTTGTGTTTCGCTCGGTTCATATTATGGATTTACTTACATTGCCCTATCTATTAGCACATTCCATCAACCTCAAGGATTCTATGTACGGCCCATTCTGCAACCCTTCGTCCTTGTAACACTTATTTCCTATTCACAGATGGGTATTTATGCTGCGTTTGGTGGCTCACAAGCCCTCTTCTCATTCCTCATGGGTGCAACATTTGCCATACTTACCTTCTTCTCCTCTCGACAATTGCACAAGGTCTGTTGACCTTGGTATTTCAAGTTGTATTCATGTTTATGGACCCATGACTACTTTCAGGATGCGATTCACCGAGTCATGAACGCCCCAATGTCATTCTTTGAGACTACTGTGTGTATATTCGACCTGATTTCGAATGGGATATCCCTCATTCTTGTAAATTAGCCTCTCGGCCGTATCATGAACCGTTTCTCGAAAGGTATGCGCAACTTGGTTAATATTACAATTGTATTAGGGGGTTGACCTAACAAACTTCAGACATTGACACCGTCGACAACATACTAGGAGGTCCGTCTCCACCATCTCATCTATCAGCGATGGATAACTAAAATCATGGGTGTCAACAGACTCGCTTCGCATGGTCGTTGGATCATTCTCTTCAATCTTGGGGTCGATCATCCTTATCGCCATCGTGCTTCCATGGTTCCTGATCGGAGTGTTTGTCATTTTTGTGCCCTACTTCTATGCGGCTGTTTTCTATCGAGCTAGTGCTCGAGAGCTCAAGGCATGTTTTACTTAACTCTACTTCTTACAGTTGAGTTTATCTAACGTTTCTTTATCTAGCGTCTTGGTAAAACATCTATATGATGATTATCTGAACCGATGACTGAATTTCCTTGTTTTTAGATGCTGTCTTGAGATCCTCGTTATACTCTCACTTTTCGGAAAGTCTTTCTGGACTAGCGACTATTCGAGCTTATGGAGAAGTCGAACGTTTCCGCGCGGAAAACGAGAAGAGAATTGATATCGAGAACAGAGCATATTGGTTGACTGTCGTCAATCAGGTATGGTCAATCTGTAACGTTGAATTTTTTTTACTGACTTCTTCTCTTCCTAATGTTCAGCGTTGGCTCTCAATTCGACTTGACTTCCTTAGTTCTCTCTTGACCTTCATAGTGGCACTTCTAACGGTCGGCACTCGCTTCACAATATCCCCTGGACAAACTGGATTGGTTTTGTCCTACATTCTCGGTATCCAGCAAGCGTAAGTCCTATTACTCTTTGCACCCTGTCCCTATGTCCAAATCCCTTCTAGATTTGGATGGCTGGTTCGACAAACTGCCGAAATAGAGAACAACATGAACTCTGTAGAACGAATCGTACATTATTCCACTGAGATCGAACAGGAAGCCCCTCACGAGATACCAGACAAGAAACCAGCCGTTTCTTGGCCAGCACAAGGACAAATCGTGCTCAAGGATGTTGTCTTGAAGTATCGACCAGAACTCCCCCCTGTACTTAAAGGTTTATCCATGGATGTGAAGGCGGGTGAAAAGATTGGGATCGTTGGCAGGTAACTAGATTTTTTGAATACGTGGATGGATGCTAACTTTTGGATGCTAACTTTTTGAATAGGACGGGTGCCGGGAAGAGTTCGATCATGACAGGTAATGCGCTTGGCCTTTGTGATATATGAGATGCTTACCTTCAATCTCCAGCCTTGTACCGCCTGGTCGAGCTTTCATCAGGTTCAATCATTATTGACGGAGTCGATGTGTCCGAGATTGGCCTTGCAGACCTCAGAAGAGCCCTTGCAATTATCCCTCAAGATCCAGTATGTGATTTTTTTTTCATATATAATCTATATGTTGACATCCCCCGTCCTTAGCTTCTATGTAAGCCAATCATCAAGTTCTATTAGGAACTAGGTTTTAACCAATGTATTTGTAGTTTCTGGTACCCTTCGTTCAAACCTTGACCCATTCAATCTTCACGACGATGCTACCCTATGGGACGCCTTGAAACGATCATATCTCGTTGAGTCCACAAAAAGAGATTCGATGATCAAAGGAGAAGAAGCGTTAGGTGGCGCTCACACGCCTGTGAGCCGGTTCGCTCTTGACATGGTAATCGAAGACGAAGGAGGTAATCTATCCGTTGGCCAGGTATGACTCATTTTTTCTACTGCTCTGGGAAAATTTGAAGGCTAATAATAATTATAACTCTTTTTTTTCTAGAGATCCCTCGTGTCTTTAGCTCGAGCTTTGGTCAAAAATGCTAAGATCATTATTCTCGACGAAGCAACTGGTGAGTTTTTACGTATGTCGTTATAAGACGCCTGTTCATTACCCCCATCTGTGCTAGCTTCGGTGGATTATGAGACCGATCGAAAAATCCAGGATACAATTGCATACGAATTTGAAGATCGAACCATTCTCTGTATTGCACGTAAGCTAAACGAACCACTTGCTATGTTAACTTCATGGGAGCCGTTCTAACCTTGAAATCCTTAGATCGTCTACGTACGATTATCTCTTACGACCGGATATGCGTTCTTGATGCTGGTCAAATTGCTGTGCGTTGCTTTGTAAAATCGTTTTTACAATCTCAAACTGTTATACTCACACACTGTATTGTTTCAGGAATTTGATACTCCTGCTAATCTCTTTGCTATATCTGATGGTATTTTCCGAGGCATGTGTGAGCGATCTGCGATCACGTTGGACGACATAAAACTAGCCGCAAAGGCAAAGGCTGATCAAGACTTCCTGTGATAAACGAACGACCTTTTTAGATGTTGTACAAGTTGAGAGTTCTGCATTTTCTTTTACGATGACTGAAAAAAAGGTGTATAAATATAATGAAGTAGATATAGTAGCAATGGAATATGGTCTGAACGAGGGGTAATAACGTCTACTTACTAGAAAAGGACTAGGTACATTAACTACATGAACGTAACAAAACAAACTTATCACCATGATTCATGATACAAGAATAATAGAACAGAAGAAAGCAAAAAGGACATGGTGCAACAAGTGAAGGAGACGAATAAGTTTGTATTAGTCCTGCCCTAATAGTAGGTTTCTGAGATATTCTGTAGCAGCAAGCTTGAGACTGGAATCCGCATGAGCATGGCTCAATAGTTCCTGAAAATACGAACAAATGAGATCCAGCAGGGATGAAGGAGTATCATGGGTAACAAATAACATACGATTGCTCTCTCGGATTTATGTCTTGCCATATTCACTTTATCGACAACCTCCTTTCTCTGGGTGAATTCGCTTAGTTCGCGTGCTTCACGTCGTCGCATGTACTCGAGTTTTTCTTGAGCTACCTGCGTTTGCAGACTAAGCAGATGAAGGCCGCGTGCTATCATATCCTGTGTTATCGGGATATTCATAGCGGGCATTTCATGAACAGGTGGTGGAGGCATTTGCCCAGGAGGACGAAGGCCAGTACTTGCAGGCGGCGGAGGTATGGGTTGATTTGGGATAGGGTTAGGGATGGTGTTGGGTATGGGATTCGGGATGTTGTTGGGCAAATTTTGTGGATTAATGTAGACATGCTGACGATCATGCGACATTCCATTAAGGTGATTCAGCGTGGATGGATCGTTGAAATCAAGCATTGGCTCTTCATCCTCCCCTTCATCCCCTCCAACTTGACCGCCAGCCATGTTGTTACCAACACCAGACGTTCTTCCTTGGATGGGCCGGGTTGTCGCAGGGTCTCCATGCCATCTTGAAAGATAAGAAAGGGTCAGTGGCTGGAAAAGGAAACAACAGACATAGCCACTACATACCGGCGATAAAAAAGATCGTACCAGCCGACACGGTGCCAATGGTCTATCGTACGTGCAGTTATATTACCAACATCACTTCCAGCTTTGCGAGCGATCTGAAGCCGACGTTCATACTCCCGCAAACGGTCTGCCTCACTCAAGCCTGCCAGATTGGTATTGCCTCCGGCCTGGCCATGCGCCGTTTCAAAGGCGTATATCTGCTTGAACAAGTTGAAATTGCGTTCGTAACAGCCTTTCAAAGCTTGATATGTCTTTTTGCCTCCGAAAACTTCTGTAGCACACTAAAGGTATCTTGTGAGGTTGACAATTGAATCAAACTTGCGTGAGGACGTACTTCTCGTAGGCAAGAATTTTTTGTAGCTCGTAGTGAATTCCAATGCTCTTCTTGGCCAGGACCCATTAACCAAGTGAATAATTTAGTTTTCTCCTCGTCGGTCCAGTGCTTGGCCCCTTGAACGTTACCATCCATGTCATAGGAGTCACCTTCATCACCACCCCCTCCAGCCGTTTCTCGTCTTCGTTTCTGTGTCTGGGCATTCATAGTACCATCTACTTGTTTCCGCTTCATTGCCGGGGATTGACCTGCCACGGCGAAAGTAAGGGGAGAATGATTTGTCGAAGGACCTGCATGAGTAGTTCCGGTTTGTGTGAGAGTTGGAGGTGAAGTGGATGGGTTTCGATATTCTGTGGTTCGATTGTAGGCCGCGCCAGGATTAATATGATTCCCCAAAGCTTGGCCCAAACCGTTCTGGTGAAAAGTGGTCTAGCGACGCATGACAGTGAGTATATAAAACGGTTCAAAAGCCTGGATCAAGGGCCATACCGAGCCACCACTGTCAAGGTTTTGGTCTCTGCGATCCTGCAGACCCATATGGGCGTACTGCATGGCTGACTCGCTGCGGGAGCGGCATGGTCAGTATTTTCAGAAAATGAGCCGTTCTAAACGATGAACGCTCACTTTTGTACCTGCGAGTCCATACAAAAATTGAGCCACAAAGCTGAATGGTCTGACTCGGATCGTTTGCAGCTTTGTTTACAAGTCATCAAATCCAAACAAATTTTACTATGTACAAATCAATAATAGTGTCCTCCGACCTCTCCAATGTCTGCTTCTCCTTCAGCGTCCTCCTCGTACTCGCCATCAGCATCTTCGTCATGCCATTCATCAGGTCCAAGAGTTGACCGAAGATCAGACTCGGCGTGAACCGCACCACGGAAATCAGCAAAGTTGTTCGAACTCTTCCCCATATGAACATGAACCTCTGCCATGAAAATCGTATCATCGCTCGGATGACTTTGTCGGCTAGTGAAACTAGTGAAGGGTGTTCCATCATCCTCCGACTTCAAGTCATCCTTGACAACCATATCTCCGTTCGTCTCAACGTTTACCCCATCCACAACCTCCGGAGTCTGTGTTTCAGACTGACATTCGTCTTCGCCTGAGTAGTAATTTCGATGTTTTCCATTAACCTTGGGCGCATCCGGTTCCACAATCATTGGCGCTGGTGACAAATCTTTGCCATTCAAATGTTGACCGTTGATTCCTTCAGGTTCGGGTGTCGGTGATTCCCTACTCTCAGGCGACGATTCTATCCTTCTGCGTTTTCTGCCAGGTGTAGCCTTCGATATTGATACTGGCGTTGCACTACGTTTCCGCTCCAACTGCGAAACACTTCGTCTGGATCGCAGCTGCCGACCTTGGACTTGCTCTTCCCTGGCCAATTTCGCAGCAAGTGCTTCATCGTCATCCTCCACGTCCATTTTTCTACTCGATCTACGACCGGGTGGTCGCCCCCTCGTGGATCGAATCGGAGTCAGCTCGGCATCAATTTGCGCGGCAGGTGACGCATATTTTGCTTGTGAACGATTACCACGCCGAGTTCGTAGTGGCGGTGGTGGTGGCGGCGGCGGAGAAAACACAGGTGACGGCGAGGGAGATGGAGATGGAGATTTAGTGGTCAGTGTTCGCTTCACAGAGGATAGCATGGACGACTGTGTTCGGGACCTTGAGCTTGATGGCGTTGAGGGAACGGTTGCTGGTAACTCATCATCGTCAATAACGTGCATTGGCGCTGGGGAATCGACTATAATGGCATCTGGGCTAACAGGGTTCGTAGAAGGCCCTGCAATGGATTCTGAAATAAAACCTGCAATGGATTCTGCAGGCTCTGCAACGGATTCTGCGACGGATTCTGCGATATCTTCTGTCATAGGTTCTTCAACGGACTCTAAAACAAGATTCGTAGTTGGTTCCGCAACAGTCTCTGCAACAGGTTCTGGGGCAGAGGCGAATTCTGGGAGAGGTTCTGAGTTGGATTCCGGGACAGACTCCGAAATAATGGGTTCTGCAGATCGACCATTTACGAATGACATCCGTGAATTATCATGCGTAACCGTGTCCATCGCAGGTAAATCGACGTTGGCCCCAGCCTCTTTCGAGTTTCTGGTCATAATATACGGCGTCCACTGTAGTTTCTCTGGCTTCAACTTCAAGTAACCCTTGGATTCCCAATTACTGAGATATACTTCCACCGTTGTGCGATCAAACTGGATCTCATAGTTCTTTGGGACAACGAAAGGAGTTTTGGCTCCATCCGGCTCCTTGTCTTGAGTTTGCATCCTCTGTAAGTGTTTTCGGGCGACACCATTCTTTCGGCCTTTGGGGAATTTGATAGTCTGTCCTGGAGATGGTCGTATAGGAGGTGGACTTGCTTCACCGATGAAGATCATGTTTAGTTGTATCAGGGTATTGCAAACGTCCTCCATGGTCATTGATGTCCCGGTGCTGATATCTATTAGTGATAATGAAAGGCATCAGCTTCGAACATGAAAGCGAGAGTGAATCCACAAACCTTGCAATCGGACTGGAACGTTCCCAGGAGTTGATCTAAGGAAACGCATGATAGCAAGCGTCCAATAACTCTTGTAACTAAGGGCACCAAGACTAGAAAGAGGTTTTTCCGGTGATCCAAGTCTTTGCTCAATCCTTGACAGAAGATAACCTATATAAAACGCGTTCTTAGTACATGAAGTGTTCTCAAAAAATTAAGATCAGATCGAGTACTTACTAAAGTCAATCAGCAAATTTCCCCACCCCCGACGCTGTCGCACCGGCAAGGTCATTATACAGCTAAGGTTGTATTCCTTAGGACATCGTTTCTCCTTGCTGAAATACCCTACAAAACGTGCCCCGAACTCGTCCGTCTCGGTAATTACATAGAACAAGAAAGGTTCGACGTCGTAGAATAATGATTTATGGTCCAAGAACATTTTCGAAAGCAAGCACAAGTTTTGGCAATAGATCTGAAAAAACATCAGTCTCGATTCCTGAAAGTGTCTGCAAGTTGATTCCGACCTTGTTTCGACGACCATCAACCTCGAAAATGGATATAGCCCCATCTCTATAGATCTCATCGCCAGGTGGATTCCGTGCATGGCATTTCAACTAAAATTTTTTTTTGAATAAGTCAGGTGGTTTTATTATCAAAAAAGAAGGAATGCCCGTGCCCGATGTCGAAGAGCGCCGAAACGGCTTTTCATATATTTCAAGCAAAATTCGCATATCCACAATCGTCCATCCGGTATAGATGCATATTCTTCAGGGAAAGGTGCGTCGTACCACGTCTTGATTTCGTATTGACCAAAACGGATGCTACGTATTCGAAGGACGCCAGGTTCAAATTTGGGAAGGGGGCCTCCAGGTGTGGAGGGGGCGGGAGATTTTGAAAGATCAATACGAGACGGGATTTGTTGGAGTGTGGCAGATCGGAGAGGCCGATGCATTGGTGTTGAAAATTCGGTGGAGTCAATTGTTCGTGATGAACTGGCGGTTGGAGGTGGAGGTGGAGGTGCAAGTTTATCCTGTAAAGCTGTTGAGTTAGATATCAAACAACTAGATAAGAAATTTTGGACTAACCTCAGCAGATAATCTACTTCGCTCGAAATATGTCTTGTCGAGGTTGGTTATGCTGGTCTTGGACGTGTCCCGTTCCGCGGCACCAAGTATATCATCAAACAGACCATGTGGAACCTCGTCTTCTTCTCGCCCCTTTCCTTTACCTCTCGGCGGAAGACGGAGTCGAACTCGAGGCAGTGGAACCACAGGTGACAACTGTCGGGTACGTTTGCGCTTCAGTGAACGAATGGGGGAAACCGTGGGTTCTTCGTCTGAGCTCGGAGTGGCTGCGCGGGCCTTGCCTTTCGCGCTTGATTTTAAACGCGCACGAGCTCTAGATAAGGTAGGCGTTTCAATGTCCCTCTGCTCATCTCCGTCGGAGTTTTCAGAAGCAATGATGACTTTGGGTGCGCCTCTTCCTCTGCCAACGCCTCTCTTCCTTCCTCTACCCCTCGTTGGTGGTCGTACTTCTACCACTGACCGCGACGTTGAAGCAACAGAACTTTCCCTCTCAGCAGTAAAGAAAGGGGATTGTGGCTGGGCTTCCTCTGGCTGGTAAATATAATTCGAAGATTCTTGTCCTTCGGGTATAACATCTCGACATGCTGGACAATGCCATTCTCCCTCTGGCGGGTTTTCAAGTGGGGGAACCATACAATCCAAATGCCAACCTGTTCCCACAAACCTGTGAGTCACTTGGAGGTTTTCACATAGGAAAAGGATTCACCTCGATCACACCAGTCACAAAACAGGATTCGCTCCTAAATTTAATGTCGTTTCAGAGCTAAAACCGTCAGCCAGTCGAGTAACTCACATCATCCCCTTTTTCTTTGCAGAGTTCGCAATTCTTGCATTCAATACATTTCCACTCATAAGAGCGCATGACCTCAGCTTGTTTCTCAAGTTCCATGCAGCTCGGGTGCCCTAATCACCAAAATTGAATATCTTGCAGCTAAGGGATGTTGAGGGATCAGACAAACCACTTCGACCACACAAATGACAGCTTAACATCAACTCTGGATCACCCTTCGTGTTTCTCGTGTCGTTGCCTCGACAGAAACTGCAATCTTCTTCTCGACGAATACGACGCTTCCGTTTGGGTTTTGGGCGTGGTAGCGGTTGTTGTTGCTCAATTGGAAAGAAAGGTTGAGGCAGTAGTGGTGCAAATGGATCACCTTGAGGACCTTGGGAATATTGACGTATTTGATAATCTTCTGGAGGCGCCTCTTGGTGCTGAAAATGATGTATTTCTGGTTGAGTCTGCGAGAAAAGAAGTACGTTAATGATTTGCGGTCGGTTCAATTGTGTCAAGACGCGTCGCGCTTTACAGTCATAAACCTATAACTTACCTGCATCACAATTGTACTGCTGTCTTCCATCATTAATGCTGGGTCAATTAGTGCCCCACTGAGTGCTGGGTCGATTGGGATTTCGTCCACATTACTGATTGGCGTTCCGTACTCATACGAGGCTTCTCGATCAACTATTGCGTTTGTAGGAAAAGCCAATCCCCTCATCATGCATGCAAAGTAATTTAGAGGCTTTTACTTTGTATGGAGGATTGAAAGCAGGGGGGGCGGTGCTCTCAGCTCGTCGACGAAGACGGTGGACAAGGTTATTTGACGTTGTTTGCTCCCAAGTAGTGCTCTGACCAATAAATTTGTTGCGCCTTCCCTGATCGCCAACTCTATCTGAAAATCCTCAGCTTTTCCACCAGGTGCTAGAAATTTAATCAACAGCAGTCACACCTGTCCAAGAGTGGATCGTATGCAATGCAAACATTGTGACATTCTCACTGCATAACGAGTCAGCCGTCAGCTGGTAAATAGCTGGCTTTGATGACTGCTTGATTGATAACTATCGACGAGGCAGAAACCGGGATATGAATCATCACAGAATGTGGTGAGTTCTCAGTTCAAGTCAGTCCTTCCATTGTTCTTTTTTTGATTCGGTGAATTGGCAGGCGGCAAATGCCTGGGCAGGAGATCGATGCACAAACTTCGAACTATAAATGCGCAATTTTGTTATGTAACATCCAGGTTATTCTCAACATCGTGGTCCTCATTCACAGAATGCCGGAAAAATTATCACGACAAAGGATAACGACAAAAAAGATCGGACATAAACTGTGGCAGGTTTCATGCGGCGCAGCTTGTTGTCCTTGCGGATGCCGTTTCCTTGCCGGTACCCTCGGGTGCCAAAGTCGTGCGAACACAAGGGCAAACGTGGAATTCAAACTCCAGAAGTGCTACCCCCTCCCCTTGTTTAATTTTCTCGATTTTGGGTATTTTTCATTGTAGCGTAGATAAAATGCTTTTCCAGGAGAAAATAAACCAGAAAACGAGAGCAAACTTGAAGCAGGCATCATGTCAGAGCTCTAGTGGCACTGTCCGGTACCAAACAAAAACCAACAAAAGAGGAATCGTTACTCCGTTGTAGTGACCTGTTCAGGATTCATCTGGCTTTGCAAGCAGCAATTCCCCCCTTGAACCTCTACCACTACGTCTTTCACAGTGACCCAGACAATGGCAGCGGTTCATCCGCTGCCGTCACAAATCATTCCACAGTACGCTCATCAGTCACTCAACGGCATGACATCTGGTGGCCCGAGCGGTATGCCAACCCCACCCCTGGCGACGAGAAAGCGCAAACGCGCCCATCAGTTTACTGTCAGCTACAGCGAAGTCAAAGAAGTTGACAGCGACGGTCGCATGAGAGAGGTCATCGTAATCGACGATACCCCTCCACCTACTATCTCGCCATCAACAACACACAATGGTGCATACTCGGCGTCATACCAACCTCCAATGTATTCTGCCCCCATTAGAACCAGAGCTAGAGCAGCAGCAGAAGCTCAAGCCTTATCTGCCAGCACCTCATCCATTATGACTGCCCCAGCGCCAAAGAAACGGAAAAGGGATCACTTTGAAGAGGTCCGTGCGCCAGCCGCCAAGAAGACTTTACCAGGCAGCCAACATACCCAAACCGTTGTTGCGGCAAACTCCTGGGATAGCCGGAGTGCTGCTGCTACCGACGATGTAATATTATTTATCTCAGCTTGATATCATTGTGCTGACTCTACTTCTGTTCGTAGACATCTAAAGGTCCCGTCTCTTGTGATGACAAAGAGGGACATTATATCATCGTACCAGATGACATGATTCATCGCCGTTGTAAGTTTGATTTTCACTTTTCTTCCCTTGCATCTCTAATCGCAATTTATCAAAGATCGCACAGTCCGGCTGTTGGGCCAAGGAACCTTTGGCAAAGTCGTTGAGGCCATCGACACGGAGACCAATAACAGGGTGGCCATTAAGATCATTCGTGCTATTCCAAAATATCGGGACGCAAGCAAGATTGAAGTACGGGTACTTCAGAAACTCAGAGAGCGCGATCCTACAAACCGAAAGTAAGTTTTCTACTATTCTCAATAAACGAGACTCAATTACTGATGCAAATTTCTCAGCAATTGTATCCATCTTCTGAGCTGGTTCGATCACAGAAACCATATTTGTCTGGTGTCTGAACTTTTGGGCATGTGTGTTTACGACTTTCTCAAGGAAAACGATTTCGCCCCTTTTCCTCGATACCATATCCAAAGATTCGCTCGTCAACTGCTAGGCAGCGTGGCGTGTAAGTCCCACCCTTACATGTTATCACGACCTCATTGACGAACGCGTTTTTTAGTCTTACACGACCTGCGGTTAATCCACACGGATCTAAAACCAGAGAATATTTTGCTTGTTCATAACGACTATAGGGTCGTGAACATTCAGGTCCCTAACAAGGTAAGGTTTCAATCTGCCTGTGATACTCGTAACTAAAAATAAACCGCTCCAGCGCAATGCACCTCTCAAACCCAAGCGAATCTTAGAATCAACGGACATTCGATTGATTGACTTCGGTTCAGCCACTTTCGAACAGGAGTACCATTCCTCTGTGGTATCAACGCGCCATTACCGCGCCCCTGAAATTATACTGGGTAAGTCTTCCAGGACCCAGGGCTTAGAATTCTCATCAAGACGTGACTAGGTCTTGGCTGGTCTTTTCCGTGTGATGCCTACTCTTTGGGTTGTATTCTTGTCGAGTTTTTCACCGGTCTTGCACTTTATCAAACGCATGACAATCTGGAACATCTTGCCATGATGGAGATGGTCATGGGCAAAATGCCTGAACGATTTGCTCGTGCTGGTGCAAGATCGAAACCAGAATTTTTCAAAGATGGCAGCAAACTTGATTGGCCCAAGGCAAAGTCAACACGACAGAGCAAAAAAGATGTTCGTGCAACACGCCCACTAACTGTGAGTCATACCATCATTCGTGTTTTCGCGGGCTAATTTCTCTCTTCAACCTCTTGCCTCTTCAGGACGTGATCCCACTAACCGACAACATCAATCGACAGTTCTTGGATTTAGTTCGAAAACTTCTGGCTTTCGATCCTGCTCAACGGATAACTGTGCGAGACGCTTTGCAACATCCGTACTTTTTAACCAACATTCCGCCTGAATTGTGAACCTCCGCCTCGTATCAGTGTGTCGCTTAGACTGGACATATTTGCCTCTTATCTTCCCCACACATCTTTTCCACGAAGTCAATTGTACCACCACCACCACACTCCCAATAATCTCCCACGCCCTCATGTCTTTTTAGTACAACATCAAGGAAGTTTCTGGTAATCTATACTGTTCTACCGTTACCCTGTGTACTCGCCTTACTCGCCTTCGATTAGACGAGATGCCCTCCTTGGTCGGTCGAAACCCTATTCTCATGCATTGAAAAAATCTTCACCCATGTCATGAACGTACTTTATCCCTTCATCTCCACTCACTTGGCATTGTCACTGTACTTAATCGCAACCTTTTTTCCCTCTGCTCTTCAAGCTCACGTTAGTCAACCTTTCCAGCATTATCTAAATCATTCGTTTTTTACGTCCTACATTAGTTCCTCTCCCCTACCCCTCTCTTGCTTAGCTAGGTCACCGAATCTCGTTCCTTCAAATTCCAAATGACCCGCTTGGTTTGGGTTTCTCTGACCAGGAGACAACGTCAAATATTTCATTTATTTTGTGTATTCCTACTCAAAGATTTAGATGCGTTGGTTTACGAAATGTCAAAAATTGCATCCAAAGTATCTTCCTCACTTCGCACAGTATCTACTTTGGCTAAAAGATCCGGCTCATCAAACCCGACATCATGAACAAAATTATGCGGCACGCATGTGATCGATCAATATGGCTTCCCAGCTTTTTTGAACATTGTAGAACTTGTGTTCGAATTCAACTACATAACAGCATCCCCCAAGCATTGATATATAACTTTACTACTGGCTATAGTTGGGCTGCTAAAATCCTTCATTTGAAAGAGTATACGACGGTGACGCAGTGTGAAAAAGTTATGCCTAAGTATAAGGTTCCAAAGAATCATGTCCGCTCTGCCGCCGATGCAAGTGGATCGACCAACAGATGACCACTTGTGCCTCAGAGTCACTGTGGCATGTGACAGGACATTTTAATTGAAAGATGTTCGAACAAGCTTAAGGTTATGAAGGGGATTTCAATATTGCAAAAATGTTGTCATATGCTGACAATGTACAGTTTGTAGGACAAATTTAGGAAGTCGGTGAGAGCACCTTGCCACCGGCGATCTCCGATTAATGTCACGATAAGGTCACGACTCCATCGGAAGTTGTAGGCTCGTGACAGGACCCCCGAAAGCGCCTGATCCAAAAATTGCGGTTTTTATCCGGACGATTTTAGGCGATTTCTATCCGGATTTTGGATGAGGCCGGATCCTGAGGATTGTAAATTATTGCCGTTTTCGATGAAGATGGCACGCGTGACGCCGCGGTCACGAAATTGGATCTTCCGCGTCCAACCTTCCACATGCGAGATCTCCACAACCAACCGCCGGAAAGACATAAATTTAGTATAT
>Ga0193743_1000118_pt1 | contig 60395 bp, 60 predicted proteins | sample L2c2metaG_FD_143038 | JGI IMG/M metagenome (GOLD analysis project Ga0193743, IMG submission 143038) | Soil microbial communities from a riparian zone of the East river system, Colorado, United States - L2c2 | ecosystem: Environmental > Terrestrial > Soil > Riparian zone | place: USA: East River... | reverse complement strand
CATGCATCCCACCTTAGCAGGGCTTTATCCTTTTCTTTTAGGATCCCCTGCTAGGTGCGCTTTCCTGTCGTATTTTATGTTTATATATATGTTTAGGATCCCCTGCTAGATCTCGACTAAGTCGTCCGCAGTTGCCCTAACAGGTGGCCGGTGGTAATGGTGGCACTGAACAATGGTGAGGCAGCCATCATCGGAGACTCCGTTGGAGCCATCCTTTGATTGTTCTTCAGAAAGAACATGACCGAGCACGGACCATGACAAAACTAATGTCCTGTCAGATTTGCTGATGATGGTGGTGGTGGTGCATTTTTAATATTATTATTTAATTAATAATCAGTATTGGATTCTAGATTTGAACTGTCCCGAATAATACTATAAATGAAACAAAGATTTGGTGGTGGTGGTGGTGGTGGTGGTGATGATGACAACAGGGGTGGTGGTGGTGGTGGTAGCAAGTGGTATTAGTTATGATTATGGTTGTGTTGTGTTGTTTGGGGATTGGTTATGTATGGTAATTTGATGTAATGGACCATGCTTAGGGAAAAGTTGCAATAGAAGAGTATCAAAAAAATAAAAATAAAAGGGAATGGATGCTACATAATAACCTAGACACATTACTGACTGCCACCAAGCAGTCTGATGCTATACCATGCTAACCAAGCTAGAGAGCCTGCACTATGGGCCGTTATAGCCGAAAATCGGAGTTTGCTGATGAAGCATTTTCTCGACTCAGGGAGACTTTTTGAACATCTGCCCGAGATGCCACAATAGAAAATTAGTGCCTAGACTAGGTCATGCGACCAGATGTTGAGATTTATTTGAGCAGTACCACAGAACCCCATTGCACGGGATGGTAAACTTCTCGCCGGTCACAAGGGCAATATATGCGGGCGGCGCCGTGAGACTCAGAGAAGAAGAATATCTCCTGACTGCAACGAAAAAAAAAGGCAAAGAAAAAACTGTGTCCTTCGGGTAAATATTTGAGGCGTTGTACATTACCAGGGCGAAGTGTACGTAACCGTGTTTTACCAAGGCTTGACGTTTGAATCTTGAAAAGTCGGTGGCGACCAGTGCCAATTGTGAGTTATGATCATGGGGTCCAAGTTAACAACTTTGGAGATTTAGAGCTGAAAGAGGCGAGTTGTCGCGCAGTGCTCCAGAATCCTCGCAGACTGGAGGTCTGGACCGTCTGCCAATGGGTCAAGAGGGAGATTTAATTTAAGATTGAGCCTGAAGTATGTAGTAAGTATCCGGCAAATCAACGCAGCTCAACGTTAACCTGCTTCAAGTCTCAGATTCTTGAACGGCTCCGAGTCTTATGTCCAGGTTCCTGAATCATGAATGGTGCCCAAGAGTGCGTGCAGACAGGGGGAACTTGAAGGAAGAAAGTGACCACCCTGACGCTCAATAATTGTCGTTCAAAAACGGTACCTTTTCATTTGTTCCTCCTTCAGTCCAGCCAACAATTTACGCGAATCGTTGAAGCAATACTTACAAGTTATATTCCCATTCAATTTTCCTTCAAATGTCAATTCGAAGTCACAGAGTGTGCCCAGAGTACATATTGGAATGTGCATCAATCAAATCATCCCATTTTAAACGATGATCATAATCCAAAGCTTGCTAAGTAAGTAATCGTGATCGTGATCATTTATTTAATTAATCGCTATGTCAAAAAATGGTTAACAGCTAGTGGTTAGCCCAAATCGTTCCGAATGTTTTTTGAGTCGCTGATTTTTTTCATGGTCGAGACAAGGCTAGAACACGGAGAAATAAGAGGTCCTTTCATGAGATAACATAATATTGTGGCAGCTGAGTATGGACCTTGACGATTATGACATGCACCACATGGGAATCAAATGTATTAAGATCTCATTTCTTGAGCAGTTTCCAGATCTTCTGCACCCACGTCATGGAGCATCCATGCGCCCCCAGCTTAATACAGTGTTCTGAGTACAGAACTCTAGAAAAATATGATCTTTGACAACGATAAACGAAACAAAAGAGACAAAACTAATACACAGAATAAATCACTACTTACGCTATTTAATTTTATCCTAATTGTCGACCAGAGAGAGAGAGAGGATAAAAAAAGGGTCAGTGTATAAGAAACTCCGAATCCGATCACGATCCATCTTCCCAGAATCTCACTTTAGCGTGGCAGAGAGAAAATAGGGATGCAAAGAAGGAAGGGTGAGAAGGAGAAGAGCAGCGCGTGTATGTCGCTCGAAGGAAAGTAAAGAGGGAGGCCGAACAGAAGAGACGACACAACAGAGAACCCAACCCCTATGTATGTACTTGTCCACAGTCCCAAAGAGAGAAAGAGAGAGAGGGATACAGATATGTCGACATCGACTGGTGTTAGTGATTACAATGGGCCGAACGAGTGTATAGTGGTGTTGTTGGCGTGGCCCTTTTCAAAACCTTGATCATGGAACCATTCGTGGTGTATTCGGAGTGTTCGTTGCCAACTACTTGAAGTAAATCCACAAAGCTGGTGTTGATTGCCAAGACGTTAAAGCGCAGCACATACTCAAAACATGAGTTGATGTGATGCACCAGATAGCACCAGAGAGGGTGATTTTGTTTTATTTTTGAGCACGAAAAAGAAGACGAAGCCGCAGTTTGCGGGCATACGGGGGGAGAAAGTTGTTAAAGGAGGGGGGGGTGGGGGAATAGAAAGCTTCCTATCCAACGAAATCTGTCTCATCTTCACCGGTCAGTAACCATAGCCAGATGCTCTTGCCCCTCCTGGGCCTGAGACGGCAGCGGCTCCGTTCTGCCTCGTAGATACGCTCACATTCATGCTCACGGGCTGCACGCCCGGACCCCCGACGCCCATAGGTACGACACCAGCGCTACCTACTAGGGCGGACAGCCGAGTAATCTCGTCTCGAGAGTCGACGAGGGCCTTCTTGAGACGATCGTTCTCACTTGAAAGCGTTTCAATTTTACTTTGCAAGTTGGCAAGCCATGCTTTTTTCCGTTGCCGGCATTTAAGAGCAGCTACAAGGGGAAAAAGGTAAGAAAAGTGATCGAATGCCAAGAGGAAGAGGGAAAGATACCTTGTCGATTCCGCTCTAAAAAGTTTTTACGCTTTTCTTCCTCCGTCTCCGGTTTCTTGTTTGTTGCTCGTTTGTTACTATTGGCACTGTGGGCATCATCGTCGTGATCACCAGCATCGTCGTCTTCGGCGTCGTCCTCTACATCGTCATTTTCGTCGGACATATCTCTGGGGCTGGGTTTGTGACTCCGTCCATTAGTGGCGGCACGGGAACGTTTCTGGTGACCTCTGGATGACTGTGTGGGAGGAGGAGACATGTCGTAAGATTTGCGTTTTGTGGAACGCTTGCCATTGGATGAATTGGCGGAGGCATTGCCTGCACGGGCTTCTTCTTCTCGTTTAGTGAGCTCATGATGAGCTTGAGAGAGGAGGAAAAGGCCATTAGCGGCGGTGGTGGCGGCATTATTTTGGGAAGCCAAGTAGGAAAGGTTATGAGGATCTTGAGAATGCTGATTTTGCGGAGGGGACGGTTGATGGTATGAATTGTTGTTGAGAGCGCCGGTGATAGCGTTGAGTGTATTGGGAGTGATGGCTGGGCCAGAAGAATTATTAGTGGGGGCGTTGCTATTCATTATAGCCAAGAAAGCGGCTGTGCCTGGAGACTGAGGGAAGCCGCCGACCAAAGGTGTGAGGCCTGTTCCTGGGGTGAGACCTGTTCTTGGAGTAAGACCAGTGCGGGGAGTGAGTCCTGTACGAAAACTGGATGGATCAAATGGAATATGAGGCTGATCTGTGGATGGTTGTGGACCAGCGAGCATGGCTGGCGATAGAGGACCGGACCTGAGAGAGTTTATTGAATTGTTGGTGTAGTTCCATACATAAGAAGAATCTGCTGGTGAAGAGATTGAAGCCAATGGAGGTAATACAGGACGAGTTGGAGAAGAACTACGATGATGAGAAGAGTTGGAAGAGATTTCCTGATCTGGATGGTTTGAATGTTCAGAGGAAGGATTTGAGTCTCTGTGTGGAGAGGAATTTCTAACATTTGAAGGTGTTTTGAAAGATTCCTCAAAAGGATTGGGTTCCAGATAAAAGTCAGATCTCGTTTGTCGACGAGCAGTAGACGGAGAACGTGAACGACTTTTTGGAGACATGACGGAGCTAAACAAGAAATGACGAATGCTTGACGTAGCCACATTAAATCGCCCATTATTTATTTGCTACTATTTGATCCAAATACTCCAGTATCACTTGAAACCAAATCCCTCTTTCTTTTCCCTTGTATTTCCCAACATCTTCTGGCCAACTCCTCAGGGCACTTGCCAATCTACCTGCCACCCCTTCCTCTTCTGCTACTGAAACAACCCGAGTCAGATAGGTTCTTATAGTAAATACGACTCCTCCACTTCGTCCCAATCTTCGTAACGTTTGTCTCTCTGTCCTCAATACAAGTCCTTCTACCGTCACTTTCCCCGATGCTTCTTTGTTCCCTTCTCCTCCATGACTTCCATGTTCAAATGCGTCTTCAGACCCCACTGTGCTTTCAGCCCATGCCAATTCTTTTCTGTCAATTGGGTTCGGCCCCTCTCCTACATTCGTTTGAATAAAGTAATTGTTCCGGATAACGGGCTTGTCCACCGGGATCCGTCGAAAGAACCTTTCCAAACTAGCATCCAACCTTTCTCTGTCTGTTAAATCCCTATACCTTATCAGCTCCCATTCATAAAAAAAATAAGATGCGACCGCGTTTAGCGGCCTCTGTAATTCCCCGTACATCGGCAATTGTATACCTGTCTGACAGCTGTCCATCCATCTAACATGGTCGATCATAGCAATTCTGCCAGCTGTGATCTCCAGCCGAGCCGCCGACCCCCTTGGCGGGTCAGTGCAAACGACAAATGCCGTCATCGCTCCTTGAACCGACCTGGGTTTACAGAGGAGATGCACAAGATTCACATCGGCACATGGCTACTCTGCAACATTCAACAGCAAATAAACTGGGTCGAGTGGATGTTACAACGTCAATCAACTGTGATAGCTGACCGCTGATGGCTCCGGCCAATTCAAACACACACACAGGTGGAGAGCGGTCAAGTTACAGCATAGGCAATCGCATCATGAAAATGCCAAACCGATAACAAAACGCAATAGAACAAATAACGTACATTGTGGTACATTTCCTTGGATATGAATGTCATCCAGTGGTAGGCCAATTTTATCTTGCATTCGCCAGAACCCTGGGTTTGGGGGGAAAATAGTCAGTACTGTTTGTATGTACGAAAACTCGAAGCAATAAAATAATGAAACAAATCCCTTCTGGACAAATTACGTTTGTGGACGTGGGATGTGAAAAAAAAAAGCCGCAATAACTGCGAATGGTATTGCCATTCCCAGTCTCCACGCTTCTTGACCTGCGATCGACCCGGCTTGACTTACCTGGAAGACAGATCGCACCGGCTTGGAAATAGTATTTTCCATCGGCTCCTATAGAAACACCACCCATGTCCTTGAGAGACCATTCCGGGTGTATATAGAACAACTCACCTTCGATCATAATTGCTAAATCATCCTGTATCCTGACGACATAAAAAAAAGGGGGGTAAGTCAGTCATCTCATGATTCATGTATTAAAAAACCTCAAACACTCACAAAAGCCCTGCAATTTCCATAGCCCTCTCCGCCGCCCGACTTCCATCTTGCACAGACAGCGGCAAATCATAGGATATTCCTAGGGAGAGCACTGTCACAGATTTGATAGCTGGCGCTCCCTCCCAACCCCAGTCGCAAAACACCGTCCCAGCGAGAAACCGCTGCGAATGCCGGACGACGCTGAAATCCCTAGGGTATCGACGGGACAAATATTCGGCTAGTTCATGTACCAGTTCAACAGCTGTACACGTTCAAAGTTGTAACAAGAAAGGAAAACATCATGTCAATAGATTAAGAAGAGGTCTGGTGAAATAGAAGAACCTTACAAGCCTCTGCGCCACCCTTCACAATCCCTGGGTTTGCGTCATCCCCAAGGACCCGAAAGGCCCGTTCTCCACGTGTTTCCATTCGATGGACCTTTATTCGGTGGTATTGTTCATGTTCATTGTCGAGCTATAGAACATGTTGCGATATGAACAACTTTAAGATAGATGAAAAGAAGAATGACCTCGATCCAATCGTTCCAAGGCATATTGCCTAATCCCATTGTAACACTAAATGATCATGGTTAGTCAACATTGAAAAAAATGATATTAAGATGAAGATTAGGTATTCGACGTCATAATATGTGAGCGGGGAATGTATGTAAATCAGGGGAGTAGAGTAAAAAAAAACAGTTTTTAAGAAAAACGCACTGATATGCACCCCAGCGAAAGGGTCTGTACGGGATAGGTTTAATGTCCGTTAGCGAACGAGGACATGCTTCAATCGAAGGATAACGAAAGACAACAGGGTCCCATTCTGTATAACATCATGATTTAAGTTTTCGTTGGGATTGGTTTTTTGTTTTTTGTTTTTTTCCAAAAAGTAGACAATAACAGACGCGAGTCACCCAAGTCGACATATGAAGGAAATGGAATATTAGAAGAATACAACGCATACCTCCAAATGGCCGATCCTTTTTCATTTTCGCTGGGTTGGAGGTCGTGCCATTCTTTTCAAGTTTTTGGGATCCATTGTCTTTCATTGGGGACTTGTTCATCAATAATTTGAAAGATTTGCGGAAGACGGTGAGCATAAGCACCACAGATATTCCAAGCAGGAAAAGCGATAATAGGATATCGATAGGCCTTGAACTATACATATGAAGCTCCGACCGAGTGAGTATACGGATGTCGCTGATAATTTGATGCATGGAGATCAATTGCATAGATCTCAATCCGAATTTCAAGACAAGAGAGACGGCCGCCCGCGAAATACCTCAGTGTGAGAGATGATCGATGACTCTTGAGTTGATTAGAGATCAGCCGACCACGTAGGCCAAGGCTAGAAGATAAACGTCAAAGCTAAAGCTTGAGGCCTTGAGGCCTGAGATCTGAGAGCCTGAAGCAAGTGGGTAGGTGATGTGATAAGCGGCTGCTTTAATTTTACGATAAGAACCGGGCCTCAACGCCTCATGCAGCAAAGGTGAGTCTCAGGCCGCGTGCTTCATATTAGGTTCTTGATAAGCCGCCTTCTGCTGCCGGTGCATATTTGTCGCATAAATAGAGCCTTTTCAAGGAGACTTGCCCTGTGTCCGCTTCCCGGACCGGAGCAAGGGCTTGCAAGAAAAAGTTCCGAGTGAACGAAGAAACCCTCAGTGATAATCAGAAACATATAGCGTTTCAAAGCTCAGGTTCGGTTTCGAAATTATGTAAGCCTGGATAAGCACACCACTGTTCAATGAGTAGTTCCCCTAAAATAGCAAGTACTCGTATGCAAAATTAACCTGCAGTTGTACCCATGGAATATTCTATGCTCAAAAAAAATAAAATTCTGACCCGTCAATTTCCAATGGACTTCAGCCAAGGCGAGATGTCTGCAAGTAGCAACATTCCAAGCAGATATAGCCTACCATTCCGAATCTTCATCGTCGTCGTCTGTTGGAAGCGATGGCCAGAAAATGATCGGTTCAAGTGTTCCTTGCTCATCGTCAGACTCCGAATTGCGAATACCAAGTGCCCGAAGAGCCTTGACTGCCTCTGTAAAGGTATCTTCAGCAATATTAGCTGCGTCATCAGGCAAATCAGGAAGAGGCCTGGTTTGCAATGGAGCTGGGACGAGGTACGTCGAAGGTTCAACCGACTCTGATGATGAAGGATCGGAAAAGATGATTGAAGCTGGGATCTCCAGGTAAAAGGCGGTGAAAAGGGGTTTTATCGCAGATTGGGTTGTATCCAGGGAAAGCGCTAATAGGGCCTCTAGATATGGCGTCAAGAGCATTTCAGGCGAGAGTGTACAATCTGGAGTTGACGACAAAGGAAGCGCAATGTATACTAGCCCTGTGAATCAGTCAGTCCCTCTCCATGTTGCAGATTGTAAACCACAAAAAAAACTTGCATTTCCCCTTTGGTGTCGATAAACTGCCTTCGCCAGTAATCAAGACAGTCGCAGAATTTGATGTTGAACCACCTGAGACAGAGGAAGGGGGAAAAATCAGGACAGCTGTATCGACAGCCGTTCTCGTACTCTGGGAAGCGGAGTCAGTCTCGAGCTCTGTTTCTGCTTCCGACAACTCTAGTAGTTCGGTATTGGGCTCGAGATGCCGGAGAGACAGAGGCCGGTCAATAATGGCTATACAACGTGCGATAAATGTCGCGTCGGATTTGGTTTGAGCTTGGGGTGGTGGAGGTAGTTGGTGTACTCGGTCTTTGAACTGGGAAGGAATATAGGACGGACTCGAGATAATCATATGACAGGAGAGAGAATCTGGGAAAGTCTCGAGTTCGACAGTGTATCGGAAGCTAGGCTTTCCATATGAAGTAGGGGTGCTATGGACGGCGACATTAAGATGCGAGCTAGTAACGGCAGTGATTTTCCTGCCGAGAATATAAACGCCTCCACTGACGGCTGCAGCTCGGCAAAAGCCTTGGGCTATGTCACCCATACCTCCATAATGGCCTATAAGGAAAGGTGAAGGGCCGTATCGTCCTGTGGAACGCAGGAAAGTGCGTAGTCTAAGCAAAGTGGGAAGAGTAGCCTCTAAAATGCAAGAAGACTCAAGCTCAATTATTCCCGAAAATAATTCAAGATGCTTACCTAGAGGAGATGCGCAGAAGGCAAGTGCGTACGTGATAATTGAGGCCATTTCTTCATTCAAAGAAAATGTGGTTTGAAGAAATTCCAGGAAGGGAACGCCTTGTTTCCCCTCCAGTTCCTTCTTATCCTCGAATTCGCCTGCAGCGAACGTCAAAAAGCGCATCAAACGTCTCTTTTCAACCAAGCTGATTTCTTTGCTTTTGAAAATATCTTCCTTACTTCCCGGAACTTGTTTTACGCGTCCTGTTGGATCATGAAGGCCAACACAGTCTAGTAGACAAAAGCCACTGTATTTAGCAACTCCGGATGCCACCAGAGAAGCGATGAATGGTCCAGTAGAAGGAATGATGGAAGGTTGGAGACAAATAGAATATTGACGGGATTGTGAAGGAACATGGGCAGAACGGCTAACCCGCTGGATTCGCGATGTGCCATGCGTAGATTCTGCTGCTTTGTCAAGCCATTGGACAAGCTCTTCAAGTGAGAGGGTTGCTTCATTTCCTCCATAGAAAGAATTGGTATCTATATGGGCTGTTTTATATCCGGCCTTGGAGAGTGCTCTGAACAGGAGGTTTAGGGTAACCGGTGGCGTAGCCAGTAGAGAACGCACGCAGCTACTATGCTTTCGACAATTCCTGTTCCAAATATGATAACATCAAATGAGTTCTCATCCATTTCTTTTGAAGTTTAAACGACTTCACCGTATTGCAGCAGCGCCGAGTCCAAATTAGTCACCTGATGGGAACAGTCGACCTGCCCTAATGTACGACACCAACTCGAAATTTTCGATATTTGACATTCATACCCCACCCTCCAATGGCAAAATCCGACAAGGTCAAGGATGTCAAGAAAGTGAAAGAGGACAAGAAGGTCAAGGAGGTCAAAAAAGTGAAGGAGGACAAGAAAGTAAAGGAGGACAAGAAAACCAAAGAAGACAAAAAACCAAAGCAGGATAAAAAAGATAAAACACCGAAGGAAGACAAAAAAGTTGCTCCTCTCGTCAAGGTTCCCGTCTCTTCCAAAGAAATCCTTGCCAAAGCAGCAGTAAGCATTTCCTCGTTTTGGCTTATGCTAGGTCCTGATTATGTCTCGAAAAAAAGTCGAGCCAGTCGAAGTCCTCTTCTAAGGACGCCAATGGCAAAGTGCGTTATCATTACGAAAATCTACATACGGGTAATCATTCTTTTTTAGGCTAAGAAAGTTGATAAAGCTAAGGAATCTTCGGAAGAGAGCAGTGAGAGCTCTTCTGAAGACGACGAAAAACCCAAGGCGGCCCAACTGAAATCTGCTCCCGCAAAACCTGCACCGTCATCTGACTCAAGTGACAGTGAGGACAACGCCGAGAAACCCACCTCCAATGCTATAGTAAAAGTCCTGTCTAAAACGGTGTCCGCAAAAAAGAAAGATGCCTCGTCGTCAGAGGAGTCTACGTCTGATGAAGAACCCACTCCCTCTAAACCTTCTACCACAAAAGCTGTACCAGCCAAGCAAGGAAATTCGGATTCCGCTGACGAAGAGTCTGAATCCGACGACGAGGTTGCTCCTCCAAAAGCTGCTGGTAAAGCCATCCCAGCAAAGTCAGCAGCCCCTGTGAAAGACGACTCCTCTGACGATAGTTCAGATGCTGATGACGATGCTCCTCCTGTCAGAGGTGCTAAACCATCGCCCGCAAAGGCTGTCTCAGCAGCGAAACAGGCAACTTCCGAAGAATCTGACGACTCTGATTCCGACGATGATGCACCTCCCTCAAAAACTGCTAAGGATACTACCAAGCAAGCCGCCCCCCAAAAAGCAGCAGCCGCTGAATCGGACGATTCCTCTGGTGACTCATCTTCCTCCGAAAGTGACTCGGAAGATGAGGATGGCGATGTAAAAATGGCCGATGCTGCGCCAACGGCCAATGGCTGTGGGTATCTTTCTCATGCTTTTTTTGGCCAAATTGTAATCAGTCTCTATCAGCGAACAAGCGCAAGGCTATTGATGACGCCCAACCTCAAGCCAAAAAGGTAAAGTTTGACGAATCTGCAGAAGATGCTCCAGAAGAGTCGAAGACCATCTTTGTGGGGCGGTTATCATGGTCTGTTGACAATGATCGGCTCGCTCAAGAATTTGCTCACTGTGGCGAAGTGGAGTCTGCAAATGTCCAGATGGACCGTGATAGTGGGAAATCCAGGGGCTTCGGTTACGTTCGGTTCACGACAACAGAGGCTGTTGAAAAGGCCTTATTGATGAACGGCCAGGAGATCGATGGTCGTGCTGTCAATATTGACCGAAGCACAGCACCTGACAAGGGCCAGGCTAGGGAAAAACGCGCAAAGGCTTTCGGTGACCAAACGAGCCCACCTAGTAGCACGTTATTTGTTGGCAATCTCAGCTTCGATGTCACGGAAGACACAGTCTGGAGCTTTTTCAACGATTATGGGGTCAAGAGTGTTCGCCTTCCCACCGACCGCGATACTGGCCGGCCGAAAGGTTTCGGATACGTAGAGTTTGAGGATATCGACGGCGCTAAAAAAGCATTTGAAACCGCAAATGGCGCTGATATCGAGGGACGAAATATCCGTCTAGATTATTCTCAACCCAGGGATTCTTCAGGAGGAGGTCGTGGTGGAGGTCGTGGATTTGGCGATCGTGGTGGTAGAGGTGGAGGTCGTGGATTTGGTGATAGAGGTGGAGGTCGTGGATTTGGTGATAGAGGTGGAGGTCGCGGATTTGGTGATAGAGGTGGCCGAGGTGGTGGTCGTGGTGGTCGCGGTGGTTTTGGCGATCGTGGTGGTCGCGGCGGTAGAGGCGGTGATCGTGGCGGTCGCGGTGCCTCTAGAGGTATGTCTAAAAACGGTGGCATTGCCGCCTTTGAAGGCAAAAAAATTACCTTCTAAATTATGCCTTGCTTTCTTTCTGTCCCCTTTGTCTGTAATCTTCACTGCTAGTTCTCGTTTAGTCATGTTGCATCACGTCCTCATATCTACAGGCGCACCATTTATCTAATCATATCAAGCTGTCAATGTATACGACGTTATGTTATGCATATGCAGACAGAGTCAGAATAATTTGATAATGTTTGTTATGTTTTTCTGTTACTTGAAGGGAATAAGAAGTTTGTACTCAAAAAACCAACAAGTATTAATTAGGTGGACATATATATATAAATGTTTAAAATATGGACGTCAGGTCATCTTCAATCGCGTCGCTGTTGTATGGCTTTTCGCATAGGGTTCTGGTCCGCTTGAATTGCCCCCGTCCTTTCCAATCTGTCAAAGAGGACGAATAATTTCTCCATCTCACGCTCTTTCTCTTCATCTGACATTGGCACCCCCTCTGTGGGCCTCATGGTAGTACCAGTAATAGGATTAATGGTTTCACCAGAAGATGTGGACGTAGCTGCTGCCCCAGTGTGGCTTTGAGAGGGGGCATTGAAGACGCCTTTCTGGAACAAGAAACCGGCAACATTTCCATATCCCACTAGGCTAGATAATGTCGATGCTGTGAATAAAGGTCACGATATTTAGATTTGAGGGATATCAGAGAAAGATGGAAATCCTACCATCAGAATCAGCAACAGCAAATAGCATTTCACCAACAGCATCTTTCAGTCGAGGGTGATAAATACAGCTGAGTAATCGCAAGTATTTCCCAAGGATATCAGGCCTCCCTTCTAAAGGGGAGGAGCGATCCAAGTCTTCCGGCACGATCCAGTGCCGTACTCTAGTTCGGGATACTTCATCAGCGATACATAGCTTGGTTATGAGAACGACCGCTGGAGAAAGCATATCGTCAAGAGTATCAGAAGACTCCGCTTTGCAGCGAGCTCGAACTTCAGGATCATCCGGGTCAATATTTCCGGGGAAATAGTGAGAGAGAGAAGCTTCGAGAAGATCATATGCGTGTTGAAGAACGTCGTAAGACGTGACATTGCTGGGTGATGGGGTACGAGTCAATGAACGTCGACCTGCTGCAAGGACAGACAATGCACGGTCAAGTGCGGATGGTTTTACGGATGTCGACGAATGGTCTGAATGAGCAGGAGAGTCACTTCGGCTCCCAGGAAAAGACTCAGAAGTTCGAATCTTTGGGCTATTGCTGGCAGAATTACGACCTATAGATGGTGTATATTGCAGACCAAGCCAAGTAGGTCGTAGAGTTGGATTGACAGGGATAGTGATTAGAGCGTGTATTACATGGGTGAGAGGAGGAGTGATAGGACAAGGAGAAGTTGATGGAAGATCGTGAAAAGCCCGCAAGAGAAGAGGAAGTAGGCTATTTTATTGAGATGTCGGCAGGTGTAGGCGCAGGCAAGAAAAATGAAACATACCCATCGAGTTTAGGGCTCCAGAAATCCCCCATTACCTTGTCGCTCTTTGGATCAGAAGTTTGAGGTTCAGATTCCACCAACTTAAATTAAATTCAGAAAGTATCGCGCCAAAAGATGAGGTGATGCAAACCTTTGGATAATGCAAGAGAAGATTAAAAGAAAACTTCAGCAAGTCTGTCATCGCCTCTCGTGCCATAGGTGCGCCACTGCGGACAGATGTTGTCAATAAGCTCAGTTTAGACCCAATTATTTCGATAATTGAGCGGCCATGAAATTTTCCGTCGACTACACTTTCGATGTATGATGTCCCGGAAGCTGTTGAAAGAAAGAGGGCCCGAGATAAAATGAAAATCTGGTCTGGAGAATTGGATTTCTGTTGGCAAAGCAATCTTAAGCAGAAAGTTAGTTGTCTTCAAGTCATAAATACCTCTAGCATAGTAAGACATATGTCACCTCCGTTGACGCTTTTGCTGACGAATGTGGTGCGGGCCTCTTCAATGAGGAGCAACGCATTTGCAACACATCGTAAAGCTTCGCTGCAGGCATCGGGGTCGTCTTTGAAAGCATTTGCAAAGCCGAGCAATGTTGACAGATTGGTAGTAGACGCCAGGTATTCGGATCCGGAAGGATCTTTTCCAAGGGTTTTCACAGCCAACAAGGCCAGCCCAGCATCTACAATAAGTTAAAGCATGCAAAAAAGAAAAAGTTAGAATGTGGAGCAAGTTACCTTTCAACGTCAGTCTGCCTTTCGTCCCACAATCCTTTAGGTCATCTAGTATGTTTTTGATCAACTCTGTGCGAGAAAATGCATCAAAATCGAAAGATGGAGCTGTCGGTTGTTTGAGTTTATCCGAGATGCATCTGTCGCGAAAGGTTGACGAACCTTTGATTACGCTGTTTAGAACCTTTGCAACATCACTTCGCGAAGATGATGATGATACAGAAAGAGTAGTGTATGCCTTCAGAATGTCCGCCATCGACCCAGAATGCCAGGAGATGCGCAGCTGGTAATATCCAAGAAAGCGCTACTTGGTAGTTAGGTGAAAGGTGGAATTAGTTTACTACGCCTTTTTGTAAACAACTTTTCATCCCCGGTTGCCATGCATATCACTCTAGAACAATGCTGCAAATTTTATTTGATCCATTATCTTTCTACGTATCAGTGCTGTCTCAAGGCGCCAACGTTCGCTAAGAATGCTATCTCTACGGTTCAACCTCGGAGCCGTTTCATAGTCAAGAGGTAGAAAGTATCCTCTAAGACTCTTTCCAGAAAGCCCTAAATATCGATGGGGCTTCCTTTTAAATGGGATTCGAGTTCTGGAAAATTTTGCGCAATGGCTTCGTCAAGGTACTTGCGGTACGACTGGTAAAAATACCTCAGTGCTCCGATATCAGGCAGCAGCCTGATCATCCTCACATTTATTGCAGCAATTTTGCCATTCATAAATTGATTCTCAGTTGCTGCTCTCTCCAACCTCTCCTTTGTTAATTGCATGGGATTCCGTGAATTGTCTATATCGGCCAATACTTGCATGGGAATCATGAGCGATACATGTTGAGCCATTTCATCAACCGTTGCGAGGTGCGTAATTACGTCGTTCCTGCAGAACAATTTGCATTAGACGACAGTCAAAAGATGAAAGCTCTCTTAGCATTATTACACTCTAAGTCCCACCTGCTTCCCTCCTCCGGGCTTATCACGCTCTTTGGTGGAGTCATTGATGACGGTTGTTCCAAGGTTATACAAGGCATTAGCAAGACCAAGAAGTTCAAGCTCCAGGTCACCTTGCGCTCCCGATGGCGGCGGCGATTGGGACGAGCGAGGAGAGTCCGGCGCTGGTATCGCTTGACGTTGTTGAGGTGCCATATTATAGCTGTGGTTTATATATGACAACGATAGTCAGACAAGTCGAGTGCCATATAGGACAAAGCTTGAAATTCTGGAGGCGGACGCGATGCGCGGCTTGCCGGACCCTGATGACGTAAGGGTTCAGTGCACGTGATTGTCCGCGGCGAGCCGTTATTGGCTTCGCCTCTAGTCAAGTCATCGACCATGTCTTGCGAAATGTTCTCAGAGTCACAGAATTCAAACAACTCGGGGCCTCTGACGACTCCCATCGGCATTAGGACCACGAATTTATCATGCCGTTCTTCCTCGTCGAACCAACTATCCAGCTTGCTGACAACTTCTGGATCAAAAGACTACAGACTAGATTCTTCCCATGCTGACTACAACGCCGACTCAGACCACGCAAGAATTACCATGAAAACACGCGTAGCTGTGCGGGATAAAACGCCACATCGCTTTCAAGTGGTTCCACTGCGTGATGTGAGCAAACCCGCTACATTGGAGGGTGGACGTCCATCGCAATTGGGGTTACCTCTCGCCTCTCATACATTGCTACGTTCGGCTTCTATAAGGCGGCAGGCTTACTCTCAAGTTAGACCTGTTGTTGCTTCCTCTTGTTCACAAATGGATCTCAACATTCAGGACAACTGCAATATAATAATGCTAGCTGATCGCGAAACTTTGGCTACCCCCTGTGCAGAAATGTTGGCTATGCCTGTCCTTGCGCTGTCCGCTTCTTTTGAACTTGACAATCTGGGAGAATCACACGCTCTGGCAGAGCAGGATCTGAATCGACAGTGTACAACTTATACGACCCATAAATTTGAAAGCTCTATTACTACCCCGACTACAGCTCAAAGCTATGATGCCAGTCATTATGCTCACGTAAAAAACCCTGTCGCATTAATTTCAGATCGCAGCCCATCCGTCCACACTACATCGCAGTCTTTAGATCTTGCATTGTGTAATAGTGGGGCCTATCCCAAAATCTCCAAAGAAAATACCCCCGAACATTTAAATCCAATTATTCAATCCTCGATCATAGACTCAAAATCGCCTCGCAAAAAGAGGACGCGTTCGGAAAACATACCAAGCATTCGTGACAAAAGTCAAAGAGACGGTCGTAACGGTCCCGCCTCTACAGTTTCAAGAGAAAGCTGTGATTTTAGAATGACGAAGCGCCATGCAATCTACACTCAGTCGCTATATGTTCCTTTTCTTGAGTCACCCAGCTACTTTCCTGGAAGCTCGACAAAGAATCGACAAGGCCGTCACCAGCTCTCTGGAGTTCATCCAAACGAAAACGTTTCTGACAATCACAGGATTCACCACCCAGAAAGAGTTTCTTTCGGCCAGATGTCGCAACCCTTCGTTTCCGACTCTGGAGCCACACTTCCTAACACGAACTCTGATGACCAAAGCAGTCCTACTACTAGACGTGTCCTGCAAGACATCGAGGAAGCAGCACAGTCGCTACAAGTATTGAAACCTCGTGCTTCGACAACCGTTCCGCATACTCGCGGTCTCAACTATCGTCGACTCTCGCGCGTGTATCCCCTTTCTGCGGAGGCAAGATTACACGGCAAGATTGTTTACCCCCAGATTGTCTGTGAAATGTTCACGGACATCGACAGGGCTATTCACGAATGGAAACATATTTAAATCATGTTTTCAAGCATATATTCTATGACTGCCATAGTACATGCGCAACTCTAGCGCGCTAACCTCGATTTGTTACAAAGGATGTTCGTCCCGAAACTTTACCCCACATCATTTCAATAGCATTTCGTATTACATTAATTATCATTATCATTATCCCACTTCTACTCCAAGATTCCGCTACTCTATAGACCAGTGATCGCTCTGTATATGAAGGTTCTTTGTATTGGCTCATGGTGTGACTGTGTTGCCTATTATCCAAGCCATAAGATTCCAACCATGTATCGAATGGTGTTTCCCTGCGCAACTTATCGTTCGTGAAATGACATGGTGCCAAACTCACGGCCATCGAAGCTATGGAAACAAAAAGGGCAAGCCGCAACTGGCACACCGATACAGCTCTGTAAAAACGAAATGTTTTAGAAGTCATGCGATGGTCACTTAAATGACAGGTAATTGTCACACTTTTGACTAAATTACCAAATTTTTGATGTCTACAGAACTACTACTTAAAACTGGTGTGAAAACACTTCATTTCAAATGCTGCCACATGAACATTTGAATGATGCAAGTCACTGATCCAAGGCACATATAAGGCCCTGAGCAGATAAGTACAGTAGAGACAGTAAGTATTCAGATTACATTCAGAGCGATGGAATATGCAGGAATATGCCTGTTTGGGCTCACAAAACATCTCTCTTTTTGGTTGTCTCTCATGACCAAACAAAGAATCCTGAAATAGGAGTTTGACTCAACAGGGCACTCTGGCAGGGCTTGTGGGTTGTTGTTTTTATTTTGAGACCAGAATCTGATTTGTATGAGACTCAGAAATTCAATCAGAGCTATTTTGAGAACTTGGGACTTCTGTTCAAAGTCCACACCAATTTCACAGTCATGTTGTAGCCAAAAACTTGGTAATGTAGTCAGGTAAATACACAACCGTGACTATTACGTGACTTTAATTTGACATTCATTTTTACTGAGGATACAGGGTATGTAAGTAAAAAATGGCAAAAAAAAGGAATTATTTAATAAAGAGTTCAATTCTAGGTCTATAAATAGCGCACTATTGTCGTCGGCTTGACTGGTCCGATTCGGCCGAACTGTTTGATCTCATACTCTCATTTAAAGCAATTAATAAAAAGGCTCTCAAAATCGACCCGATTATCATCTTCTTTCCCCTACCACCGACTGAGAAATGCCAGTCGCACTGACCGCACCACGTACTCTCTACGATAAAATTTGGAACGATCATGTTGTGTGAGTGATAAAAGATCTGCATATGTTCTAATCTCACTTTGCGATATTTGGAAAGAGACATCAAGGAGGACGGATTGGCGCTCGTCTACATTGACCGGTATGTTACACGAGGATTCCTGCGATACTTTCTCTTATGCTATTTTAGACATCTTGTCCATGAAGTGACGAGCCCACAAGCATTTGAAGGACTGTGCGTGGGATAACAAATTGATCCATCATAAACTAACTGTTCTCCAAGACGTAATGCGGGACGCCCCGTGCGTCGACCGGACTGTACTTTGGCTACTGTAGATCATAATGTCCCGTACGTGTTCACAAATTTACTGATCCTGAAATCGGACGCTAACACTGATTTACAGGACTGTCTCTCGTAAAAACTTTACCTCCGTGACCTCATTTATCGATGAACCAGACTCCCGTGCACAATGTGTTGCATTGGAAGATAACGTCAAGGAGTTTGGTTTAACCTACTTCGGCATGAAGGATCGACGTCAAGGTAAGCCGAAACATATCATTGTACTGTCCTTAACGCATCGTGTTATAGGCATCGTTCATGTGATTGGACCTGAACAGGGCTTTACCGTATGTCACCAATTGTCTTGATCATCTAGATCTACTTATTCCTGTCCCTAGCTTCCTGGCATCACTTGTGTTTGTGGTGATTCTCATACTTCCAGTTAGTCAAATCACCATACCAAATTTTAAGTCTTTGACACAATTTATTGTATTATAGCTCATGGAGCCTTTGGATCCCTCGCCTTTGGTATCGGCACCTCAGAGGTCGAACATGTTCTCGCTACACAAACACTGTTGCAGAAGAAGAGCAGGAACATGCGGATCACAGTCGATGGAGATCTTCACGAAGGAGTTACTTCAAAGGACGTCATTCTCCACATTATCGGAGTTATTGGCACTGCTGGTGGTACTGGTTCCGTCATTGAGTACGCTGGTTCCGTCTTCCGTGATTTCAGCATGGAGGCACGCATGAGTGTCTGCAATATGAGCATTGAAGCCGGAGCTCGTGCTGGTATGGTTGCTCCGGACGATGTCACCTTCAATTATCTGCGCGGTCGTCCCCTGTCTCCAAAAGGTGAAGAATGGGATCGTGCAGTTGCTTACTGGAGGACCCTGAAATCTGACGAGGGTGCTAAATTCGATAGCGAAGTCATTATCCCTGCTTCTGATATTATCCCTACCGTTACTTGGGGAACTTCACCTCAGGATGTTGCCCCCATCACGGGATCTGTCCCCGATCCAAGCAAGATCTCCGATCCTGCGAAACGCGCTTCTGCAGAGCGTTCTTTGGCTTATATGGGCCTCCAACCGAACACTCCTATGCAGGAAATCAAAATTGACAAGGTTTTCATCGGTTCCTGCACCAATAGTCGCATTGAAGATCTTCGCTCTGCAGTCAAGGTCATCCTTGCTGCTGGGCCTGAGGCGAAAGTTGCCCCCAATGTGGTGGCCATGGTGGTCCCTGGTTCCGGCATTATTAAGCAGCACGCCGAGGCTGAGGGTTTGGACATCATATTTAAAAGGGCTGGTTTTGATTGGCGTGAGGCGGGATGCTCAATGTGCCTGGGCATGAACCCGGATCAGTTGTCCCCAGGCGAGCGTTGCGCCAGTACAAGTAACCGCAACTTCGAAGGTCGCCAAGGATCCGGAGGTCGTACCCATCTCCTTAGCCCTGCGATGGCTGCCGCTGCCGCTCTCGATGGAAGGATTACAGACGTCCGGAAATTTTTAGGAACGGTCGCTGCTGCAAACATAGCTGCGGCTCCCGCTCTTAAAACTGCGAATGTATTTGATTTCATGGATGAACCAGCTGCTTCACCTGCTCCGGATGTCACTCAATCTGCTCAAGCTGATTCCAGTCCTTCCCTGCCTCCTGCATCTTCTCCCTCCTCTGTCGAGAAGTTCGTTATTGTGAAGGGCATTGCCGCCCCTTTGCACATAGAAAATGTTGATACGGATATGATCATCCCAAAACAATTTTTGAAGACCTTAAAGCGAACTGGCCTTGCTGGCGCCCTCTTCTATACTCTCCGAAAAAATCCTCACACCGGTGAGGACACGGATTTCGTCTTGAACAGGACGCCATACAACGAGGCTAAGATCCTTGTTTGTACCGGGAAAAACTTTGGCTGTGGGAGCTCCCGTGAACACGCGCCTTGGAGTTTGTGAGCACCTTTTTGTTGATAGCCGATAGTATGTGCTCATCGTCTATAGGAACGATTTTGGAATTCGATGCGTCATCGCTCCCAGTTTCGCAGAAATCTTCCGCAGTAATTCCATGCAGAATGGGATGCTTCCTGTTGTAATTCCCCAGGAGAAGTGCAAAGACTTAGCCAAGGACGCAGAACTCGGTCTCGATTTGGAAGTTGACCTTGAAAAGCAGGAGGTCAGGCGCATGAACGGTAAACCGCCCATTCCTTTCACTATCGATCCCTTCCGCAGGCATTGTCTTTTGAATGGCCTGGATGACATCGCATTGACTATGCAAAGGGGGGCAACCATCGAAGTATTTGAACAGAGGAGAACTGAGATGTGGCCCTGGTTGAATGGGTTCGGTTACCAAGGAAACAAAGTTCCTGTAGCATCCATCAAGAGTACTGCAAGGAAAACTGATTGGTAGAAATAAGTAGAATACAAGTAAACGCAGTTATAAGTACAATGTAACATCAAGTAGTCACAGATCTAGAGCAGGTGACCTATGCCCAATTGACCACCAACATTCTCAGAAAACGTTGATTTTTGAGCTTGAACCGTCACTACCGCCTTTGACGCCTTGATATTAGGAAAAACATAATGTCCACACCACCTGCTCTATCCCACAGGGACGTCAATGGATTTCGACCTGGTTTTGAGCCACACCAACCAACGGAGCGACACACGCGACCCCAAAGGAAACCCCATCTCCCAACCACGACAGCTCCAGTGACCAAATCTCCAAGCCAAGCCGCTCAGAAGAAAATCCCTCGCCGTTCGAGCAAGCCCATTATAAATTGGTTTCAGCGAAAATTGGCAGGGTCCGGGAAAGGGAAGAGAACAGAAAATGTGCCACTCACCATTGCAGAAATTGGTATGGGTCGCAGCGGTTCGAATCGACAAATGGGAAGGGTGACCTCCTCACCTCTCCCTTCTCAGCCTGCGCAAAGCATCAAACCTCTTGCACGGCGCAAGACCAGATCCATCTCCCTTAATGGAGATGAGGACGGTCGAGAATTCAATATTCAGTCATATGCAGATGATGATCTTTCACTGGAGCATTCTTCATTAAACCGAGAATCAATCTGGTCGCCAGCGAGCGCTTTGGAAGCAGATGATGATGCATCTGTACGACCCATTCCGCCCAGCGCACCCCCTTCGCCCTCCCCTTCCCGTTCATCATCATCATATCTTTCTGATCCTCGCACATTTAGAAGTATTGCAGCAAGCACGAAACCAACGACCTTGCTCAGCATTGACCTGAATGGTAATGGCATGGCACATATTGCTCAGGCACCAAATCCGCCAGTTGCCCTGTTTCATCGTTTCTCGCCCCACGTACGACAATCTTCTTCATTGAGCAGTCCAGGACTACTCGGCAGTGGAGGCTCTATAACATTTTCTGCCCTTCCTTCCACCCAACCATCTTCTCGACCATCGTCTTTGCGGCGTCTTAACAGCTTGAGCCCAGTACTGGCGCCTCATAATAATGGCGCAATGTCTTCAGTACAGGCGCCACTACATACAACCCACCATCCTAGGAATAATCCCCGTCCCTCCTCGCCCCCTTTGGATAATGCTTCTGTTTTGACCTTAGCTTCATCCGCATTCGGAATCCCCAATCGTCCTACACAAAACTACACCCCTTCTGCTATTGGAGATTCTGCATCACATTACGGAGGAAGTGTCACATTCCCTGATGCCGAGAGCACTAGTCATTATGTTCTCGGTGAAGATGAGAGGCTGGAAGAACGCGATTTCGATGCTAGCGTAAGAGCATTGAGGCCTAGAAGTTCTAGGAGGGGCAGTTGGGAGAGTGAAGTCAGTCGATGGAGTGCTAGGGTTCAAGGAACGGGAACGCCCTCTCTGGTGAGGGAACGAAGTCTCTGGACTTCAAACAGCATCAGAACAGGCGGGTTCAGTACCGAACACGCAGAGATTTATGAGACTGCTGACGACCAGTCTCCGGGTGAAATTACCGATGATTCTGAAGTGTTCCAGGACGTAAATGCGACCTCGGAACATACCTCGGAACCTATCAGTATCATAATAGACCACCCTGATTCACCAGCCGACCCTCACTCTCAAAAGAAGCCGGCAGACTCCGCTGCAGGACCTGACTGTGCTGTAAAGATGGCCAGGGATATTTCAAAAACAACCGAAGTACTCCGTCGGGTCTCCACAGATACGGTTGCACAACCTGCTGCTACCTCGACTCTTCCCAGCCCTCTACTGGGCAAAGAGCTTCAGGCAGAAGACAAGATTCTGAAAGTTGGCGTTCTCGAAAACAAACCTATCATTGCTGAGCCTTCTGCTTAGCACTCTGAATAGCTACCCTACTTATTCCGGTGTTCAAGTTAACATCCTGTCTTGGCCCTGTTCATACTATGACCATTTTTAAGCCTTCTAGCAGTATCTCTCCAAGCTTTTATGTATATTTACTTGCAACTCATTTTGCCACAATTCTAACAAATATCATCTCGGTCACGTGTAGTGTCTAGTCCTCGAAATACCGGCATAACTAGCCACAAACTCGAGAAGCTCACAGATGGCCAGATTAAAATCATACCGTCTGTTATTAAGGCCCTTGACGACAACGTGTTGGCAAGTTTCTCTCACCTGAGGCTTTGATAGATCCAGCTTCAATGCCGCCTGCGGCGTTTCTTGACTCCCTCTTGGACATTTACCACCACGTTTGTCTTCGGGCATGTTTTCTCGGATCAAATGGGACTCCCAAGTTTTGGTAATAAAGAACTTCCAGACCCCGAGTCCGAGAGAGACGACGTCCTGAGGTTTGCAAAAAAGTTGTGTAAGATTCTGTCGCCAGAGAGGCCTCCTCTGCTCTTTGTTGTCACGTTGTACCCTAGCTTTTGATTTCAGATGAAGCGAGGTGTAGCAGGAAATCTCCGAAAACCATCGGAATAGCTGGATCATGTATGAATGTTGCTGCATCATTAGCTTTTTGCATCGTAAATTGTCTCCAAGATGATTTTGGTATGAGCAGGAAAAAATCGCTAAAATCATGGGAATTTAATTTTCGAAGTAAATAAACAGTATCCGATTCCGAAAGAACTTCATTGATAAAAAAAATCTCTTTGCTCTCCAAATCAACCATATCGGGCAGACCCAGAGTCGACCTTGCAAAAGGCTCACAGAAATCAACCAAAATGACCCATCGATAATTCCGATACTTTGACACCTGACAACCCTCCTCAGGTCCCTGCGCCACACAAGAGCCTCAGTTGGAAAGGCCAAGGTCATGACGGAAGCATGAGCAATTTCGTTCGAATCCGATCTCGAGCCCGAAGATGAGATTGCCGAAGAATGCGAGGGAGATGAATTTCTGTTTTCGATGATGAAGACTTTGCTGCCAGTCACTGTTGGATAACAAACCATGTTGTCATATGATTTATGCTTTATCATTTCTATCATTTGAGTTGCTTATGTAACGTAGTCAGCGAAAATGCATTACATTCCATTTCCTATTTTTTTTTTTTACTTTCTTGGTCTTGTGACATATTTCTCAGAATATATATCCTTCGTCTATTATTGAGGTTAGCCTTTTACTATTATGGTGATTATTAACAACGAGTAGTTGTCTCTTTATAAAGGTTGCCTCGTTGAGCACACACTTCTCCACTTTTTATCAGAGCTTTTATCATATACCCCCTGAGGATATGGGTGGTAAAGGTAAATTACTCTAAATATATCGGCAGAATATTATAATTATTGAGGCCACGGCACGTGTTTCGGGCCAGTTACGCCGTACGGCACGCGCACTTTCTAATTCTCGAGCCTTGCGCATTGCGTGTGAATTCTAAAAAGAACAAGGGCCCGCTTTCCCGTCCGCTTTCCGGTTGAGATTTTGGTTGATGCTATAAAGGGTCCAGGTTTGGATGTGGATTTTCAGTTTCCATACCCTTGTAACTGCCGCCGAAGCATTTGTATCTTTCTACAAATTTCCCGAGATGCGACTTGGCTACAGCAATCTTGCACTAGTCGCGGTCACCCTCCTGTCGACCTCCCAAGCCCAATGTCCTGATTATACAGGTTACTCACAGGTACTGGTGTGGTATTTTGGTTCGATGATTGAGTTAAAATATACCTAGACCCCTCATGGACCTTTTTCGACTGGACCGCTGGCGTTACCATACATGCGGCCTACACCCGCTTGTCGTACATTCGCGAGTACTGTTGTTGAGGTGAACATAAGTGGAAATATCCTTTGCTTCCTTGGACCTTACACTCTACTGAAAATAGAAAGTTATCCAAGATATGAAGTCCCTGCTCAAAGACCCAGACCTTGCACAATTATTTGAAAACACTTTCCCGAACACTCTTGGTACGATCTTTGATAATTTTCCCCTTTACTAGTAGCTGGCTAACGTTGGAACAGACACTACTGTGAAATATTACAACCAAGTAGGGAGATTGATTGATTGGAAATTTTACTTTCTTATCGTCGTCAATGAATAGACTCAGAATTTGGCCTTCATAATAACTGGGGTTTGGCCTAATTTTTCATACTTCCGGCACAGAAGTTGATCCTTTTCTCAGGATATCACGTTTGTCTTCCATTCCAGGTGCTCTACGTTTTTTCATCGGTTGATGTCATGCACCTTTATAACAGCGCCCAGTGGTTGCGAGACACAGCCAATCAAGTATGTGATTTACGAATCTGTGGCCCAGTGATCTAACATAAGACAATTCTAGTTTGCACATTATTATCCCTTGCTCTCAGCTGATCCGAAACTGGCAAGTTTAGTAAAAGCCGTGATAAACAACGAATCTCGCTATGTTGCACAGTATCCATATTGTAAGACGCGACGATTTTCTGAATGGACGCTGGTTTTGACTGCGAATTAGGCGGCGCTTTTCAGCCCCCGCTGGAGAGCGGCCTGGCACCATCACACAATGATTTTGCAGATAAAGTCACTGTAAATCCGTGAGTAGTCTTTGTGATACACACTTCAGTGCCTCTGACCCGATCATACAAGGCCCGTGAATGATACCATCGTATTCGAGTGTAAAGTAAGCACCTTGAATTTATCTAAGTACCTTCATTTAAAGCTAACCGTTTGAAATTAACCACCAGTACGAAATTGATTCTTTATGTGGATTTTTGAAACTGTCAAGGTCCTACTACAACGCGACGAAGGATTCATCGTTTATGAACACTGAATGTATCTTAACTTCCATTATGAGTCTTTCAATCCACAACTTAATTTCTCCAGGGCGAGCTGCAATTGATCAAATCTTCCGCGTCATCAAGGAACAATCTCAACCAACTTTTGATGAGAATTTCAACTTCATCTCATTTTATAATTGGACAGGTGGTCACGGGTCTCTCTCTCCCAGTGTAAACAATCACGGCAATGGGGAACCCAAGGCATACACCGGCCTCGTTGGAACTCATCACCGACCGTCTGATGATTTAAGCATTTTCGGTAGGGAACCACCTCTGAGGCATAGTGTTAAACTGACGTTGAACTAACTAGCCTTCCTTACTCCTGCAAACGCCATGCTCAGTGTAGAACTCACCCATTTAGCCAATATGCTCGACGCTACTGGACAACTTCGTAACGTTAGTGAACAAGCGAAGCAATGGAGCTCGCGGATTCACAATGCCATCTGGAAAACAACGGTATTGCAATCATTGATTGTCTTGCACCCTTTCTAAATGCCTTGTAGGTTGTGGATAACATCTTTGCATACGAGACAAATGGTACGTAAAGTCAGTTCTTTAAAGAATTGCATTCTCATTTTACCCCAGGCTTTGGTGGCCGATATGTAATGGATGATGCCAACGTGCCGGTTAGTTGTTTCTATCGGTCGCCAATGCGGATCACTAAAACTCTTCAACTAGTCTCTGTTGTCCCTTCCATATCTTGGATTTTTGGACAAGTCAGATCCATCGTACATTGCAACACGGAAGTTGCTTCTCTCACGGAAAAATCCTTACTACTCAACCGGCAAATTTTTCAACGGAGTTGGGTAAGATTTCTTGTACTTAATCTAGTCCTCGAATGTTGATCTTGACAATTGAAGGGGGCCTCATGTTGACCCTTGGCATCCATGGTAAGGCTCGGGTATTATAAGTCTTTCCTGGACTCATTTTATCCTACACAGGCCTATGTCCCATATTTCAGCAATTTTTGGTACAGACAACGATCAGGAAATCTTGAACTCTCTGTACATAATCGTAAACGTCTGTTATGGTTTTCTCTCGACCGGTTCCCTACTGACTCTCTGTTGATAGAACACCAACGAACTCGGCCTTATTCACGAGTCTCAGTCAATATACAATTCTACATCATACACTAGGAGCTGGTTCGCTTGGGCCAATAGCTACTTTGCAGAGATGATTTTAGATCTTGCTGATAGGAAGCCTGGCTTAATATTGAAACAGAACACAAGTTATAAAGTTGGTCAATGATTGACCCCAGTAGGACCGTATTTCTTGTTGCTGCACTGAACATATGTATCAGACAAGTTTCAGATGTGTCGGAAACTTGAAAATGGAATTTGATCAGAAATTTACTACACGCTTGGTCGGAAAGGGACATTTTCGTTTGGCTTTTCGGGTTAAAAATCCCGTATTTACCTCTTGTTGTAGTCTACAGTGGACCAGTGAACTGACTGTTTTAACGGGGGGACCGCGTCAGTATAATAACTAACGGATCCACTGTTCAATCCGACTGATGACGAAATTTCGGCACCGGCCAGATGGGTCCTGTGACCAGCTAGAAATTTTGACCATTACTCGGAGGTGGCCCAAGGGCTTATTGCATGGTCGAAGACGATCTCCTCGTGTTCAACCTCCTGAGAGAACTAGAAATACGTCGGGGCGCCTAGCTACACTGAAACTACGTAAAATTTCAATGGAACTTGTATTCAGAGATCGGAAGTTCATGCCTGACCATACAACTGACTCCGATTATGGATGTTCGAGCTCAAAATGCTATCCCCTTGCTGTAATTTCGTATATTGAACTCAAATAATCGAAGAAATTACCGGTTTTGATGTTTTTATCAGGCCCGTGATGCCGTGACGGCCGAATTGTACTTTCGGCTATCACCCAGTCACGGAATGTCACGGTCCAAAACTGGTGTGTATTTACTTCCGGCACTTTCGCATTAGGAAGCGTGACAAACGCGGTTTTTACTTCTTCGCCGTTGAGTGCGTCGCGAGAAAATGGAATATGTTAATATATCTACTGGAAGAACTGCGAAATATTGGGTCGAACGGATGAAAAATGAGTGAGATATTCCAAGTGGGCGAAAGGGTGGGTGACCTTGCCGTGGGGAACTAAATGTCAGCATACTGATGCAAATATACATTGACCGCATCTATGAATGTCAGTTGAAACAAATCTACCCTGTAGAAGCTGATGTCCTCGACTCCTCGCGAAATCGGCACTCTAATTGTTGTTGTTCTAAGAGCCGTGAGTCCAGGCTGCGGATGCATCGAGCGCTCTACTAATTCTACCATAGAACCACCTCCCAAACAAAAGGCATATCGGGAAGCAAGATCCATACTGTTTAGTTACTGTGAACGGCGAGAAGAGGAGAACGAAAGCCATCAAACGTGGCGGCCAACATCCCGAGTGGGACGAAGAGATCCGTTTCACACTCTTCGAGGATGTCGAGGATGTGCTAGCTCGAACTGCGCGCGGAGATGCCACAGCACCCCTTCCACCCCCAAAAGATGACAAAAAAGACAAGAAGATTAAAGGTGGCAAAACCATGAAGTTAGCCTGCTACGCCGACGATCCTCGTGAACCAGAAGTGATCGGTGAGACGGACGTTGATCTCACTGAGGTGTTAACGAAAGGAGAAACAGATGGTCAGTCCTGTTCTCCATGTTCTAAATGTACCATTGAACTCCGTGCGATGTAGATTGGTTTACTTTATCCAACAAGGACAAATTTGCGGGTAAGGTGTATATAGAACTCACTTTTTGGTCAAATGTTGGTGCCCTGTCCATCATTGACTTTCGATTACCTTTTGATTGATTTCTGCATTTAAAAAGGAGCCTCCACCGGAGAAAAAAGCCTCTCAAAAACCATCTAAGAATAAACAATATGGTGGACCCGGCTCTTTTGTTCCTTCTGGGGAACCTGCCTCCAGTCAGGTTCCGAGAATTGCCTCCGCCAGTGTTTTGTACAATCATTCGCGCCAGAGTGCCGACGTTATTCCCTCGTCACTGAGGCCATCGAGTTCTCTTGCTGGACTCGACCTTTATGTCCCGCCGTATGAAAGAAATCGTCATTCACGCATGGGTACTTTAGTTCAGGAGTTCAATGAATTTGGCGTATCGGAACATCATCGAGAAAATGTCCCGGTCAGTATCTCTTTCATTTGCATTTGCTAGTTATTAAAAAAACATATTCAGCCTGCTAGTTATTCACAACAGCCTCCCGCGGCTTTGACAAGCTACTCTCCCTATGTCTATGAACATAATATACCGGAAGTTAATCCTCCCTATCCATATGATCGGCCTCTGAGTCCAAATGCTCAAATAGCTGTACATCAACATTCTCCATCGGGGACCCTTCAAAGCTACCCCGGTCACGGTTATCTCCAGAATCCTTATGAAATGAGTACGACTTACCAACCGCCCAGTCGTGGACCCCGACATAGTATCCCTACGGTATCCTCCGGGTTCATACCTCTATCCCAGTCTTCTGGATTTGTGCCACTGCCATCCCACGCCTCAGAGCCACCTGGATTCGCCCCACCTCTTTCGCATACGCCTGTACCCATGAACTACAATTCTCAGTTTCATCCTCAGCCTCAGCAAATATACGCTCCGCCACACACACACACACCCATTCCTGCAAATAACGGACCGTATCTTCAGCAATCAACTTCACTTTCTTTCCATCCACAGCAATCTTTTTCTACTTCCCAACCATTTAATTATCCGCCGTATGGTATTACTCCTTCAGTTTCGGCTCCTCCCCAGCAATTTCTTTCCTCTCCGCCTGCCGCCGCCGCTGTACCTCAGGCACATTCAGCTCCACCGCATATGTACCCAGCCTCTCCATCTCTTGAGGACCCCTCAGGGCAACTGCCACAATCTCAGAATGCCTCACGGCCATTACCTCAGCAACCTCAAGTTGTTTACACCCAGTCGGCTCTTCAAACACCTGGTCCATTGCCTCAACCGGGGGGTATAAATCAATTGAACACTTTCAGTCCCACGCCAACCCCAAATGTGATTCCTTTGGCCAACAACTTCACCACGATTCCGCCGCCTCCGCCACCGCCACCTATTCTGCAGTATAACGCAAATGCCCCAACTGTAAATGTCGCTGCGAACGCGTCGCACCTTCCAATTCCTCCTCCTCCTCCACCCCCGCTTGCGTTCACCCAAAATCGACCGCCAGTGCGCCGTGCAAGTTTACCCCAACCACCCACGACCGCGACTTATCAACAACCAATATATCAACAACCTCAACCTCCACCGCCGCCGCCTCCTTCTACTCAAAGCGGACTTCCCCCACCCCCACCGCTTGACATCAACAATCAGAATGCGACATACTATCCTGGGCTTCCTCCGAAGCCCCCTCCAGTGGACGAACATGGTCAATGGTTACAGTCTACAAATACACTATCTCCTAGTCTTCATTCATCTCAAGGTTATTGAGTAGGGGGGAGGAGGTAATTCGGTGGAGCATACTAATCTACTTAATGAACTGGTCGTTTTGTGAAGTTGTGTTTTGCCTCTCATGGACTCTACTTCTCTAGATACCGAAAGATACATAATTTATATACAGGTAGACTCAATCATAATGTGTCACTCATGAACTCGTGTTATTGGGAAACTGCCAAAACATGTAATTGCTTGTACTCGGCGTGCGTCATGTTGCTTCTACTCTTGTACGTTTTGCCTCGCGTTGATGGCCGTTCAAATTTCAAATACAATGATCATCAATCATAAGTCTGGACGAAGGTTGGCGCTTGGATTCACGGAGGCGGTAGTCGAGATCGAGTGTTGTTGCCTTTCTTTTTCTGCTTTCCAGTTTGCGATTTCCGTTTCAGTGGCAACAAGTCCTCTCCGTGCCAGATCAAGGCGGGCTTCTCGCCGGATAACGTTCTCTTCTCTTCTTCTGACAGTTTCATGTTGCTGCAATGCGCTTTCTGCACCGAACACCAAGCCAGAGATTGTAACTTTTGTCACTCCTTGTGAGTAATCTTCAGTGTGAGTGGCCGACAGTTGACATACAGGCTGAAATGACAAATCCTTTAAAAGCGAGGGTCTGTCTTCTGTGAAAGTGAGAGCATGTTAGATATGAAACACATCTATAGCGAGCTTTGGCACACCTGAAAGCAGGCCAGGTGTGATTGGCAATAAGGACTAAGCCACTGCCGATTGCCGTCGTTCGTGCTGCTCCCTATCTCATCGTGGGTGTCACACACTGGAGGATTGAGATTGGACGACAGACTTCTATTGCAGCCTTTGATTGAATTTCATATGCTCTGTCGATATCTTCGCGCAGTTGTGTCCGAGACATTCTGGACAGTGGTATTCAGAAAAAAGTTCTTTGGCTCGTGTTGCTATCGTCACATTATATATGTAGCTAAGTACGTAATCATTGGTTCCTATGCAGCGTCCCTCTTGACCGCGCCATCGGGAAGTCTAGAAAATGGCAGCACATTTCTCTCACATTAAACGGCCATTAGAGAGAATCACTAGTCCACCTTGCAAGAAATCTCGTACTGACAGTGGTAGTTCACTGCATGAATATAACTTCAGCATCATAGGGCAACCTTGCGTTTTGTGAGAATGGTTTCTTCAACCCAAGTGGTTGTCCTGGTGACTGATTCTTTGAACAGTCCGGATGGGATAGCCGTAAATTATACGTATTCCCGGTGAGCATTTCAATGTCATCCCAGAGCGTCACTTTTTTACTTAATCTATGACGGTGCAAAATCGAGTTCTCCCACATCTGCAGACCGTGCGCGTGATGTGTCAATCCTCGCCAAGTCTGAGTCAAATTGCCATAAAGATCTGTCCTCCGAGGCTGTTTCAAGTTGTCATCGAAATTTTGCTCATAGGGAACCTATCCCCTACCAGCCATCCGTGACGCCAAGCTCCCAGTCAAGCTCAGAACTACCACCGCGACATCGACGTCCTCGAACTTCTTACTCACAGCAAGACATATTTACCGAAGTTTTTGAAAAAGCTAGCACTGTGCTTCAGAATTCTAGTGATCTCTATGGGAGCCTGGACAAAACTGTTTACGAAGAACCAGAACCTGATTCACTGTCAGACTCAGATGCAAGTCTATCACCTGAACGAGTTGCGTCTCCACCACTCGGGAACATGTCTGAAACCTGGGAAAACCATCTTATTACTCAAGCTGTAGCGGCTCATCTCACGTCAACCTTCGAGCTAGCGCCAACCAAAAAATACAGGCCATCTTGGAGAATTGAATTGAGGAAGAACTCTCCAAATTCTATCTTGGCTCCCAGAACTGTTGATCCTCCACTACCTTACGATCTTGTGCGCCTGCCGGAATCGGCTCACAACAAGGCTAGGAGAGTTCTCTTGCCCAAGGGACTCAACCAACCTATTATCACGGTCTCTATGAGAGCTGACATCCATTTTTTTCATCGGAGCCAAAGGTGTGAGGTACCTGCTCATCAAGTTCATCGCCATCTGATTGATAGAGCTTTACCCTATACAGACATAGAATTTCTGCTTACTCCTTACCGAACAATCGAGGATATTGCCATGTAACTGATGCAGTAATTCAGGAAGATACGACCATCATCGGGTACGGTGATGGCCCCTGCCAGATTTCACTGGTCCACATGCAACAAGTACACACTCTTCTGACAACCTGTCATGATACTTAGCTCAGATATGTTGCAGGGATATCCACCATCGCTAGTCCACATTAAACATGCACCGCATACGAAATTGGAAAAAGATGCTACTAAACGTGGTGTCAGCTGTCTTGCGACCAACTGTTCGAGGGAGGGTATGCACAATTTTTTCACAGGTGGCTTTGATAAAACCGTCAGACTCTGGTCTGTAAAGGACAATAGCACCGCGACCAGCGAATGTTTGCAGTCCTTTTATTCTGTACCTGACGCTATGGCATTTCGAAGCGGTGTGCTTTTGGTAGGTAGCAACAGAAAACTTCTAAGCGTTGACCTTGGACACCTGACCGCAAAACCATCAACGGCTCACATCAACGGCAATGTCCACCACATTCACATCCACAGTCAAGCGCCTAATATATCTATTTTGGAGGTTAGCTTCTACGAAGACACCCCCACGTTTCACTCGTTTACGTTTATCACTCACAGGTCAACAATCTGGACAATCAGGTTCAAATCTATGATGAAAGAATACAACGATCATGGGGAAGAGCCCCTGATTGCCAGTTTGGTTACAGGTGTGAGGTTTCGCCTCCCTCGAGGCATTCAAGGGGAGCCACGAGCTTCACCACTTTTGTCAAAGGTTATGCGGATGGTTGCGTGTGCATATGGGATTACCGCAATTCTAAGGTGCGGTTCAAACCGAAGACTCCTCAGTATTGTGTGCTGAAAGCAATATGATCAGTACCCAGTGTGTAAGGCGAAGCATCAGATGGTAACCCCTATCAATCACGCCATTTTCGACGATTCAAACATTATATGTTACGGAAAGCATAATTTGGCATTCTTGAATAACTTGGGATCATAATGTGGTTATAAATCTGGGCCACGCTTCGGGTAAACACTACGCATAAACGTGCTCTGGCTGCTAGGTATACTATGCCCTATCCACTATACTTTCGACGAATCATACCCACCAAGCTCCACCACAAATGCAACGGCGAGCTTAGAAAATTCAAGCATGTGAGTGAAATTAAACTCATCAGAGATATCAATGCGGCTAGTGGCAATTAGGTCAGGATCGGTGGATCTGCAATAACAAATTGAGAGCTGACTCGTTCATCGAATGGATGTTCCCGGTGTTCGAGTTTGCGAAACTACTCTCTGCATCAAGAAGGTAAGTGAATGATCCCAACGGAGCTCCAAAACTAACCAATGGTGAACGATGAGGGGTATCCTGCCTTTCTCCACGAGGCGCTAGAGACATTAGTTGTCAGCGTGTACAAGACTGGGGCTAGAGCACTCCTCAACTGATCACTGCACGCATATCCGCATTTAGTCTGGAGAGCATGTAAATTAAAATATTAAAATCTGGTATTCATAATCTCACCTCCACAAATGGTATGTCGAGGTATAAGTCCACCAAGGCCTTGTTAAATGATGTGAGGCTAAATTATATGTCAAAAACTAGATCGAGGTACAAAATAGGGTGACTAACTTTTCGTCAGTGAAATCGGTTATAATTCCGACTTCCTCGCGCGTTCCTCGCTACAACGATGCATTAAGTTCATTTCTACAAAAGAATCAATGTGAACAACCTTGACCCATGCGGTCATGTCGAACTAAAGCATGTATAAGGGATAGTGACAGGTAGCAAGAAGAGGGCGAACCTGACTCATGGCGAGAACGTTCAGGGAGCGTGCTTCGTAATCCTTGGCGACAGCTTGAGATCCTAGAAGGCCTACCTCCTGTTGAAACATTATGGCAGGAAGGGATATATGAACGTATTTAATGCACACACCTCGGCAGAATACCAGTGGAACTCGACGGTACGAACGGGATGAAAATCGGCAACGAGAAGTGCACGGAACGCTTCCAAGATTGTGACACATCCAGAACCATCATCTGATTACCAAAAGATAAGTTCTGAAAATATTTGGAAGTTCAAGTAAAGAAAGCACCATCAGCGCCTGTGAATTCAATAAGTTAATTGCCGAAATACTCGAACTATGAAGGAAACATACCAGGGGCGGGAAGGAATGGCCACAAGTTCGTGCTGTCGACAGGGATAATTCATTAAGATAACGGACGAAGTTGCCCAGGCATACCTATCCTGGTGAGCGCCGATAACAACGATCCCATCATCCGTAGTCGAAGACCCTTGAATGCGTGCAATCTGCAAAATATAAATCGCAATCTTCGCAATGTGGTAACATTACTGACAATGGTATTCTGTCTCCAGGAATGGGAAAACTCTGAGAGTTGAATTAGTTTAGCCAGAGACTCTGATGCATGTTGACTCGTGATCTATAGAAGGGTTTCAGAGAGAATAGAAAGAATAGATCAACGGAAAGTCATATCAGTCACCTCTGAGATCTTGGAAAGGAGCCAATCCTGACTTTGCTTCCCAGTCTATATGATGTAAGCCCGGGTAAGATGCCGAAGAAAATGGAGATGGACGTGACCCACTTCACTTCTGTAATCTGAAAGAATGTGAATTAAATGATCCAATTGAATAAGGAAGGAGGGTTACATCTTGTCCGGAAGCTGGAAAATTTCTCTAAGTTCTCCTTTGGACCTTGGATTGATAGTGTCTTCAAGATAGGTCTAACCTTCTCGGTGGCGTTGGGTGTCGGAAAAGATGCTAATGTTTAAGACTAAGTTATTGAAGCGAGGGCAGTGGAACAAGTCTACATTTCACATTATGCCTCAGGTGTGCTAACGTTCCAAGTTCTTGAGCTTCGGTACTAAACGCGAAACAGGTGAGTTAGAACTTAACGTTGACCAAAATAGAGGTTGGTGTCACATGTCAAAGAAATTGAAGCCTTGAGCCTTGACTTGTATCTGAGTAGCCGGCCAATGATCAATATGGAAGATCTGATGCGTAGAGAGAAACTAAGAGTACAACCTTTTCGAGTTCTGTCATCCACACCGGGTCTTGCCCTTCCAACTGAACGAGACGACGTGAGTTTAAGTCGAGGTCGAACCCAGGATACGTGGTTTCTGCTTGTCGGAGAGGAATTTGATCATCTAAAGCGAATCCTATAGGATTCGCTCCGCCCGATGAACATAAGTACAGCAAAAACGCAAGATGCTTCAAGTGCATGCTAGTGAGTAAGTGAGAGGGCAGGTGACTTATGGTCACAAAGTTGAACCTGTCACCCCGGTCCTCCGACTTTTGATTTCCATGTCCAAGGCAGCCTCAAAAGCAAGAGCCCAAATAGTGGTATGTTGTATTATTGCATCTTTAACATCATATGTCTCACACCTCGTAGCGTTTGCTGATTCCAGCAGGCAAAGCTGCACCAACTCCCCCCGTGGGCCCGGCTCTTGGTGCACGAGGGGTGAAATCCATGGACTTTTGTAAAGAATTCAACGCCAGAACGACACACATAGAACCTGGGGTGCCTATTCCAACTCTGATTACCGTTCAACCCGACCGCACTTTCTCCTTCATTACAAAAACACCTCCTGCTTCATATTTTCTCAAAAAAGCTGCTGGCATCGAAAAGGGAACGGGCCGTCCAGGCCATGAGATCTCTGGAACGATTACTCTCAAACACGTGTACGAAATTGCAAAAATCAAGGCTACTGATGAGCACATGAAGATAATACCACTTGAATCTATCGCAAGGATGATCGTGGGGAGTGCAAAAAGTTTAGGAGTGCAGGTCGTTCCGTGACCATTGCCCATGCTGTGCGTGGAGATGTGCTTCCGTATTTATCAGGAAATTGATTTACAGTTCCAGACCACCTTTTTAACAATATAACAGCTAATTTCTGACCTGTATACCATAAAAAAATTGCCAGATTCACACTAACTTTTAGGAAAGCTCCGAAAGGTTCCGAAAGTTAAGCTGCAATTTTCAAAGTTGAAATACCGCTTGAACGTGAAATGACGACTTGTTTCGTGCAAAACTAGGTTCATCGGATGGAAACAAACTTTTAAACAGATCGACGATTGAGTATTCTTGCAGACTTTTGGTAACAAGCCCCGATACCCAATCAATTTATAAATCAACATCCGCTCATCTTGCAATGAATCCGACTTGAAATCTTAAGACAGCTGATGTCCACACAGTCATATCTGTGCCTTTCGGCCGGACACAATATGACCAACACGATGCAGACATGCTTTCTTCAACCCCGGATACAAACTACACGTTCATGTCCTCTCCACTCTTGAGGTGCTCCTTATAATTCTAATCTGTCCCAAGCAGATCGCCTCGTGCATTCGGTCAAAATATCCATCATCAGAAATGGCAATTCTAATCCTCTTTTATTTTACTTGGTTTCCTTTTTCAAGGCGCACCTTAGCGTGGTTTATGGAAAGAGCAGGCCGTTACCGGTCTATTATCTTCTCTATGGGCAAACCTCAACGCTGTAAACAGTTGGTCACCTTATGTTTTTCGATCACTTCACTGTACTGTTCAATCGGAATTTCGCTCCACCGACCATGGCCCAGCATTTTCGGACCCTTACTTCCATCTCGACACGTTGAGGCAGGCTTCAGTTTTTCTTTATTTTCACCCAACGTCCACATTCCCGATCGATTCAAGGATCATCTATCCGACAAGAAATGGAATTATCACCTTGAATATCTGCCTGCGCTTCGTATAAAAGCAACAGCTCACTGGCATTTGCTACTTCCACAGTTTTTCTTTACACTGCTCATCTTATCCATCTATCCCAATGACACCATCTATCCCATTGACATCCTCTACCGTTGCTCCTTCTAACGATGTTCTCTCGTGGACTAACCAGGACTGTCGTGAAAGTATATTATTTAACTCCTGGGGTGTCCTTTACCGATTCCAGGTTTACATTACTTCGATCCCTGACACTGTCAAATTGCTCACCGTCTACTTTTTCCCTATCAGACCATAACTGCGCCGAATGGGCACAGCGTCACCACTATGTGGCGTGCTCTTCGACCTAACAAAGAGGATCGAATCGCAAAGCTTGAATGGGCTCCAAACGGCGGCCTAGGTCGCGTCGTGATGGGAAAGGTTTGTTGCTTTCTCTTCTCTTCTTCCTGCGGTCTGATCAATCATTGTAGCATTCTCTGCGGATGGTCGACCTCGCGCGGCCAGATCCTGCGGTCATCGTCCGTCTTTTTTTTTTTCTCGCGCCGTATCAATAGCTTTCTTTTGACCCCCTTTGTATCTCAGGGCGCTCGTAGTTTCACCGGCCCCGATGGTTCATCATATCGTTGGAGGCCCAGCACCACAAACGCGGATATCTTAGTAAATCGTCTGATTCCACTTGTCCTCTTTCTCAATCTCTTATCTCGATACAGCTCCAGGATTCGTCTAACGAAGTTATTGCTTTTTTCCGTCCAACACGGCAAACTCGTTACCAGATCGGTGACGTCTTCGGCGAGCTTCATTTTATTCGTACTGCAGGCATGGGCACAGTTGTAAATTCCCCTTCATCTACGGACGCTCAAAAAAAAAATCAAAATCTCATGAATTTCCTTCTTTACAGACGCATCCCCCCATCATGGACATGGTCACCCTGTCAGCCATGCTTTACCGATTTTGTGTCACTTGGAATGTCTGAGGATTCTTGTTTTTCTCTTGCTAGCTTGCCCAAAATATTACCATATGTACCATAGTTCATTTTCACTGTATCATAACGTGTCTAGGGATGTCATAACTTGGTATGCTTCGACTTCTGAGTGACGGCACCATCCCAAGACTTGTCGACGAGAATGAAAACCTCCTTTTAGAAGGATCTGATATTTCATAAATATTGGGTCGTGGGCCGTTTAATTGTGGTGGTTACTATCGATGGAAAAGGGGTGAGTCATCGGGATGACTTTCACGTGTACGGTCGGGGGTGAGGCAGGAAAGGACCCCCTTTTGATTCTTGAAAAATACATTATTAATTGAGGCATTTAGGAGAAAAATCTAAATTGAAATGAATAAGAAAGAAAAGGTTACGGTGCAAGTACACCCGCCAGACCTAGAGGTCATCCCACCTTCCCATATCACAGTTTGACCTTGAGCTGCTGATCGTCAGGTTCTTCTGATGACAAACCATCGAGGACCTCGTCCACAATGCGAAGCACCCATTCAGTTCCTTCATCACTAGAAAGCCATTTGTCTTCTTCGGTTTGGTTTTCCGTGTTCCGGGCTTTTAGAAGACCGAAAGTGTGGCTTATCAATTGTGGGCCTACACCGCCTTCTGCTCGGAGAGATGCGATACCAATGACAGAACCTAAAGCACGACTGAGATTTCCTTGATCGTGATCCTCCAGACTGCTTATATCTGAATAGGCCTTCGTCCCTCCCGATAGGGGGGCAAGTACCGAGCCATAGCATTGGATTATGAACGCTGAATGGCCCAGTAGAGTGCATCAGCAAAGATGACTCTCCACGAAATAGGGATACAAACCACATCAACAATGGGCGGGGGTCAAATTTAAGAAAGCACGAAGAACGGAATCATTATCACAAGAACCATCATCAGGCCGATAGCATGGACTTTTTTTTTTCTTTTTCTTCTACATATGCCGTGGGCGAAGACTGGAAGGAAAGGGTCAAGAGGTTGGAAACGTGTCAACTCACAGATGAAATCTGGGTGATAAGATCCCAGCTTGTCATGAAGCTTATCTGCATGAGGCTGGTAAATTGATTTCCAAAGGGCCATGCCTTGCGTCACGATTGATGCAATATTATCCGAATTTGCGGTCCTAGTTTACCAAGTAGAAGGTTGGGGGGTGCGGTGGGGGTGCGACATACCAAAATCAGACAAACCCAAGGAGTAATACACGCATAGGATATAGAAGAGAAGCAAAGAGACATTAGTACTTTTATGGGCAAAAGACTGTACGTGAGTCAACACCTTCTGGAATTAGTCCTCAAGGCATGTTTGACTTCATCATCGAGCGCTTCATGCAGGGCAGTGAGGGATAATATGACCTAAGAAAAAATGAAGATAAAATACAACATAAGCCCAAGTTCCTCGTGTTGATCGAAGGATGGACAGAAAAAGTCCGAATAGGACATAATTTATAATGTTAGGCTCACTCGGGGTACACCGATGAAGATGACACTTTTCAATGCAGACTCCCGCATTAGTGCCGCCTTATTTACCGCAGCTGGGATGTCGAGTTCGGTATTTTGCGTTCCATTGTCTTTGAGAGTCGACCTTGTGACGAAACGGTACAAGTGTCCAACAGCTGAAGGGCGGTTGGCTGTCAGCAATGTGCAGGTCTATATAACGTCGATCTCCCTCGTCAGGCTATAATGAAGCGGGGTTGGTATATGCCTTACCGTAGCAACCAACCATCCCGTCTCTGCTTTCTTCACTTTCGCGTCCAGGAATGTCTTTGTTAATACTCTATTAAGTTGAGCCAAAGGAGGACTTGGTAAAACGTTTGGGCTACGCAAAGTCAGAAGGTGCTTAATTGCAGGGGTGAGCTTAATGTTGGACATTTTAATGACGAATGGCACCTGGGGTGTGCGCTGTGAGTAATTATATATATATACTCCGCATGTATAATTTCCCAACAACAAATAGGGATACAGACCTTATATATATATCAAAGTTCACCCCCGGTAGCACCGTGACCGTGTATACAGTTGGAAAATGAAATTCAAGGGAATCTTCAGTTACTAGCCTAGAGCTTGTGTAGTCACCCATCATCACTTTTAATTATTGTGCGAGCACATTGTCTAAGGGCAGGTAAACAAAGCCAAACTGTACTTACCAGATTTCGATGGTTTTTTGTCCGTCTTATTTCTTTGTTCCAGAGCTTTTTTTTGACTTCCCGAAAGTTGACAGCATGCGTATGTCCTTCATGTAAACGACATTCTGTAATAAATAAAAAAAGGTTTCAGGTTCGTTCTGAGGCAATTGTATGTTACTGTGTTCATTTCAGGTCTTGTTCTGACCCTCGTCTGTTCTTCAACACCTATTATTAATATTCATGTTTACTATGTACATTTTGACTCTTTACTTGGACTGGAAACTGTACAACGAATGGATTAACTTCATAATGAGATCGTGGGCGGTCTTTTTTGGCGGACTTCAATTTGTAATTCGCGCACCGTATGACGCTGTTCCAAGAACTTGTTCGGTAGTTCTATTGCGTTATAATAAGTTATCAGAGATTGCGTGACCAAAACTAGGATTCGAAGCGAGCTCCCTGCAGCCGGCGGTCCTTAACTAATTACAAGTTCTGAACTGTAGACTATTGCTTTATTATAAACCAAAACTAACATTTACCACCCCTTGGTGTGGGTTTCTCGTCAGCTTCATTCGGCCAAGGGTCACAAAAAAATCAGGGGAATCTGAGAATTCATGATTGCTATTCATGTGATTCACAAAAGTGCTTTTCATACATGAGGATTATGACTCTTTGAACTTTTCGTGTCTGCAGAAAAAGGCGGTTTTATAGTAATACACAGGGGTCTTCCCCAGCAGAGTATTAAATCTTTTATATTACATAATTTGATGTGTCTTGAGGGCCAAATCTTTCTTCAAAAAAAAAAATTCGGTGCACCAATACAATTATATAAGAGGATATCATAAATGCAGGTTACCCAGCACAAGTTAGAATCTAGATAAAGCACGCGATAGTTGAAAATGCCTGTTTGCTTATCCCAGAACGCAGAATTGACCCACCCCGCTAAAATGCCTTGAAATTGGTAAGCTTTGCGAAACGTTCTGAAAGATATTGTATAACAGCTCTGGATGCGCAGCACAAGATACTGAAGCCGTCGATAACCAGTAACGAAAAGAAAATGACGGACAGAAGAGTAGTGACTAGCACTTTATGGTGAAAGAAAAAAAAAGTTACAGTTGAGGGTATATAGTACGAGTAAAATCCGCCTAAAATAGTGTTATAAATTTGGCCCCGGGTCTCTTAGCCGATGTAGCTCCAGCCAAGGTCGGTTGGGAAACCTTGACCGTTCATAAGCTGATTGAGTGGGCTAACATTACCCATATCCTTCATGACACCTGATATAGCGAGGTCAAAATTACTGTTGCCAACAGCCAGGGTTCACACATACCGAAAGCGAAATACTTGGCAACCCAAGGGGTGTTGTCCATCCAATCAGTGACGGTCTTCATGAAGGCGAAAATCTGGCCTTGATCAGCCTGCGGACCCCCAGCGAAATTCTATAACAGCCAAAATGTTAACCGATCGATCGCAAAAAAAAAGGAGGGAGACAACGGACCATGCAAGCAAATTCTGTGACCCATATGTCTCTGCCAAAAGTGTTGTGGAAGTCGGTAACATAGGTAATGAACGCTTGGGCGTCAGTGCCATACCAGTGCAGAGCAATGATATCAATCTAGAGAAAAAAAAGCAGGTTGTTGCGATGGCTGAGGACCATGATATGATACGTACATTGCAACCATGGCAGGCGCCAATGAAATCTTGCAACCATTTTTTGCCGTAGGGAGCAGAGGTAGTGGCGGGGGAGATTAAAGTATAGCCATGGTTTTTCAGAGGCTGGATGTACTTCTGCCAGAGTTCAGCGGCATACCATGCATTAAGGCCAGATTGAGTGTTCAAATCGGGTCTGATGGAATTATTTATTTATTTGATGAGAAAAATGGAGGCTAACAGAGACCCACTCGTTGAACCCTAAAACGGCCTTCGCATAACCGGGCACAACAAGACGCGTAAAGTCATCGATTTGCTTGGGACCCCACAGCATGGGAATAAACTCCAAACCAAAGAGATCGGGTGGTGGGTGAGGGCTCCAAGTGTATACACTAGAGAGAGAAAAGATGAGGACAGACGAGAAGCCGAGGAAGAAATAAACATACGTTGAGACTTTGGGGCTCAGGAAATTCTTGAGAGAAGGATCACCACCCAAGGCCCAGGCAAGACCAGTTTTACGGTTACCACCTGAGCTTTGTTTGGGAGCAGGGGATGGAGAGGGAGAGGGAGTAGGGGAGGCAGCAGGAGGGGGAGCCTTCGAGGATGTGGGTGCGGGAGGGGGTGGGGTGCTTGACGGCTGCACTGAGGAAGAAATGGAACGGACTTTGCAACGGGTTGCGACAGAACGTTTTACAAGGGGTTCAGGCAGAGAAATCTGACGAGCAATGGCTTGGTGACGGGCCAAGTGAACAGAAGAGTCGACTGAGAGCGCATTTGCGGGTGCGGCGACGAAGAGGATGGCGATGGTAGTAAGACCCAGGAGATTGAGGACCATTGCAGAAAGGAGCGAATAAACGAGTGTAGGGTGAGGGGGTTGACGTTAGACTCTAAGTATGGGAAGTTAAATTTCACAATGGTAAGCTTCTTTTTCAACCACGGCTGATCCCGGCACGTGCACGGACCACTTTCGTTGTCAGGAGCACATTCCACCTCTTATTTTGTATCCTTTTATTTTATTCCATAGCAATCCTCGTCTGTGTACACATACAACTTTAAAAAAGTAACAGCGAATTGTATAATTAAATAAATGAGCGAGTCGAATGTCATGACAACTTTCAAAGTTGACGAGTGTTTGTGTCACCCACGACATAAAACTGGCGCACAAGTCTCCTCTTTTTTTTTTCTTTAACCTCCAAGTTTGACACGAAATAACCGGTTCAACCAGTTCAGCCCCAACCCCTCCCGTTCATAACAAAAGAAACTCACAAGCCTATCATGTCCAACGCCCAAGCCGCACTTGTCACTGAAAACGGCGTACCATCGGTCTCCCTAGAGGAAACGCCCAGCTTCAAAGTAGTTCTCATTTCTGCTCCAACTCTCTATCTTATCTCATCTTCTCTTTCTTCGAAAAGGTCTTTGCTGGAAACCTTGCCTACACTACCACCGATGATGGGCTGAAGGCTTTCTTTGCTCCTGTTCAGAGGGACATGTACGTGGCATTTTGCACAGCCTCACCATCTTTTTCATATCCTCTGCCCCCAGCCTTACCGCCCAGGTTATTCTACGTGGCACTCGTTCAGCAGGTTATGGTTTCGTTGCTCTTGCCACAGCAGAGGCCGCTCAAAAGGCCGTCCAAGTTCTTGACAAGGCAGAGCTCGACGGCCGTCAGGTAATCATCGAGATTGCCAAACCGTCCGACCAAAAAGACAAGGAGAAGAAGGAGAAGAAATCAAAGAGGAGACCTGGCAGGCGTGGCGGCAAAGCCGTTCCTGGCGAAGTCTCAGAGGCAGAAGCTAACGGCGAGGCACCCAAAGCCGAAGATGCTGAAGCACCAGAGTCCGGCGACGCTGCCAAACCCAAAAAGAAAAAGAAGAAATCTGCCGTATGTCCTTATTGTATTCTCAATTCAAATAGCAGTATCCTTACATCTCCTTCTCTAGCGTAGAGGCAAGAAGACTGACGCCGACGGAGCCGAAGTTGGCCCAGAACCTGCTCCCCCCGCCTCTTCTCTACCCGAAGGCGAGGCAACTGAGGGCTCCAAGAAGCCTCGTGGTCGCAAGCCTAGGACCCCTCGACCTCCTCGCCCTGCTGGAGAGGACCCTGCTGGTGAACCTTCCAAGAGCGTTCTTTTTGTTGCCAACCTCGGTTTTACCGTCGATGATGCTGGTCTGTCCGCACTCTTCACAGAAGCTGGCATCCAAGTTGTCTCCGCTCGCATTGTCCGCAGGCGGTGGGGTCAACCCAGGAAAAGCAAGGGTTATGGCTTCGTGGACGTCGGCAATGAAGAAGAGCAAAAGAAGGCCATCACCGCTTTAGAAGGCAAGGACATTGGCGGCCGCCCCATTGCCGTCAAAATTGCTGTCAATCCCCCTCATGATGAATCAGGCGCAAACGAGACCACGGAAGATGGTGCTGCCGGCCCCGCAGCTTAATGATCATGTCCCTGAAGAAACACGCCTTATGATATGCTTTATTACGGTTACGCTACTCTACGTTCTCGCTCTTTGTCCCATCGATATGCGTTGTTGATAGCACTTCGCTGTTTACCCTTCGGTCTGGTGCCGTTTTTCTTTTTTAGTTCATTGTGCATTGTGATTTCATTTGTTAATGGGTTGCGTTGCATTTCTTTCTTCCCCCTACCTCCTACCATACGCCGCGTGTCCCTTAAATTCAGGATTGTTCTCGGTTATTTATTTCGTCACATCAGCGCCAGTGATATCACTTGATGGTTGTTTATCTTACGCAAACATGTCTTCAGATGAAGATGACTATCTTTCAAACAAGTTCTTGCCTGATGAAAATGCAAATTCATCGAAACCTACGACGTACTCTCAACTACGAAGAGCAGTTCAAAACAAAGCTCAGTCAAAGAATGAGCAAAACAAGATCAAAAGCAGACGTCAGCGCGAGATGGAGTCTCGTGAGGAAGGTCTCAGCAAGAGTCTCTTTGAACGTGCAAAGGAGGAAGAAGAGACTGGAATGAGCTCAGGGAATAAAGCTTTGTCAATCATGATGAAAATGGGCTTTAAACCTGGTCAAGCTCTTGGAAATAGCGATCATTTGGCCAATGACATACAGAACTCTTCTTCTGGCTCACCACCCAAAAACAATGCTGAAGGTGGACCACAAGAGAGAGGCTTCACATCTGATAGACCTACTGTCAGAGAAACTCCGCCTGTTATGAATATCCATACAAAGCACAAAACGGAACCGCTACCTCTGAATGAATGGGCAGGTCGATCTACCTTTTAGCCTTGCATCATATATGCATCTTGACTCCTGATGCAATTATATTAGGGAGACAGGGCATCGGGTTAAGCAAGCGAGCGCGATCGCCCAGCGCAGCAGAAAGACTAGCCAAAATGGCCAAAATGGCTGAAGACATGGATCATCGCGATTTTCGCGAACGAGCCAGAGACGACTACAACAATCGTCGTGCCGAAGACAGGCTAGGTGTGTATCCAATTGCAAGGCGTTTCATTCTCAATTTTGCAGTGTATACCATGTTTAACTTTGCACTATTGTGTTTTTTTTTCTTTTCTTTTTCCGATCCCTTAGCTCCAGCCCAACTCACTTGCGCAACTCTGGATGAACAAATGGAAAAGTCGGTAAGTTTTTTTCCAGGTTATGATACGTTTTACAACGGAAAAAAAACCTCATTTATTGTTGGGCTGTTCCAAAGTTCAATGTTTTATGGTTGAACCCCAACAACCCCAACACGTTTCCTCGAGGTCTCATGGATGCCTTGTCGGCACATAACACTAGCAACATTGCCATCATTGCAAACGAGACGGGAGAATCAGTGCAATCTCGTCTACGAAAACAAATGCAGGCCGATTCATTGCAGCCTATCGATGATGAAGAGCCAACGGCAACCAAGAAATCATTGATACCTGCTGAAGATCAATATGGTCCCGAGGTTCTCGAAGAAGCTACGCAATTCCTGCGTCTCCAGGTCCGATCATTTCCTCAAATTAAACAACCCCCTCCCCCTTCGTTACTGATTTCTTTCGTCAAGGCTCAAGACCGACTTCACCTCGTACTCTCTTATCTCCGTTACAAGCATGCATACTGTTTTTGGTGTGGTGTCAAGTACGAAAGTGGAGAAGAGATGCAAAGCCAATGTCCTGGGCCAGACGAGGACGACCATGATTGATCATTTAGCCCTCCTCGTACCTGGGATTTAATTAGATAAATGGAGATTTCATTACTTATATGAAGGTGATTGCAGTTGGAAGGTTCTGGAGTTTAGCAGGATAATGATCGGTTGTCAACTTGTGTGCATGCATGTTCCTTATCACTTGTCTTTCTTGGCGTTGAATTAGGTCTACAATACATATGATCTTTTTTACATTGTGTGTGTGTTTTTAGACTGCGGATCGAGATGTGCTATGTGCTAGGTAAAATGTGTGCATACAAAAAAGGCCATTTCATTGTTGTACAGAAATCGAGCAAATAAAGAGTCATAGAAAAGGTGCCAGGCCAGCACGGAGTCCGCAAGACAATAAAGAGCGTGGTGTGTGTGAAATTGGAGTCATCACAAGTCCATAGAAAGTGTCTACTCCACTAGCACCAAAAGAATGAAGTGAAAAAAAAAATTGGATTTTTTTAACTTAGTTAAAGTCCTTGTTTGGTTTCCGACGCGAATATCGTTCACCAAGGCTGGTGGGATGAGGTGGGACCGAGATCCTGACACCAGTAGGTCTGCGGACGATGCGACAATGTCTCTTGTTGCTTTTAGTGAAACGCTTCGCACCGGTTTTAGGGAAGGCCGGCACGACATCCTCGAGTTCAGAGTCAGACGTAGGTGTGCTCGGGAAGGATTCTGAACTTGAAGAATTGGGAAGGAGGACGGGAAGACTGGGTATGGAAAATGGCATAGCTGTAGGCGGCGACGACGATTCGTAGCCACTGTCGCGATTAAAGGTCGGCGATGTGGGTGATGTACCTGGCGTTTTACGGCGGACGTAGGTGGAGATGGGTGTATCGGCTGCAAGATCGCTCGAAGAACCATAGGTGTTGATAGACAAGTGTTTATTGTGAGTCTTTCGCGGACGAGGTCGAGAAGGAAATGAGGATATCTATGCGATGTTGTTGACAACAGATTTATATCTGAAAATAAACCAGCACTTACAGCATTCAATGGAGAAGATTCGAAATCTGAGGACGAAGAAACGGATGACAAACTGCCTCTTCGGCGAGTGAGGGACTGGAAGAACGATTAGGTACATATTAAATTAAAAGCCACCATGACGTACCAGTGCTGGAGAATATGGCAAATAACGAGAGGTGTGGTGTCGGGTAGCCACTTCCCGAAGGGTTGGGCTAGAACTGGATCTCGTATGTGCATTCTTGCATCCCACGACAGGAGAGGGAGGCTGAGGTGAAGGAGATGAGTCTGCGGTTGGGACTTGTTTTACTTGTTCCAAACCCAGAGAAAGCATGAGTTCAATGAATGAGGGGAGTGAACCCATTTACAACGGGTATTTTAACCAACGAGGTGAGTGGACCTTGAAAGGCGACGAGGCAACGAGACGACCTATAAAAGGGCAGTTATTACACCCTTGGAGACAACCCACGGTTATGTCGTCAAGATATGAGGTTACAATTGACCCACCCATCGTAGTAAAGAGTCTAAAATGGTCGCCGGTCGGCAAGGAGATGCATCTTTCTGCTTTTGGAACTGCTGCCACAGTCTCCGGATGAGAAGGACATTTAGAAAATAAAATATAAAATGGCCCTTCGGTATATATTTTATATGTTAGGGCAGCACTATGATCGTCCAGACGACGTTCCGGTACACTGAACAGACCAGAGTTCGGTTTCCAATGTCAAAAGTAGTTATGAACGGCCACTCACTGTCTCCGGGAGCGCTGAGCTCGCATTGAAGTGATGGTATTAGACTCCCATGCCAGCAGTTTCCGTTCAGGTTTATAGCGAATACTGATCTGTGGACACTGGATACCGATAATCAACTGTCAAAGCCTCTTGCTATCGATTCTCGTAACTATCGATCGACAGGGCAATCACTTGGCGAGGTTGTAAAATGGAGATTTTATAGGTATACAGTATACATGCAATGCTTTTGTTTATTATTTGAACAACCTTGAGCAATCGGGTCGTGATTTTAGCCAACGTTTGCCATGGTTCCGAAATGCATCCATCATACAAACCATATGCATGCATTGGTAGAATCTAGATGACAGCACTGACTACGTTACATAACCAACTCAGGTAACTACCAAAATAGCGCCAGCTAGTAACCTGCTAATAATAAATCAAGTCGCTACAAGAGGGACGTTGGCCCGATTAGCACTCCCCAATTGCGAAGAGTTACACCGGTCCAGGATGAAGGGGAAAGTGTCTGTGGACAAAGGAGAATGCCAAGGAAAAAAGAAACTCTACGGAACATCCCGAACGGTCAAAGAGCAGATATTTAAAATGAATTCAAATCCATCCATATCCGAACTAATATGAAAGGAGAAAAATCTAGCATCTATGGACAAAGAAATAAAAGTGGCATGCCCGATGCACCGTCGGCAACGGTGAGGTGATGTCGTGAATGGGCAGTCCTGGCATTTCCTATAGAGCCCTTCGAATGACTTATAATGACCCCTGGTGAGGACTCCGAGGCACAGGGAATGTCTCTAATGTGAGACATCTGTGAACCCCAAAGGTTACCGGCTGTCATCTTGGAGGCAATGTAGAACTGATCATGAAATGTGACACTGACAATGCACAAGCGTGGCACGTGACCTGATCTTTTACGGCGCCAAAAATGAGATTAAATCCGGCGAACCCATTCGTTTTATGAAAGATTGCTGTAGTGCTGTTCTCCTCATGTTTTGTTTGATAAGTGGTGCAATTCGAAGCGCACTTTTAGTCTGTTTTCACTTGTCAATGCCTTTTGATCTGTAGTTGCTCCTCACATATATGCCAAATCAAATTTTTGGACGACGACAGCACCCTTTAGGTACTATCATCGCCCCATCTTAGCATCGAGGCTGCCCACAGTTCTTGACAGGGAAGCTGTCAAAAGAAGCTGATCCGGTCTGGCAAAGATGTTGAATTGGATTACACGGCATCAGACGGCATCGCGGCCGCTTATAAAGTTTTAGGCCAAAACGCGCTTTATTAGCTTAACATAACACGTGATTCGACTGCGTCGCGACATTTCCTGCAGAATAGACACGTCGAAAATCACCCACTGAGCAGTGGCCCTGTGTGATACTAATGTAAGAGAATGCGACACGAGCATCAGGCACTGTTTTCGCGGGTTTGCAGTGGCTGTGCGCTTAGTCATTGGTCAAGATCACGTGCAGGTACCGATATGTTGGATAGACATGCTTGTAAATATTTCGAACTAAACCTTATATTAATAAGCGGGAATAGCGGCCGCGATGCCGTCTGTAATCTAACTCAACATCTTTGCCAGACCGGATCAGCTTCTTTTGACAGCTTCCCTGTCAAGAACCGTGGGCCCTTGGACCCCTTGGACCAGTCACACCGCGTCACATCAGTCAAATTCAGCTCCGCTCCGCAACACAATCCAACGCGCTTGTCAATGTCAGCGTGACGTCATTGTGCACTTGGCTCCATTGGGAATACCCATCAAACTCCGCTACGGCATTACTCGGCAAGTGTGACAGACATTCCATTTTTCTCTTTCTTTCCCACTGTGTTTTTCACAAAATAAGTATATGTATAATGCTAAGCCAAAGTAATAGATGCTATTTATGGTAGGAATTGAGTTAAAAATTGGCGAGAAATTCGAGGTGGACCAAAGGAAGGATGGGGCAATGATGGTATTTAGTGACCTCTATTTAAAGTCCGCACGGCCCGGTCGCACTTCTTCAAAGTCAGATCATTTGAAGTGAAGTTCCGACACGGCATCCACCGGCCAGCGTGACACTGGTTATTTTCCCACTTCACCACAGAGTGAACTTGGTATCTAAAACAACTCGTGCTGATATGTACTGGATGCCATGTATTCACATTGGCAAAGATTGAGCCAAAATGAGCAAGAAATCAATGTGTGGAGGACATGTACTAGGCTTGCAGATTTACTATTATTATCAATCGCCCGCCGCCCGAGTTTGATTATCGTGTTCTCCTTTCAAGGCGTTGCCAAGTTACTTGAGAGACAACAAGAAAACGGCGCCGATACTTAAAAATCACTGTCAAAGGATGTTGGTTACTTTATAGCGGTGCGTACATCCATACGATTCTGTTCAGCTGAAGCCTTTGACGAAGTGAACATAGACTATCGAACTCTGATTCAGGGTTGGAACATCTTATCCAAGGATTTCTTCGTCCATTCCATGGTGAGGCGGTTGCAAATATGAACGCTTATTACAACAGATTTTTTAGTTTTATTTTATTTTCCCTACAAACACCAGTATCGGGCCTTTTTTTTCGGTCTTATTTCTCATTCAATTTTTTTTAGGCTCAATTAAGCAACCCACCCACGTGAAACGTTAGTGGGGCTTATGATGGAAACATAGCTACGTTTGCGTGACTTGCTTTAGTACAAGACCGTCCACGCGTGAACGTTGTTGATACGAGACTAGTTCCATTTCTACTATCATTAGCCTACACGTTGGGTCTTGGCAAGAGAAGTGTGATGATTAGATTTGTATTAGTAACATCACACTTGTCATCACTTGGCCCAACCCTGCCAGAGAAAAAGATTAACGGTGTTTTCTGAAAAAGTTCCTATTTGTTTTTTCTCTCTTCAGGTCTCGAGTGTTTACACAATATGATAATAGTTACTAAGGTAATATAAGACTCCTTCAAAGTTCGAGGGCGTGCCAGGTCCGAGCGCAAAAAAGCTGTGTATTTGTTTGGATGCATCCGTATGGAGCCGAACCCAAGTTGTACAAACGGTTGCACTCGTAATACCTTTCACCCAATACCCCAAACTGCCGATGCATGAGGGACAGGAAGTGAGAGATATCAGAGCACGTAGTCTATCCGGAGACTTCGAGGTAGTCTATAAATCCTTCTTTTAAATTAAAAATACCCTCATCTGGATTCTGCTTCTAGGACACAGACGACTTTGAGTCACATGCCGGCGACAGTCTTCCACCAGGTAAACCGGGGAGAAAGAAAAATCCAAAGTGTGTACTTTCATCAATGATATTTGTTCTATGCTTCTGAACTTCCCCTTAAAGTTCTCAAGCAGCTCGCCGTGACCAAAATCGTATAGCTCAAAGAGAATTTAGACTAAGAAAGCAACAGCGGGTTAGTCTCGATCTTTATTCAACCTGCTTCGAGTTACTTGTGTTAGAAATACAGATACGTGACTTGGAAGCTCGTGTTGAGATCCTCTCGGGGGGCAAGGATGAAGCCCTGGGTGAAATGAGAAATATGGTGAAAGGTCTATATTTTATATCATATACATCCTGTCCAACGATATGTACCTCAAACTCTCGCAGATTTGATGACAGAAAATCAGACCCTTCGTAATCTTCTCCGTGGTGTGGCGACATTCATCGGCGAGGGAGCTGGTGGACTCCTGCCTAAACTCGGTTGGGACGCTGGGGATTTCCACAACTTCATCAACAAGTCGGAAACGGACACTGCATGGGAAGGCTACCAGAAACGGAAACAATCCCAAGCTTCGGAAGCTGGCCCCGCGGCAGTGCAAAGTCGGAAACGCACCGCGGACGACGATCCGCCTCTTATTCGATCAAAGAAGGCTCGTAATGACGATAACAACAATTTAGAGGATCGACAGAATGGATTCTCACTGTTGGTTCCGGTGCCTCAGTCCTCCATTGGTTCTCAGCCCCTCTATTCTGCTGGCCCCCAGACACAAGACAGGCCTATGTTTACAGAACTAATGCAAGGGCGAAATACTTCACAGATATTCATCCAACCATCAACATCAGCCAATCCATCACAATATTCTGGCCCTCCTGGTTCAAACCTCAATGGCTATGCTGCCTCTTACATTCCTGGGGTGAATATGAATATCGAACAACCTATGTCGTCTTCCTATGGTTCACCTCAAGGAATGCAGCGATCCTCCGCAGCCGAACTCCCTGATGAGATCGACGAAGAAGATGATCCAAAAGCGAATGAGGCGCGTAAATTAGTCAGGTGAGTCTTCTTTCGTACAAATAAATTCATGCCTTTACCCAATTCGTCTAGTTATCACCTTGAAAACTACAAAAGGAATCCGTCGTATTGTCTTCCAGCTTCTCTTCGACCAACTTTGGTACAGAGGTATGGAGTCAATGTAACTATTGTAAATATTGACTAATACAAAAATCGCACCAGAACTATACCTCACGGTATGTTTTGATCATGTATTGAGTTGAATTGAAATTTACAAGTATATCAGAGAGTTTCCTTGATCGTATCCTTCACCCTGAATTACGAGATCGTATGATCCTTTTCCGAGGTACGAGATCATTGTGCTTGTCGCCTACTTTTATTGAACCTTTCGCAGATCGTTATGACCTCCTTGATTGTGCTATGGATCTTCGTCAAGCCATCACAATTCATGGAGACGATGTCTTAGCTCACAGCAATTGGGAAATCGGCGAGAAATTCGTTCGCAAATACGGGTGAGCTCTCAAGTTCCGTGACTGGAATGCATATTTTTAAAACAATGTATAGATTTCTTATTGACACAGCCGTCCTGAAAGTTTCGAATCGGTGGCGGCGTGAAAGGGGGGAACCTGAGTTGTCAATATCCGACATTACTGGAGAGCGACCACTCCAAAGTTGATATTAATATGTATTTTGATTCTGGATGTGATTAGTTGCATGAATAATTAGAGAATGATTTATGTCATTTACTTACTCATCTAATTACCATGACGCTTTCTGTACGCCAGGAAGTTCACCTTTGAGAGCCTTCAACCGAAATTGAAACTATGAATGGACAATATGAATGTCAAGGACCAGGTAGAATATGAATGTCACATACCCTAGATAAAGCAAATTCGGACATTATGCCCCTCCCTCTGCCAGATTCGTGGCAACGGTTTTTAACGGCAGTTGGACGAGTATATTTGCCAAAAGTGTTCAATTGCAATTGAGCGTGGTGGCGGATTTGTGGAGACAGCGTTTGGTTTCGGGCAACAAAAAGGTAAGCTCTGCGTGCAACTTCGTTGACCAGAACACCATGCCGGGTTTTTATATCTCTAACTACTCTGGCATTGACCATCGTAGAAGTTGGTTCCTAAGGTTCTTTAAAACAGACACAAATACGGCCCCAACCGGAAGACACTTGTTTTTTTTGCAGTTGCTGGCTATTACCCAAACAGCGGACATGGCTATATGCTAGGTGTGTTGTTTTTCATGGCTCGCGCAACTATGCTCATCATGCCCTAGCTATAGAATGACCATTCACAAAGTCCTTCGTTTGTCACAACGACGCTCAATCATTTCCTCTCTCTTCGGCCTCACTTTCATTGCGGCATGTTTAACGGTCTCAGCATCCAACATTCTTCCTTGCCCCGTCCGACCAGAACGAGGACGATTTGCGGACAGCGATAATGAAGCAGCCTCCATGAAAGGCGGTCAAGTGAAGGTGGTCAAACGTCCGCGCAGGTGGATAGAAGAAAAGGCCCCTGAATAACCAACAGAACCAATAGATAAAAAATGACTTTCACTTCATGCAGGAGATGGGCGTGTCATTGGAATCTTTGTCAAGGTTTTACAAAATACATCAAATAATTGTACAACGGTATTAATCGTGCTCATCTCCCTGTCCAACATTCTCTTGATCTCGATGGCGTTGTTGTTCTTCTTCGCAAGTGCCACTGTAAAGATATCAGACACAATACCCCTAGCGGTTGCCATCAAGCATAACTCACGGTAGTGGGCTTTCCTGGATTGGTAAACATGCAAGGAATCCCAAGACGTTGATGGCGGCTTGACAAATAAATACGACGCGTAAGGCGTCAGCGTAGGCATCCACCGCGGCTTTTCGCAGATGTGGTTCTAATGTTGGTATAATCTGCGCTGAATGACTGTTGGGATAATAATAAATCAAGGCCGGCATAGGGAGAGGATCGAAATACCGAATAGAATAAATAATCTGAAAAATCGTGAGATAATAAAAGGTGGTTTGAACATGAGTCACTGACGTCTGCTGCATCTGGCCCATGTATTCGCTCTCGTAGTTTCTGCAAAAGAACTGCTTGTAAGATTGCACCGCTTAGGCTGACACCAAGAACTTGTCCAGTGGTTCTGAAGAGGTAGGTGACTAGAGAAATTTTGTTATGAATCTTCGTGTAAGGATGGGAGAAAACCCTTACTGCCGATAGCGACGGGCACATCCTCCTTGTAAACACCAGCAATCATCGCCTGTTTGAAGTCAGTACCTATGAGGATGTAAATAACAGAAAAAACAGACAATCAATGTGGTGGTGATGAAACTGGCCACACCAAAGCCTTGTGGTATCAGATCGATCCAAAGATGAAATGCAGATGTATTGTCGTTCCAAAAGCTAGCTAGCACGCTAGCTGAAATGGCCATGAATGAAGATACTAGAGTCAACACATATAGTTTTCCCGTTCTCCGCATGAACCTGATAGTAGTTGATCAATAATCTGCAACGGAAACACTTTCAAGAACTCACCAGCCAGCGAAGACACTGCCAATGGAAATTGCAATCTGAAAATCGTAAGAAAGATCTCGTTGCTTGATTTTTCAGGTAGCCTACAGAGTGCGGCAACAGATGGAAACCTAAAACTTATTAGTTTTGCTATCCTATCAATTGTTTGGCCTAATACATACCAGCCATCGCAGAAGAAGTCAACCTAACTGCAGAAAAATACTACAGGCACTGTCAGCATCTGAAAAGGGCGAATGCAAAATCCCTCACCAGTGGCGCATTGTAGAGCTACGGGAATCATTAAATAATTATCCTCTCCTCTGAAAAAATATGGCATCGAACTTACCATAGAAAAGGCAGACATGCTGAGCAAAAGATTCGATATTGATACAGCCAAAGGAGTCCGTTGAGTCATCAAACGTAAAGGCATAACAGGGTATGGAGCCCAGTGCTTTTCAACCAAAACAAAGAAAAATCCAAAGACAACACTCGCAACTAGAAGCCCAATAATCAGTGGATTTGACCATTGCATCTCCTCGGTGGATTTTAAGCTGAAGCCCAAAAGGAGGCAACCAACCGCCCCAACTAGGGTCAAAGAACCAAAAAAGTCGATACGACGTAGCTTGTCCGACAAACTTTGATTTTGAATGTCGTCCGGAAGTTTGATATTGACTTTTGTTGCAACTACGACGAAGCTGAAGATTAGCATAGGTGCCTGCGGTAACTAGTGAGTACCTTTGGTAATCGAGATGCCGACAATAACAAACCTGCATATAGAACGCAGTACGCCTGAACGTCATCATAAGCTATATATCCCGAGATCTCGATCGAACAAACACACCATCCAAACTTGTCATTCACCCAACCACCCAGCGGTCCACCCAAACCTGAACCAAGACCAAACAATCTGAAAACTGGTTAGTTCTCATGGGGCACAAAAATAAAGGTAACGTTTCTTACATGTTGGCCATTCCTTGATATAAGCCACGTTGCTTCCTGCCGAAAAACTATCAGATCAAGTAATTACAAGATGAGGTGGCGCATGCAATCTTACAGCGGGACTAGGTCAGAAACGGCGATGCTTGAGACTACATCCGAGTTTCCATTAGCGCATAAGCCTCGGTGAGATTCTATGTGACATGCGTACCTGTCATGACGCTAAATGATTCGTGTTGTTAGATTGAGCGTGACAATAATGGAAGGATCTCGGATGTGGACTGACCCTCCTCCTCCCATACCTGCCACAGCACGGGCGGCAATGAGGGCATCCATCGAAGGGGCCATTCCACAAAATATAGTTCCAGATCCTGTTGAATGAAAGGTTGGCCAAGGGTGCATGCTAGATTATAGGAAACATACCGAAGAGCGACAGTGCTACGAGCATTGCTCCTTTACGGCCAAGGATATCGGCCAATCGTCCTGGATTGGATGTCAGCCTTTGGTTCAAACAACAATATGATTGGCATGACTGACCATAGAGAGGTGTAAAACAACATACTGATAACAAGTATGCAGTGCCGATATAGGAAGATTGATTTGACGCCTTGAATTCGCTCCCAATTGGTGTTAATAAAGTCGCGACGACGGTTCCTGCTGATCGTGAGCGATTGAAAAGTTGATCGAGTAATCTCGAGGCGTACCGTCAAAGGCGCCCAGTAGAACTCCCGACCACAAGCCGGCAAGGATCCAGCAAATGTCAGCTCTTGAAAATTTATTGATGACATCGGGGACAGGTGGTGGAGGAGAATTGTTGACGTCATCCGTAGAGTGATATGAAGGCGGCCTCTCATCAAGTAGCGAGCGTGTTTCTAACGAGGGGGAATGCCTACGCTCCACGGACATCGAGAATATTGAAGGGGTACCGAAGCTATTGATGCGTCGTCTTTATATCCTTCGTCGTTGGTTCGTCCGTGACTATTCCAACTTGAAACGCCAAAGCGAAGCTGTCTTCAAGCGCTGCAAGGGAATTAGGGTAGTGGAACGGGGCGAACATGTTCAGAACGTAGTTTTTGGCCTTTTCGCATGTTTGAAATCCGAGGCTGGTCAGTCTCCGCACCCATCGGCGGGCCTGCCGTCCCCGGCTTCTCCGTCCGAATTCCGACATAAATGGCAAATCATTAGTAGCCACCTCGCCATTTGGTATTTCCTTCCGCATAGACTTGGGAGTTGGGTTTCATTGCCGTCGTACGACCTACGAGCCAACCAATCCTGATCTAACATTCTTTAAACCTCCGGATTCTGTGGCGTAAAACAAGTACCCATGACCAAACAAAAATTGATGATTATCCCGGATCTCCCCTATTTTCACGGTTGCTTACTTGAACAGTTTACTGGCCGTGCAGGGCTAGCGTGCGAGCTCCAGTACCTGAGGTCCATATCTCGAAACTCTTTTCGGACTTGTTTCTAATCTTCCGATAAATCGCGGCGTGAGGTCCTATTTTAAATAACTCGTCCAGTAGATCTAACCTCATGCGGTGGAAAGGTTGAATTCTCACATATAATAGTGAGAACCCCGAGTCCTAGTAAAGGGAGATAAAGAAGCGTAACTGATCTAACCAACGAGCGCTGCTTATATCCATTGTCAGCAGGGCCTCTGTCTGGAGGTTCTCGAAGAGGCAAAAATGACAAACTTACTACTAGTAATGGTGCTAGTAGATCTCAACCAAAAGTTCAAAGTGTGGGTACAAATTTGGGTGGCGATTTCTTGAATATTATCGTTCGCTGAAGATCCAAAGTGATAAGACTGATCTAAACAAATCAATTCTGTAGAGGGATCTCGGCGAGGTGGTACTATGAAGAGAAAAATGATTGATCCGTTACGGCCGGCCGACGCCGATGACAAATCGAAATTCGTGCTATGTACGAGATGCCTGGTCGAGCTTTCAAAACTTGAGAACACTCAGAAATAATAAAAACTAGATCAGGTAATGCACATTGCTCGCATGGGTGGGCGGTCCGACTAGTAAGCAATTTTCCAACCGTTAGTTGCGGAGGTACACATCAGATGATGTACAAGATCCATGGGTTTGTCAAACTTGCGAGCGTTTTGAGTCATTCAAGGTGATAGAATCCCTGTAACCTAACTAAACTCTCACGTAGAGAAACCCAATGGGGTCCCGGAAGGAGTCCGGTCAAAGCCTTCGAGCTGGAATCCGACCAAGCTGGGCCATTTTGTTCAGGAGGATGGCACCAATTATTCGGTACCATAGAACACAGTAGAATGACATTTTTGAGACGAAAAGATGTCAAGGGTGAAGAGATCCTGGTAGCTGATACATCGATAAGAAACGTGACAGTTGATAAGATTTTGAAATAGATATAGCTTTAGCGCACGTAGGCACGGATGAGCCATCTCTATTCACACTGGCGAATGCAAGAGCGACTCTGAGAAACGCCAGTATGTATGAAGAAACCGTCGGGGAGACCGCTAAGAACTGGGTGCCGACGAACGGAATATTGAACCGATGGCTATGTGGAGAGAGGGTTTGCCTCAGGCCGGCGGGTCGGACATCGCTATTATAACGGAGACAAATCATCCAAGAAGGGTGAAATCTTATGTATCAGTTGACATTATTGAATGCACGAACGATGATATTTGATGACTCCTATTGTTACAAAAACAAAAAAAAAACCCTCCGAAGATGCAGGAAAATTGGCATACAACAAACACCGTCATTTCTCTTGACTCATCTACAAGTTCAAAAGGCCCCAAGGATTAAAAGAAGACCATTTGCATGTGTTCAGCTCTGGATGACATACCCTTTGACAATGGCACGACCGAAAGTTTCGAAATCTCCATGGCAGATGTTAAAAAACAGAAGTATGTATTAACCAACTTCAACGTGACGACATCGACGTGCCTCTAACTGATTCGGCATGTATTAAAGCGCGTTGACGGTGATAAGGGAGGTGAATCGCACGGACCTGAAACGACTGTCGCGGTCTAGAAGCATTCAAGATTTTCGAAATCAAGGTACGGTTGTTAAGCATCATTCAACTCAATTTGTAACCTATGAAGTGGGGAAGTCGAACTCTCAGGTCCAGTCGCTTTGGAAGATCACAAGACAGAGTTTTCTTCTCTATCGATGTCTTCCAAGTTCCAACCCTGCGGAAATGAAAAGAATTCGAACACGACAACAAATTGGCATCTCATCGTATAGTACAACCTCCCAAGGACAGAGTTGGGAAGATTCAGAAACAATACGAAAGATGGATTTTTGACTGTACTGGTGCATGGAAGCAAAGCAAGTCAACGTCTGTGGGCAGCCCGAGTGACTTCGAGTGAGGAACGATTCTTACATAAGAATTTGATTTTTCCTCTGAACTAAGCCTAAAGCAGCTGTAATTTTATACAGACCATTCCATGCATCCCTGATTCTGTCTACCAATTTCCCCTCTCCTTCCCCCTGCCCCCTGTGGTTGGAAAATGCCTACCTCCTCTTTTCATTCAGCTCTCGATAGTCCGTCTTTGGGGAATTCATCGCAGGTCAATGGCAGCGGCCCTGATTTGCACCCATCACCTCGACCCCAGTCTGCCTGGAAATCAGTCTTTCGCTTCCCCAACTCTTCGTCTAAAAAATTACCATGTAATGGAACCCCGTCCGAAACAAAAATATTACCTCACTCCTCTCCTTCAGTTTACTTCAATGTTACACCAGTCGCGCCGAATCCATCATTAACACCCGCGTCTACTCTTTCTGACCAACGATCTTCTTATAACTCTTCCAACACTCAATCCAGTGATTCTAATGGAGGGATGGTGTCAAGAGGTCCTTATATTACACAACGCAAGGACACATACCCTCATTACCAATACCCACAATCTACTGGCACTCCATCACGGTCGCGACAGCATACCAAGTCGGAGAGAATACGACCGAACCCAACTTCGTCAAGACTTAAACCACAGACAGCAAATCCCTTGCAAACATCGTTTCCTGTTGCAACACCGACTCCTTTGAGGTCACGAACAAATGGTCCATTGACTCCTAAATCAATGGGCGCCACTGCCTCGCGGTTCATTCGACGAGTGGCTTCAGCTCCTAACGCTAAAGGCCTGTTTTCCATTGGTTCCAGATCTTCTCCAACGACTAAGAATGGGTTATTGGCTCCTGCTGACACCCTTCCTCCCCTTCCTCCACCTATGTCCAGCTCAATGGAACAAGAGACTGATTCACTGGAAACTTTCTCTTCTGGCTCTTCGAGAGGACAGATATCACGAACGATAACCCCAGCAACAGCGTCATACGGAAAACTCGCCAATGGCTTACCATTACCGCCGATGCCAGGTAAAATCGCTTTCCGGAGAACGTATTCAAGCAACTCCATCAAAGTTCGCCAGGTAGGACATAATATGATTGGCCAGCTTCCATTGTCTTATACTATCCATCCAAGGTTGAAGTGGGGCCATCGAGTTTCTCAAAAATCAAGATGCTCGGAAAAGGCGACGTAGGTAGAGTGTATCTCGTTAGAGAGAAGAAAAGCGATAAACTCTATGCAATGAAAGGTGACAACGATTTTTCTTTCACCACACCCCCTCTGTGGCGCGGAATGCTAATTGACTCTCAACTGATCCGCAGTGCTCTCCAAGCAAGAAATGATTGAGCGAAAGAAAATCAAGCGCGCCTTGACGGAACAGGAGATACTTGCAACAGCCAACCATCCCTTCATTGTAACACTCTATCACTCATTTCAGTCAGAAGGTTATCTGTATTTCTGCATGGAATACTGCATGGGTGGGGAGTTCTTTCGTGCGCTGCAGACACGACCGGGTAAATGCCTCCCCGAAGACGGTTCGCGGTTTTATGCCGCGGAGGTCGTGGCCGCGTTGGAATACCTCCATCTAATGGGATTTATCTATCGCGATCTGAAGCCCGAAAGTATGCAGCTTTGTTTTTATCATTAAAGTGAAATTGGCACTGCAACTGACCTCGGGATTTCTTTATTCTACATTAGATATTTTGCTTCACCAGTCTGGGCACATTATGTTGTCGGACTTTGATTTGGCCAAACAATCCAACGAGCCGGGGGGAATGCCAACGATGGTTCAATCTGAGCGTAATGGGGTGAGTAGTTGAATTTCTTGGAAATCTGATGTGTTTTAATATTTATACCACTCTTACCAAGATTCCAATGGTGGACACGATGACTTGCACAGCCAACTTTCGCACGAATTCGTTCGTTGGAACAGAAGGTTGGAACATCAAAGTTTCGATCGGAAACGTCGTATACTGATTTTGGACTCATTTTAGAGTACATTGCACCGGAAGTTATCGCTGCGCAAGGTCACACGGCGGCAGTGGACTGGTGGACCTTGGGCATCCTTATATATGAGATGATCGTACGTTTTGAAAAAGTCTATTTACTGGTGCAGACGATGTTGACGTACAATAATTTTTTTTTTGCGATCCCCCTTTACCACGTTTTTTCGTGGTTCAGTATGCCACGACTCCCTTTAAAGGAAGCGAACGTAACGATACATTTCATAATATCCGCTACCAGGCGGTACAATTCCGCGACAGTCCAAAATTGTCATCGTGAGTGGAATGGGAGTGATGCGCGGGCATGAAAAGTCCGCGCATCAACGTTTTTTTTTTTTTTTTTTTTTTAAAAAAAAAAAAGGGA
>Ga0193743_1000117_pt1 | contig 60692 bp, 46 predicted proteins | sample L2c2metaG_FD_143038 | JGI IMG/M metagenome (GOLD analysis project Ga0193743, IMG submission 143038) | Soil microbial communities from a riparian zone of the East river system, Colorado, United States - L2c2 | ecosystem: Environmental > Terrestrial > Soil > Riparian zone | place: USA: East River... | reverse complement strand
CCTGCGCTCAGGCTCTGTGCGCTGAGGGACGCCCTCGGTGGCGACGTGGCCTTTTTCATCGACAAACATCTGCACGGGGTGGGCGTCGAGGCCGTAGCTGCCGAGGCCGATGGAGTCGGGCTTGGTGAGATTTTCGACGACGTCGTGCTGCGTCATCACATAGTCGCCGACCATGCGACGGGCCTCACGAACATAGACCTCCCAAGGCCAGTTGTGGTGGTCGGTGAACTCGTCCCTGGCGAGACCCACTCGTTGACGGCGTCGTGGATGGGCTTAGGGACGCGAGGATCGTTCGACAGGAACCAGAGAAAGCCTGCGACGTAGTTGTAGTGATCCTGCCAGATCTTGTCACGCTGCACGTAGCTGGCGTCGGGGTAGGCCCAGCTGCCTGCCACGAAGTCGGCGTAGTTCAGGTCAGCCTTGTTGTTGGCGATAGCGAGCGCCGGCCAGAAGCCTTTGGCCAGGCGCGCGTCGTCGGCGTTCTTCGCAGTGGCGAGCATGCGGGCCAGAGGAACGTCGTACCAATGCGCGTCATAGTTGGGGGGCTTGGGAAAGGGAACCTGATTGTTCTTGTCGCGCGACATGACAACGCGGAAGTTGTAAGACTGTGTTTTCTTGTCGCCATCGCCGACGTTGCCCTCTTTCTTCGCCGCCACACCACGCAGCAGCTTGCCGTGCTCGTCATCGGCGCTGACGGGATCGGAGTGAGAGTCGCGGACGCCGGCTGAGTACTCATTGAACTGGCTCTGAGGTTCGCGGCCGACGATGTAGGAGGCTCCGGCGAAGGCCATCAGGTCTCCCTCGTAGGTGGCATCGACGAATACCTTGCCGTCAAAATGCTTACCATCTTCGGTACTGATGGAGACGATGCGCGTGCCTTGCTTCTTGACGCCGTTCTTCTCCTTAAGGCGGCTCTGCGTGAAGACCGAGACCTTGGCCTCGCGCAGCATCTGGTTGAAGATCTCCTCGGCAAGATGCGGCTCAGTGAACCACATCGTCAGATGTGGAACGTTGCGCTCCTGGTAGATCGCATCGCCGCGCTTCCAGAATTCATAAGGGATACCGCCGATGACGGTGGGCCGTCCGACGTCAGTGCGAAAGAGCCCGTTGGTGACCATGCCGCCGAGGTGCAGATTGGGCGAGACCAGGGCTACGTGCGCACCATCGCGAGCCGCGCTGACAGCGGCGATGATGCCGGAGGCGGAGCCGCCGTAGACGACGACATCGTACTCAGGCTTATCGGCACCGAGGGCCGGAAGAGAGAGGAAGCAGAGCAGGAAAAGCGAAAGGATGCGCGTGAACATCCGCCACTTCGGGGTACATGCCAACCGTAATCGCCTGTCAGCGCCCTGGCTTGCGTCAAGCCCATCTCTGCTTCCCACATTGCGGACCTCACTTAAAGGCTAACTGTTCGTGGCTTTTCACGTCACCGATGATCCGAAAGACCTCTAGTCCTTGTCGTCGGGCCGTGGGTCGCCATAGTCGAGCGCTTCGTAGGCGACTCCTTAGAGCGTGATGACGACCTTGCCTACCTGCTGATTGCTCTCAAGATATCGATATGCGTCAGCGGCTCGTTCGAACGGGAAGGTACGGTCCACATGTGGTTTGAACGAGCCATTCGCGAGGTGCTCATACACGTAACGCTTCATGGGCTCGAATCGTTCGGGCGTCGTCGTCTGGTGCATCATGTATCCGGTCAGGGAAATACTTTTGAAGAAAGCGCTTACACGATAGCTGTTGGCTTCCTCAGAAAGAAGACCGTACAGGTAGATCGTCCCTTCAGGAGCAACAGCTTGCGCCAGCGTGTCAATATAAGATCCCCCGATTGCATCGAAGGCTACTCGTGCGAGTTTGCCACCTGTAATCTCGCGGACGCGTGCCGGAAGGTCCTCTTCCTGGGTAGCGATCACATTGTCCGCCCCGAGATCCAGTAATATCTGCTTCTTTGCAGAAGTTCTTGTGGTTGCGATGGAGATTGCTCCCTGTGCCTTCACGACCTGTATGGCGGCGAGCCCGACCGAAGAGCTTGCGGCCGTGACCAGTACTGTATCGCCTGGACCTACTTTGGCAAAAGCTACGAGAGCGCCATACGCAGTAGCGTACTGCATCCAGGCGGCTGCTCCTTCGACAGATGACAGCGATGGGGGCAGCTCCGCGACATCTTCCGCCGGCACAACGGCTTTTTCGCCTAGCACAGGATACCGGTTCATGGAATAGACAGGGATTGTTCCGATCCGTTTGCCTATGAGTGAGGAATCTACTCCTTCCCCGACTGCTGTAACTATTCCAACTACCTCATAGCCAAGGCCGGAGGGAAATTCAGGCTTCTGCGAGTAGTTCCCACGGTAGTACATGCTTTCAGCCCGGTTCAGGCCGACTGCTGCAACATCGACGGCGACCTCGCCCGCCTCAGGATGTCTTACCTGCACTTCCTCAATCTGTAAGACTTCGGGGCCGCCGAGCTTGTGGAATCTAACTGCTTTTGGCATACATCTACCTCCTGAGTGCAGAATTGGGGGGTGTCACCCCGGTTAAAGATTGGGACGGAGGCCGCGAACGGAACTTGCCTCCTCCAGTTGCACGGCGTAACGCTCTTTGAGTTCGGGATGACGCGCTAGATGTTCCTTCGCAAACGGGCACACGATGCGGAGACGAGACGAATCACGCGAGGCCAATTGGACAGCGTCTTCTACGAGCCTTCCTCCAATGCCCGTGTGTTGCAGCGATGGTGGGACTTCGGTGTGCCAGATCGTCATCTTGTTTTGGTCGTCGATGGCGTAGCTCAGAAAGGCGACGGAGTCTCCCACGCGTTCTTCGAGATGGTGAATTCTCACCTTATTCCGAGTCTTGGTTTTGATTAAGGCTTCCACTTCGTCGCTCGTCATCAGATAGTCCTCTCTTCTTCAACGTAGGTGCTTCTTTCGCGCCAAGCGTCCGTGCACGACGGAGTGTTCGTAGGTTAATCGTCAAATCGGACAAATTAGCTGACCTTCAGAACAGCCGGAGGCCTGAAGATTTCTACAGGAGCGTCGTTCTCCGATCTATTCGAGCTCCAAGATGCCACGTCGGAAGCCGATGGTCACGGCGTGAGTCCGGTCATTTGCCTGGAGCTTTTCGACAGTGTTCCTGATATGAAAATTGACCGTCGATTCGGAGATTTCTAAGCGTTGGGCGATCTGTTTGTTCCGATAGCCATCTCGGATCAGCCTCAGGACTGATATCTCCCGCGGAGAAAGGTCCTCCTGCCCTAGATGTTCTGCGATCGTGCTCGCTACCTCGGACGGGATGTGTCTACGACCTTCGGAGACCCAACGGATAACACGCAGCATCTCTGCTTTTGGGGTGTTCTTCAAAACATAGGCGGCAGCCCCCGCGTTGAGCGCACGACGTACGTCCATATCTTGTTTCGAAGTAGTCAAGATCATCACGATCGCTCGAGGGCTTTCCTTCCGAATGGCAATCAGCGCATCGGTACCTCTAGCGCCTGGAAGTCTCTGGTCCATAATCGTCACGTCTGGGCGGATGCGCCGAAACTGAGAAAGAGCATCCTCCGCGTTCTCCGCCTGACCGACAAGGAGAAAATCAGGCTGCGATTGTATGACTATACTCAACCCTTCGCGAAAAATCGGGTGATCATCGACCAACAATATCCGTACGGGTTTCGGTGGTGGCATATCGCACCTCCAATCAAACTAAGCAATATATCTCTCAATCGAACGACGGTGAACGACTCTGCCGCGTACTGCACCATCTCCGCGACGGCATCTCGTCACATCATGGACAGCAAACCGCTCTCCCGGAGAGCGCGCTCCCGATCCTTGAGTTCGCTGTGTCTACCACGCGGAGCGTTCACGCTGTCGAAGTTAGTGTTGTTCGTGATCGGGTCGCCCGCTCAGTTTCGTGATCGATTCAGAAGGTTGTCCAACGTGAATCTGTCAGGCGCCCAGAACGCTAGTAAGAACGCTGCAGAAGCAGCCGAGAAGACCGAATAGTCGAATGGCGTCTTGATGCCAAGACCTGTGGCCATGCCCATAGCAAATGACAACAGGAGAAGACCGGTGAGGACGGAGGCCATTCGTGTTTTGAAGCCTACGATGAGCAATATCCCAAAGAGTATCTCCGCGAGGGTAGCCGCCCATGCAAACAAAACCGTCAATGAACTGGGGAAGAGAGACATCACCGAGCCCGTGTATTTCACGAAATGAGCGAAATCTCCCCAGGATACGTTCTTTGCTCCATATGGCCCCCATAAGCCAAAACGATCAGCCACAGCCGTTAGAAAGGAAGCCCCTAACGCAATCCGTGCAAACAGACGGACAATCTCTGTCCCATTCTGGGTGAGTTGCGTGGTTTTTGAATTCATACGTACCTCCACGTAAGGAATATTGCTTTAGGCAAAATGGTTTCATCGGGGAAATGCAATGCTAGCGTTCGAAGCTAGTGAACGGGAGTGAGAATCGGTGCTCCTTCATCTTTGATAAAAAATACGACGAACTTCGCTGCTTTCGTCTTACTCGCGTTACGGCTCACGGTATGAACGTCTTCAGGTGATTCGTAAAAAACCTGCCCGGGACCTAGCCGCTGAAACGTGCCTCTGCGAACCTGCATCTCAACTTCCCCTTCGAGAACATAGACAACCGCATGCGCATCATGCCGGTGAATCGCGTCGACGGCTCCTGGGGCGTAATTGACAGTAATGACTTCAATCTCTTTACCAGGTGCTTCCGGTAATTGTTTCGTAAAGAGCGTATTCACTTGCTGGGCATGCGTTGCCGTGGCAAATCCGAGAGTAAAGATAAATACGGAGAGGATAAGCTTCCTCATGTTATGCATCGCTTCTGACCTTTCGGGATGATGTGCCGCGATAACGGCTTAGCCGATCTTGGGTGGCTGATATTCACCTGGGATCTTGCGGAAACCGATAGCAAGTCGATTCCAACCGTTGACCGCGATGATCGCTAATGAGAGGTTGACCAGCTCCTCTTCGCCAAACTCCTTCCGAACTTCGGCGTAGACTTCATCAGATGCGCGACCTTCCGTGATAAGGGTTAGCGCTTCGGTCCATGCGAGAGCCGCGCGTTCGCGGTTGGTAAAAAAGGTCGTTTCTCGCCATGCAGACAAGGCGTAGAGACGCTGCTCCGTCTCACCATTCACACGTGCGTCCTTGGAATGCTTATCAATGCAGAAAGCACACCCATTGATCTGAGAGGCTCTCATCTCGACCAATTCCAAGAGAGACACCTCCAGCTTCGATGACTTCCTTACGAAGCTCTCTAATCCGAGCATCGCATGGTAAGCAGCGGGTGAAACCTTCGCCGGTTTCAATCTCATCTTCACGACGTATTCTCCTTCCACCGTCAGGCTATATTGCAATGGAATAGTCGGAAGGTCCATAATCGGCATGAATGACTAGTCCATGCTAGGTGCCTAAAATAAGTGCCGAAGATAGAGACATTTCAAGACCTGGTCTTAGAACCACGGAAGGATGGCCAGGAGATGTGGCGCTGGCTCTATACTGAGCTGCGCTCCGCAATTATTGATGGCCGATTGAAATCTGGAGCACGATTGCCATCCACGAGAAATCTGGCAGCACAATACGGCCTTGCCCGGGGTACAGTCGTAATGGCATTCCAGCAACTTCAGGCTGAGGGATTCGTTTCGTCCGAAGTGAGTGCTGGAACATTTGTCGTACCGGCGCCAGGATGGGAGATGACCTCTCCGACTAGACAAAGATCTTCCCGGCAGCTAATCTCCAGAGCGACTATAGCAAAGCGCACGCAGGGTCTTCTTAAGACCACATTTTTCTTGCCAGCTTCGCATTCCATCGGTAAGGCGTTTCGGGGCTACGAGCCGGCTATCGACCTGTTTCCAGTCGAACTGTGGGCGCGGATTGCAGCGCGTGTTTATCGCAAAGCGCCGCGTTCTTTGTATGGGCAAGGTGATGCAGGTGGTTATCCACCTCTGCGAAGAGCAATCGCGGAGTATGTGGGCCAGTCACGCGGAGTACGTTGTTCTGCTGAACAGATCATCGTTACATCGGGCGCACAGCAGGCATTGGACCTCTTGGCACGAGTGCTTCTCGATCCCGGTGATGAGGTGTGGATGGAAGATCCCGGGTACCCTGGAGCTGCTCAAGCCTTCCAGAGCGCTGGCTCGAATGTGATTCCCATTCCAGTGGATAGGGACGGTATAGATGTTTCAAGAGCGATAAAATTATCTCCCGCCGCCCGTGTGGTGTATGTAACACCAGCCAATCAGTTTCCCCTTGGAACTGTCATGTCAGCAGAGAGACGAGTCGAACTTCTCTTCTGGGGCGCGCGTGCGGGGGCATGGATTATCGAAGATGAATACGACGCGGAATATCGCTATTCCGGGAAGCCGATTGCGTCGCTGCACAGCCTCGATCGATCTGGATCTGTCATTTATGTTGGAACATTTACGAAGATGCTCTTCAACGCTCTTCGCATTGGGTTCATCGTTGTTCCGGAACGGTTAGTCGAAGCGTTTAGAGTCGCACGAAGCTTCATTGATCGTCATGCTCCGACATTAGATCAGGCCGTGCTCACGGAATTCATCAACGAAGGTCACTTCGGCCGCCACGTTAGAAGGATGAGGCAGGTTTACTCGGATCGTTCGCAGCTACTTACAGAAGAAGCGAATCGGCGTCTTTCCGGCTTGCTCGATGTGGAGAACGCGCAATCTGGGATGCGTACCGTGGCCTGGATCAAAACATATGTCACCGAAATGGGGTTGACACAAAGGGCCCAACAGCTGGGATTGGAAGTAGTTCCAATCTCCTCATATGTCAGCAAGTACCAGCAGAAGCCCGCGTTGATCCTGGGCTTCGCAGGGTGTAATGCAAGTGAGATAAAGAGGGGCGTATCGGTTTTGGAAGCTGTACTCTCTCGATGAGTCCGCATCAACGGACGCTCCAAATGTATTGCCCTTTCATCTCCTGTCCGTCGAGGAGTTTATGAAAATGAAGGATATATTCAGCTGGGCTACTCTTCGTGCGTTAGCAGGTTGGTGGTCGAGGTGTTGCGGGCCAACTGCGGCGAAGCGCAACAGCCTTAGGGTTCGGCTTGTTACAAAGTAGCGGTGCTTACTTTAGCGCCCTCGCTCGAAGGCCCCAGAAAACGAGCAGCGAGGCGGCAGTGATCGCCACTTCAACGCTCGGAATCCCGCCCCGGCCAAAGTCTCTTGCCAGGGTTGGCCGTGATGGCCTGCTGCCGCGATTGGATTAGCGGCGGCCGTGCCCAATGCCGCGCCAAGAGTGGTGAAAAACCAGTTAGCGTAGGTCCCATAGAGAGCAGTCCAGAACGCAGCTGTCTTGGCTGGCGGTGAGAGTCTTACCTCGGTCCAGATAGCGCCGAGCACAACCAAAAAGGTACCGTTCATCACCCCCTCCAGGTGCGCGGAGACTCCCATACGCATGTTGGTAAAGTATGTTTCTAGCATGCCAGTGACCAGACCTAGCAGAAACAAGAACATGCCGTGCCACATCAGCCGTCGGTTGGCGGTCGTCATAGTGATTTTCTCCGATCACCGCCATTCAAGCGGCAATCAGGCAGATGATAACGAGGAGATGACGCTACCTTGCTATAGGTTTCTTTAGGTGGCCTGGTGAACGAATGTTTGGCTCTTTTAACGCCACAAGAATCGCCGCGTCGATTGAAGCCAGACCATCGGGCTCGAAGGACCGTACACATACTTGCCGGGAATCGCTAGTCGAACGAGTGTACCAGCGTGTGCCGACGACTTAATCACCAAGCTTCCATGAATTTCCGCGGCTCTTTCCCGCATCCCCGCCAATCCATAGTGACCAGCTCTTTTGATCGGTTTCGTGAGGCTGTCGAAACCGATTCCCTCATCCTTGATATCAACCCCGAAGACGCGCTCGAAATAAAGATCTACCTTCACCGTGGGGCTTTGGGAGTGAAGACACGCGTTGCGAACTGCCTCAAGGCAGAGCTGAAGTATGTCCTCGCGGATACCGGGATGGATTGGCCGCGATCGCTGGTGCGTACGAATGGTGACGATGCCCGAACAAATTAGTATCTGGTCAATTGCAGCTTGCAATGCAAATTCGATGTTTTCTTCGGTTGTCTCTTCACGGAGGACATCGAGGACAGCTCGCCCTTCTCCGTCGGCCCTCGTCAACCAATCTTTCAGGAGCCCGAAGATTCGTCTTGCCTCGGGGACACTATTCACCGTTTCGGCCGCGTGTTCCGCAATCAAGTTACTCCCTTGCAACGTCTGCAGCAAAGTGTCGTGTAATTGTCGAGCCAGACTGGTGCTCTCCGCCGTACGTGCGTTGAATGCCATACGAAGAGACTTTTCATGATGCTCTCGTTCGAAGGTCAGAGCGAGAATGGCAAATAAAATTCCCGCAAGGACTACTGCGATATAAAACGCCTTCGTCTGATTCCACGCTGGATTCAAATGCACAATCAAGATTGCGCGTGGATCGCTCCAAACGTTTCCATCGTTCGAAGCGAGCACTTCGAATCGGTAGGTATCTGGCCTGAGCCCGTTATACGTCGCTACCCGTTCGACACCCGCGTCGTGCCATTCTGATTCAAGCTCAGCAAGCGGTATCGGAACGTAAGGCGCTGCGGCGACAAGAGATCTACCGCTGTGAACAGGAATTGAAGCCGATTGGTTCGAGCTGGAACGCTCATCTCCGGCTTTAGCATATAGGGCTTATCGTCGGCGCTGAAGCCAGTGAGGTGGACCGATGGCTTGAACGCCGGAACCATGTTCTTCTTCGGATCGAGACTGATGACCCCGTTCCGCATTGCGAACCACAGAAGACCGCGCGCATCGGCGATCGCGCTGGATGCATAACCAGCAGTTGCTTGCAGGTCTTCCAGCAATCCGGTGGACGTATCAAAGTGTTGAAGAGGAGCAACGCAGTGCTTACTACGTCGGAAGTCTTCGATTACATCGTTAGGCACGAAAGTGATACCTCGTGTTGAAGCAAGCCACAGCCCGGAATCATTTCTTACGAGTCCTGTGACGAAACCGATCATGGCACCAGAACATTCACTCAGTTGGAAAAAATCAGTTCCGATCAAAAGAGCGATTCCCGACTCTCCTCCAACCCAAACATCCCCCTTTCCGCCTCCGATCAGGTTTGGTCGGCCAAACGAATTTAGCGACGGGAGTTTATGCGAAAAGGTACGATCGTTCGATTCGGAAACGACACCATCGCCGAGTACGTACCAGATCATGCTGTGATCATCTGTGAAGGCGGAATGGAGACTCCAGTCTGGATGGGCCGATAAGCTTGAGGGTTTTTGCCATTGACCATTTTTCAGGTGAAACTCACCGCTTCCGGCAATAACCACATGGAGGATTCCCGAATGGTCTGTCCGGAATCGAGGTAGTAGATGGAATGACTCGACCGAACCCATAGGCGGCCCCGGTCGTCGGTGTAGACAGTCCCGGGAGATCGACCTAGATAACCGCTTTCGCCTCCGATACGAGTCCAGTGCGAGTGCGTAAATTTTGCCAGGCCGCCCACAGTTGCAGCCCAAAGTGTTCCATCAGGAGTCGTCGCAAATCCACGGACACGAGCAAGGGGAAGGCCGTCCTGTTCGGTATAACGGGTCAGTTTTCCCTCGTGAAGAACAGCTGCCCCGCCGAGGGCATATCCGATCCAGAGGTCCCCTGAAGAGAGCGGCAGGGTCGACGTAATGGAACCCGATATCGGCGCGCCCGTTTGCTGACGAACTGCCCGGAACACTAGGCCATCGAAACAGAAAAGTCCTTCGGATGTGGCAATGAGGAGAAAGCCGTCGTGCACCTGGGCTATCGCTTGCGTCGTCCCGTAGAGGCCATCTTTGACGGTCCACAAGGTATGCCGGTAGTTCTCGCCGCCCAGGGGGTTGGGATCTCCCTCCAAGCGGCGGACGTTCGCTGTGGCGCAGACCAAAGAGATGAGTCCAAGAAGCGTACCAAGCCGCGTTCGCCGGGTTCTCACCCTGCTTCGTGTTTGAATCCTTGACCGATTAACAAATATAAGTCTGTCATTTGACATACAGAGTGAGCTTGTCGGAGTAATAAAGCGCGAGATCCGCCCACTCAGACCATTGTCCCATCGAACTGTTATCAGAAACCTATAGAAACCTGTAGGTAGGAGCAAGACCATTTTTTGTTCCAATTGCCACCGTCGGATGCCGCAGATTCCGCGCTAAAGAGAGGCACGCAGTAAGGACTAATCGCACGCAAATTCGGGAGGACACAAACTGCTATCCACCCTGTACCTCTTGAACACCTCATTTCTCTCCGTATGGGGTACGAGGTTCAAGAGTCTACGGAGGGAGCGACGCTTTACACGTGGGGTGACCAGCACCTCGCTGGCGTCACGTTGAAATCCGTAGACGCCCGAACAACGCACAACTCTGTCCCACTACCAATCTTTTCGTCATGATCGGGGTAGAACCGAGGACGGAACTCTTACGACCTTCCATTGCTCTCGATAGCCACGGATTTGTTCTCACGGGCGGCCAAGTTGGTGGGCAGGACGCTCCCTATGCAACTTCTGTTTCCGGGGTGTTCGCCGTTGGCGATGTACGTGCAGGATCGGTCAAACGCTTCGCATCTGCTCTGGGCGAAGGCTCTATCGTGGTCGCGACGCCTCCACTCTTACCTTTCGATAACCGATTTAGACGTCTTTTGGGGGCTGAAACCCTACACATCCCTATAGCTCTCAAAGGACGAGAGTTCTCTACAACACTTTGCAGCACAAGACGCTCACGAATTACACGGGCTCCGGAGGAAACATGAGTGATCACAACGTCGGTTCTCTAGGAAGCAACTTCACCGACGGAACGGCCAATGTCAACGGTATTCGCCTCCACTACGTCCGCGGAGGCCAGGGCGAGCCTTTGGTCTTACTCCATGGCTGGCCTCAGACGTGGTTCTGTTGGCATCGCCTCATGCCAGCACTGGCTGAACATTTCACAGTGATTGCGATCGATCTTCGCGGGGCGGGACAATCCTCACGCCCAGAGTTGCCAGCTGCTTACGACTCCGTGACGATGGCGAATGATGTTCGTGAGCTTATGACTCAACTTGGATTTGAGTCCATCCGGATCGTTGGTCACGATGTTGGGCTGCTTGTCGCCTTTGCCTACGCGGCGCTCTACCCCGAGAATGTCTCACGTTTGGTGACTCTCGATGGTCTGCTCGTAGGAATCGAACCGATGACGACCGGCTTTCTACGTGATCCGCGTTCCTGGTTGTTTGGCTTCGTACAGACGCCCGACCTTCCTGAAAAACTTGTGCTCGGACGGGAAAGAGAATTCTTAGGCTGGGTCTTCGCGGCTATCGCCTTCAACCGTCAGGCGATTGGTTCAAGAGAGCTCGATACATACATCGAAGCCTATTCACAACCAGGTGCGATGCAGGCAAGCTTCGAATGATTCCGTGCGTTCGAGGCGGTGAGCGCTTTCAATCAGTCGTATACGACGAAGAAGCTCACCGTTCCGGTATTAGCTCTAGGGGGCGACAAGATGATGGGTGGGTTTATGGTTCCGATGATGCAAAGTGTCGCAGAGGATGTTCGCGGCGGCGCCATTTCTGCTTCCGGACACTGGGTGATCGAAGAACAACCAGAAACGCTCCTACGCGAGCTGCTGTCGTTTTTGCTCTAGATTCTTTGTCCATATCTCTCTTACTGGCGCCATTTCTCCGGTTCCGCGCCACCAGAAGATAGCGGGCAACGCCGAAAGCAAAGCCGCGACAGCGCAGCAGTACATCACCAATTCATATCCGTCCGTGTAGGAGTCTTCGACCATCGCCGCTGCCGTTTGCCGTTCCTTCCCTTTTAGAGTATTTGGGATCTCGGCTACGGCCATAAGAGACCGTTCCGCATAAAGACTGTCTTTGACGTTCGACGGCAAAAAAGAACTCGACAATCTTTGAGCCGAGGAATGGTCGAACGCGTGAGACAAGACGAGAATCAATCCGGACAACGAGTCTCGAAACCGAGTTATTTACAGCGGAGGCCAAACTCCTCTTGCCGTCAGGAACCGAAGTCATAACGACATCGTGAGTGGCGCGATCGCGATCGTGATCCATACAGCCGAGTGGATCTCTGAGGCCATCGGCAAGGTTGAAGTTGAACGGCTCAAAGAGACCAAGTTCGACGGGACGCGATCAGGACATAACTTCAGTTTGGACCGGCAGATTGAGCCGCTGGCCATAGGTTTTCGAGATCGCTGGATTGCGATGACCGACATGCTTATCTGAAGCTGGGGAACAACGTTGTTCGCTTCGATTTCGACTACCTAGACCTACCAACTCCGACGCCCGGCTTCCTGCCGCGAAAGTATGCGGACGGCGGGATGAGTTTAGACCCGGACACGCTCAAACCCCGCCAAACTTCCTTACGGGACATGTATGAGGGGGACGACGATCACGAAGCAGAAGATGGCTCCGAGATGATAGTTAGTCACCCCGTTTCCGAAGCTATTGACCACGAAAGCGCGCCCGAGGTTTCCTCGCTTGTGCGATCGGGGCGACACTGGTCGATGCCTTCAGTTTTACCGGTTCCGGTCTAACGATCCGGTCAATGGTGGACTTCGACACGCTGAACATGGTTCCCAGCTCGTGCCTTGAATACCGATTACTGTCCCAGAGGAAACGGATTTTATTCATCTGGTCTTTTGCGAGCTTCGGTCTCGACCACCCAACTGACCACGAGCTTTTGCAGCAGCCAAGCCCGCCATCGTCCGCTCACGGATCAGTTCCCTCTCAAACTCGGCCAACGATGCGAATACATGAAAGATCAAGTGCCCAGCAGCATGGCTTGTATCGAACTTCTCTCTTCAGAGAGGCAAACGGCGACCTTGCGTTGCTGGAGGGTGTTCACAATCTCCAGCAAGTCGCCAATGATCTTCCCAAACGATCGAGACGCCAAACTACGAGAGTGCCGTCTTCCTGACCCGACTAGAAGCGAACATCCCCATGGGGAAGATAAGTGGAATCACCGATCCCCTTCCGTCTCTCACTCAGTTCTTAAATCTCGTCGCACCATTGAAAGCGGCGAAACTGACATCGGGCCAAACGACGCTGTTCGCTGTAACGTTTCCAGACAAGCCATTTTTAAGCGCAAAACGATGCTTTGCACCATTATGAATCCACGTCATCGTTCGCACCTTTCAAATCATCGAAGTGAGGCTTCACCCCTCGAAAAATCGATGAAGCCATTCGGAAGGCGTCTCCTCGCTACAGCCGCTGTTACGCTGGCGGTGCGCCTATTAGGATGCCGCGCCAACAAAGGGGATTGTAAAACGTTTCATCCAACGGCTGCCGACAGTCGGCAGCCGTTGGGTTGTTTTGTTCGAATGTATGCAATTTCAGAAAGTGATCTTCACCGAGCCCTGAAAGATACGCGCCTGGTTGGCGGTGGTTATGATCTGGCCGAAGGTATTGGAGGTAAGGTCGGCGTTTTGTCCGGTTGTTCCACCGGGGGTTCCAGTGGTATTCCCGGTGGGGACGTTGAAGTTGGGATGGTTCAGGACGTTAAAGGCTTCCAGACGTAAGGTCGCCGCCAGGTTCTCGTGAATCGGAAAGATACGCGAGATCTGGGCGTCGAACTGGTAGTTGGTGGGGCCGCGGAAGGAGTTCTTGCTAATGTTTCCGTAGGTTCCGTAGCCGGGACAGGTTGCGGGTGAGAGCGGGGTCGGGCATCCTGCTGTGACCTGTGCGAAGGCGGCGGGGTTCAGATAGCCGCGGTTCGCCTGGCCGGACGCTCTACGGATGGGTTGTTTAAGGTAGACGGGAACACCGGGAATAAGGTTGGGGCGGTCCGAGGCGACGGCGGTAAAGGAGTTGTCCTGCCCTGACCTGACGGTAAAGGGCGCTCCGCTCTGGATATGAATCAGAGGAGCGAAGATCCAGTTATTCACCAGCCATGCCTTAATTCCGGTCAAGGGAAACTTGCTCTGCGTGATCAGGACGATGTTTTCGACGTGGCGGAAGTCGGAGCCGCAGGGGCCATAGTCTCCCGCCGGATTGTTCGGGTTCTGGAAGCTGTTTCCGGCGGTATCGCCCTGCGCATCAGAGAGGCCGAGGCACTTCGACCAGGTGTAGTTGCCCAGCAGGCTGAAGCTGGACGAGAGACGGTGCTGGATGGTGGAGATCAGGCCATTGTAGTTCGACATTCCGTTGTAGTTGATCAGGGTTGAGCTGTTGCCGCCCGCATATTGATTTCCCTGAAGGGGGTTGGCGACGGTAAGAGCGAAGCGCTGCGTCTGATTGGCGACTGTGGAACATGGAGTCCCGGCCGCGCCGGCTGGTTTGCCCGCTGGGCCCGTGGTTACGACTCCTGGGCAGCCCGTGCCATTCGCCCCCCATACCCCGGGTACATAGATGGCCGGACTAAGTGGAATGCCTGTGGGAGCGTGGACGGTATGACTGCCAATGTACTGGACTTGTAGCTGCCACTGTCCAAGCTGTCGTTGCACACTGGCTGTCCATTGTTCGGTATAGGGGGAGCGGTAGTGCGGTGGCAGCACAATGTACTGCGACTGAGCGAAAAACTGCGCAATAGCAGGAGTTGGAACCTGCGATTGCGGGAATGGATTTGCCGTGACCGTTCCTGCAGACCAGGGTGCCGAAAAATTGATGGGGCCAGAGTTTGATGTCTGCGTCTGTCTGATGGCGGTGGCGAAGGGCGGGTTCTGCTGGTTACGTTGAGCGGTGAAGTAGTTCACTTGGTCGTAGGCGATCTCGGCACCAGCGCGGATGACTGTCTTACCTGTGCCCGTGGGATCCCACGAGACACCGAAGTTGGGAGAGAACTGCCAGGGTGAGTTCTTGGTGAAGGTGTCGGGTACGCCGGGGTCCCCGAAGAACATTGCTCCCGCGGGAGCATTCGGATAAACCGAGCTGACTCTGTTCGCCAGGAACGCCGCGTTGTCGAAGCTAACCCCGCGATGGAAATAATCGTAGGGCATGAAGTTGGGACTCCAGCGCAGACCTGCGATCAGGGTAACATTGGCGGTTGGATGAAAGGTGTCCTGAATGTACAGACTCGGAATCGGTCCGCGCAGGGCATTCTGCTGCTGCTTGCTCTGCTCGAAGGTGCCTAGAGTTCCCATCAGGAAGTCCAGATTAGGATCTCCGCCCGCCGATCCTCCACTCGGCCCGTTCCTGCTGTATCGGCCGTCGAAGGTGAAGACACCGTTGGTCTCGTAGGCGTTAGCGATGTTGAGTTGGTTGCGCGCATACTCTCCGCCGAAGACGAGCTGATGCTTCCCTAGCATCAGAGTGATGTCGTCATCAAAGGCGAGCGTGTTGTCATTGAACTTGGAGTTCGAGTTCGTGCCGCCGCCGATGGTGAACTTGTTCGACGTAGTCATCTGCAGGCCGTTCGTCTGGCCTTGATAGAGATCGACGCCGAGATCGGTTGCGTTGATGTTGTTGGCCGCATATCCGCGATTGTTGCGGCGTCGCAATACTGTGACGTGAGCCGTGTTCACCATCCTTGGAGAGATCGTATAGGCATCCCCAAAAGTAAACGATTGCACTCGTTGCGAGAGCCCGGCCTGTGTGCTGACAAGGATGTTGTCGGGGTAGAAGAAGGCCGGTTGTTGATAGCCGTCGATGAAGTAGCGGCCGTACAGGTTATGTTTCGAATTGATCGTGTAGTCGACTCTGGTGACGAACTGGTTATCCGCTGTCTGCAGGGGGATGGAGTAGAAGACACGGCCTGTTGGATCGCTGGGATCGGGCTTCGGAAGGTAGCTCAATAGCTTGAGCGACTGAGCGTTATAGTTTGGCGTGCTTGGATATTTATTGCCGACCAGTTTAACCCCGGTGTGCGGGTCGACCAACTGGCCGCCGGTGCTGGCCGACCAGTCGCCAGCAAGATTCGCGGCCGTGGGCACGAACGCCTGCTGCGAGGCCTGTGATTGATTGGAACTAGTGCGCTGATATCCGGCGAAGGCGAAGAGTTTGTCTCTGAGAATAGGGCCGCCAAACGTACCGCCGTATTGGTTCTGATGCAGCGTGTCCTTCGTCGCCGAAAAGAAATTAGACGCGTTGATGTAGTTGTTGCGGAGGAACTCAAACGCTGAGCCGTGATACTTGTTCGTGCCCGAGCGCGTGACCACGTTCACAAGGCCACCGGTGTGCATGCCGTTCTGCGCGCTCAGCGCTGTCGATTCCACGCTGAACTGGCTGACGGCATCGGGGAACGGGAACGGAAGGTTGCCGTTGGCCATGTAGTCATTGTTTGTGCCGCCATCCAACCGCCACATCGTGGTGTTACCCCCGCCACCGGCGATCGAGACCGAGATCGTCTGATACGTGTACTTGCTGCCCGTAAAGTCTCCCGCGGGGGCTGGCGTCGAGCCTCCGGAGAGGGTGATCAGGTTGGTCATCTGCCGTCCGTTAAGCGGCATTTCGGTCACCGTTTGCTGATCAATCGTCTGCTTGAAGGAAGCGTCCTCGGTCTGCAGTGCCAACCCCTCGGCCTTGACTTCCACATGCTCGCTCTGACTTCCCACGGTCATCGGCACATTGATCGAGATCGCGCTGCCGACCTCGAGCACGATGCCCGTCTGCGTGTACGTCTGGAAGCCTGATTTAGTGACGGAGAGGTTGTATGTGCCAACCGCAGTGTTGGGAAAGCTGTATTGACCCTTGGTGTCGCTGACGGCGGCGCGGGTGACGGATGTAGCAGAGTTGGTGAGCGTGATGGCTGCATCGGGAATAACAGCGCCCGTCTGATCGACAATATTCCCCTGCAGGCTGGCATTGCCCGCGGCTTGTCCAGCAAGGAAAGGGGTTGTAGTGACCAGGAGAAGAAGCACCACAGTACACAAGAAGAGCATATTGGACAGTCCACTTTGTCCATGAATCATGACATTGGCCTCGAAAGCGATACATATTTGCGCTTGTTGAAGCACCCGTTCGCGACCAGAGAACAGACCGCAGCAAACGCGGAAGGACTATATGGATAACCTTTTGAGGCTGTCAATGAAAATGATGTTGCCATTTCCCTTTCCGCGGTAAAGGAGAAAGCGACCGGTAGGACCAAAATGCAGATTTGAGGTCACGGGCCGAATAGAGAAACCCTCAGGGCAGAAGCCGGTTTTCTTGATCGCTGGTTATTTACGCGCCAGAGCGATCCGCGGGATTCCCTGAAGGTCATCGACGAAGGAGATGTCATGCCAGCCTAATGCATTTGGGTTGATACCAAATCGCCAAATCACTCGTCGACTAGATAAGTACCACTATGTCGGTTTGTCGTCAGCTATGCCTCGCTTCCGCTAAGCGCGTTTCCCACTACTTATCACTACCTTCGCGTTCGGACGAGATGAAAAGCAGATCTATGAAGCGTTCGGCCGCGGAGACATCCCGATAATCATCGACAAGTTGGATCCGAAGGTCGCGTGGGACATTGAGGTTTCCACGCCCGGTGTTCCGTAGCCGCAACCGAGTCGCGGCGCCGAAGGTCGATGGGACCGCCAGGGATCAAGAAACAATAAATTGGCGCGGGAAAGCTGGTGCTTCATCCTCTCACCATCACGTTCGTAACGATGCCTGGAGTGAAGAGCCCGAACTGCAAATAGGGCCATCCCGGTGAACCAATAAGATTTTTTTGCTCGAAACCCCACCAAATACGTTATGGTGATATACGACTTACAAGTCGTATATCAATCAAAAGCGAATCCCCGCAGCAAAACTCTTGGCGGAGGAGGCGACCTGTGGAGAAGTTTCACAGGATACGCGCGCCGATGAGAAGGGTGAGTATCACCTGTCGCTGGCTCCAGGCGAGTATCAGCTGGAAGTGACTGCAGATGGATATAACTCTCGCGCAGAAACCCTGCATGTTCGCGATGATGCCGCACAGGTTGAGCCGGTAGTCACGCCGGCGATTGCGTCGGCGAGCAGCTCGGTAACGGTGAGTGCGGAAAGCATGACGTCGAGCTTTGCGGCGACCTCGTCGGAGGTAGATACGCCTATCCTCGAACAGCCTTTTTCGATCGATACGATCACGCACGGATCAGATGATCAACACAATCCGCAGTCCGTGGCTGAGGCCATCGGATATACGGCAGGTGCGCAGACACTGTCGGTGAATGGGCCAGCGGTGGCTGCGGTAGATTCGTTTTCTCTGCGTGGCAATGCTGCCGATGAATATCTGGACAGCATGCGAATTCCACAGGCGTTCAACGCGGTGCAGTCGGGGCCTGGAAGCTTGCAACTAGATCCGAATGACATAGAGCGGATCGACCTTCTGCTGGGGCCGAGTTCTACACTTTACGGACAGAGCAATCTGGGTGGCATTGTGGATGCTGTGAGTAAGCAGCCTACGGCAACGGCGTATCGTTCGCTGCAGCTGCAGGTGGGAAGTTATGACAGATACCAGGGCGCGGGCGATTTCTCTGGTCCTCTGGCGCACACAGGCGCACCGCAGTACAGGGTGAATGGCCTGATGCGACGCGCCAATACGTATGTCTACGGCATTCAGGACAACCGTCTTACGGTGAATCCGACTATCACCTGGCACCCTTCGTTGAATACAACGTTCACTGTGTATACCAAGTATCTTCGCAACACAAGCGACTCGATCACGGCGTATCTTCCTGAGGTGGGTACTGTGAGCCCGGCTTCATTTGGATATCTGCCGGTGAGCATTAATGTGAGCGACCCGACATACGACCGCTATAAGAAGAACCAGTTCTTTACCGGCTACAGCGTGGACCACAAGAAGCGCAGGCCGATGGACAGTACGGCATCAGCTCCGATATGCGTGGATGAATGCCAACTGGAACTCTCTTTACCTGATCGGTATGCAGCCCTACGGTGTGACAGCGAACCGAATGAACTTTGTGGCGCTTCCTAAGATCGAGGGCATGCAGACGGATACACATGCCTCGACGACAGCACGCACAGGAAGGATTCGTCACGCCTTGCTGGGCGGTCTGGACTTCCAGTGGCAGCGATACAACAACGTTCAGGGATTCGCTCCCGGAAGCGCCATCAACATCACCAATCCCGTATACGGGCAGGGAGACAAATTCCTGCGGCGAGTGTAGCCAGAGGCAGAGCCAGCTTCAGGACGGTCTTTATGGGCAGGAGCAGATGGAGGTCGCGCACTTCACGGTCGTCGCCGGGGTCCGCGTCGACTTTACCGCGCAGGATACGTTCGACAACCTGGCCAGCAAATCTCTGGCATCGCAGCGGCCGCATGCGTTTTCAGGACACGCAGGCGTCTCCTATCACGTAGCAGGATTCGCACCCTACTTCAGTTACTCGACGTCGTTTCTGCCGACACTGGGTTCGGATGTGAATGGCAAGCCCTACGTTCCGATAACGGGAAGCAACCTTGAGGGCGGCGTGAAGTACCAGTTCACGTGGGTCCCGCTGATGCTGCGCGTCGCAGGATTCAGTCTTCGCCAGCAGAACACGCTGCAGCCGAATCCAGCTGTGCCTACCACTTCGATCCAGACCGGCGAGGTGCACACGCCCGGAGCTGAGGTGCAGGCGAGCGGATCGGTTTTGCGAAGCCTGGATTACACGGTGAGCTAAACACACATCGATCCGCGCAACACGATCAGCACGTTCTATCAGGGCAAGCAACCGGTGACAGTGGCAAACAACACCGCCTCCACATGGCTGCACCACACGATTCGCCACGGATTACCTACCGGTTTGGGACTCGGCGGAGGAGCACGGTTTACGGGCGGCTCGTGGGGAACGGTGACGAATGATTGCGCGTAAACGGGTTCACGGCCTTCGATGCCGCTGTAGATTACACGCTGGAGCGGTGGGGATTCGCCGTGAACGCAACCAACGTAGGCAATCGACGTTATGTGAACGGCTGCTCGAATGCGTTCTTCTGCGCATATGGCCCGGCCCGCACCGTGATCGGTACTGCAACATTCAACTTCTAACCTGAGGAGCTTGTATGAAGTTTTTTATCGCCCTTTGCACTCGTTTGTTGTTGCCGTTTCGTTTGCCGTCGGACAGGCGGCGACGGATAACAGCTCCGTTGAGCAGCAACTTACGGTCAAGATTCACCAGATGGATGCAGGTCTTGCGAAAGCCGACATCCCAACGTATCTCTCGGTCGCCGTTCCTGATCTGGTAACGCTGCACGATGACGATGTCTTCTCGACTCGACAGAGCTTCGAACAGCACCTGAGCAAGGATCTCAAGGTCTTCAAGATCTCGTCCTTCGATTCCCGTATCAACAACCTGAAGGTGGTTGGCGATCTCGCGATGACGGACATCACCTCGACGTTCGTTGGCGATATGACGGATAAGAAAGATACCGCGGTGGTGCACCACTACGTGATCAATCTGAAGTTCAAGGACGAGTGGCGGCGTATCGACGGCGACTGGAAGATGACGCGCTTCGAGCAGCTGGGCTCAACAGGAACGATGGACGGCAAACCTCTTCCGGCACACTCATGATCTCCGTCGACAACAACCCGAGCGGAACCATGGCGACCGATGCGGCGCTGACGCCGAGACGCTAAAGCGTGTGGAAGCATACGCCGCAGCGTAGTCTGCTTCGACGCGCCCTGTTCCAGATTCATCTGTGGGTCGGGATTGCCGTGTCGATCTATGCGGTGGTGATCGGCCTGACGGGAAGTCTTCTGGTCTTCTCGACTGAGATCGAAGGCTGGCTTGAGCCGCAGGTCCACTTTGTCGTTCCTGAGAAGAGTTCAGTCTCGCTTCAGGATGAGTGGGAGTGGGTAAAGGCAAAGCACCCGGAGCATCGCGTGCTTTCGCTAGGTTTACCAGATGCTCCCGATCATGCGGCAACGTTTGCATTAGCTCCGAAGGGGCCGCTGAATCGTGCAAAGATCGTGAACGTCTATTTCAATCTCTATACCGGTAAGGTTCTGGGAGAGCAGACGACGGTAGAGGGACCGCCGGGATGGGTGAGGAATCTCCATTACTTTCTGTTTGCCGGAGAGACGGGACTGATTGTAAACGGATGGATGGCATTCGGCCTGCTGCTGTTGTGCGTAACCGGAGTGGTGATCTGGTGGCCGGGTATCCTGCGCTGGAAACGATCGTTGGTCGTGTCGTGGCGTTCGAACTGGAAGCGTATGAACTGGGGCCTTCACTCCTCCGTGGGATTCTGGTGCTGTGCCGCGCTTCTCGTGGTGGGTTTTACGGGTGTGTACTTCGCATTCCCGAACGTGATCGGCGGCCTGACGTTGGTCACGACTCGAAGTGATATAAAAACGACTCTCGCCCTCATGCAGCCGTCGAAGGCTCTTCCGCATGCGAAGGATACGTCGGTGATCTCGCTCGATGAGGTGGTTGCGAAGGGCAGCAAAGAACTCCCGCAGCAGCCGTTATCGTACGTGCAGCTTCCCGTTGGTCCGGGAGCGGTCTTCACGGTGACCCAGTATCCGCAAGGTGCTTCGCCGTACTCTCGGATGTCCTCAGTGGACATCGATCCGTACACCGGAAAGATTCTTCGCAGGCTCAATACTGCGCAGTATCCGCTGGGCATGCGGATCGTGCAGTACTATCACGCGGTCCACTTCGGATCGTTCGGTGGAAGAGGAGTCTTCGGACGGTTTGTGCAATGGTTGTGGGTGCTGCTCGGGCTGACGCCGGCGGTTCTGGCAGTGACCGGGCTGCTGATGTATTGGAACCGCTATCTCAACCAATTGCAACGTAGAAGCGTGTAGTGGCGGTTCCAAAAGTTGATCGTGACCCCACCGCATTGAGCGGGGAGGCACAAAGTAGGTTCCGCTGAAGGTGGAGAGGAAGTTGTAGAGCGCGTCCTTATTCGTCAGATCGAGAATCGTCGCGTGTGCGCCTAAATAGGTGCGGCGAATCCGCAGGATCTTCATCGGCCACTTCAGATGACCGACAGTAGACTAAGCGACATCCTGTGCCATCGTGAGCAGCACTGCGTCGGCGCCCAATTGACGTTCCACTATGACCGAAAACAGATCATCCTTGGACAAACCGATGTGGCAAAGGTGCTCGCCGGTCCGTTACGTCGAGATTAATAACTACTTCGACAGACTGATGAAAGTTCGATGGCAAGATCATCTACTCCCCTATCACATCTTCAATAGAGATCAGACCCGTTTGACCCGCAACTATCGTGAACAAGCGCCTTCGACATTCGATACCATCTCGAATTAATCGCCCAATATTTACAACCTTTCTCCTGACAGCAATTGGTCTTAAATCCACCGCAAATCGAAAGCCAGTCCTGCAAGATCCCCGTCCACGACATTGGCTGCGAAATTCGATTAGATCGCAGCCATGCTCCACTCGATAGAATGGAGCCCTGAATATCTCGGTGGCTCCGACGAGATCAGACAGCGCCTTTGCTAAAAGAAGAGGATCATGAATGTAGCCCCCGGCTCCCGAAGCCTTCGCTGGCACCAGACCGTCACGCTGTCGCTGCTCTTTCTTGCGGGCATCGTCAACTTTCTCGATCGCTCCTCGCTCTCGATCGCGAACACCACGGTTCGAGCAGAGATGCACCTCAACGCCACGCAGATGGGGTGGCTGCTCTCTGCCTTCTCCTTCGCCTACGGGATCGCGCAGCTCCCGCTGATCGGTCTGCTCGACCGCGCGGGAACACGCATGGTCCTCGGCGGCGGGCTCGTCCTCTGGTCAGCCGCCCAGATGCTCACGGGGCTGGTGCGCACGCTGCCCACATTTCTCTTCCTTCGTGTTCTCCTCGGGACCGGCGAGGCTCCCTTTTATCCTTCAGGGATTCGCTCAGTGCGTGAATGGTTCAGCGAGTCCACACGCGGACGCGCCACCGCTCTGATGAGTTCGTCGTCGACCATCGGCATGGCGCTAGCCCCTCCGCTCCTTACCTGGATCATGCTGCGCACAGGCTGGCGATCCATGTTCATCCTGCTGGGCGTCTCCGGACTCGGCGTCGCTGCACTCTGGATTGCGCTGCATCGCGCGCGTCGCGAAACTGTTCACGCCGAAGAGCCTCAGGCCGCCGCGTCGAACGTGCCATCGGAGTCTGCCTGGCGCGTGCTCATCCGCCAGCGCGCGGTGTGGGGCATGATGCTCGGTTGGGGAGGCATCAACTACACCGTCTGGCTCTATCTCGCGTGGCTGCCCGCCTATCTTGAGGAGCAGCGCCATCTTCCGCTGGCGACGAGCGGCTGGATCACCGCTCTGCCCTTTATTGCAGGAGCGCTGGGCATGTATACGAGCGGCGCTCTCTCGGATCGACTGGCTCGCACCGGCCTTGCCCTGACTACAATCCATCGCCGCAACCTTGTCAGCGGCATGATCGCCTCGGCCGCCGGAACCTTCGTTGTCTCGCACAGCCAGTCGACCACGCAGGCCGTCGCAGGAATCAGCGCCGCGCTGTTCTTTATCCACTTCGCCGGAACCTCGGGGTGGGGATATGTCCAGGCAATCAGCCCGTTGCGTTATGTTGCTTCGCTGGGGGCACTGCAGAACTTCGCCAGCTTTATGATCGCCTCGGCCGCACCTGTGATCACCGGGTGGCTGCTCGACCGCACTCACTCATTCAGCATCGCCCTGAGCGTCTGCAGCGCGATGACATTGCTGGGAGCTCTCAGCTACGCCACACTTGCGGCTCCTAGGGGAATGCGAATCGAAGAGAATGCATAGGGCAGGAGGCGCGACTGTGGCTTCCGCCCCAAAAACGTTGGTCATACACGATGTTGACGATCAGATCACCGTCAAAGATTCGGCGAGCAAATCGGCGAGACTCATTTGAGTGTGGCGAAGGAAATCTACTATCCGGGTTGACCTCATGGCGTTAGACTACCCGTCAGGATTGAAATGAACGCCGACCTGCTGCAGTCTATGACATCAGTTCGAAGGCTCGCAGGCTGAATCTTTCCTGCCGTGGCAGATCATCATCTCTTGCAGGTCTGCCGAGATCTAGTCACAATCTGGCGTGCCGGTCGAGATTCCTACCGAATTCTCGGCGTTGTGGCGGAAGCCAGCAGCTTACTTGTTCGAATTCGGCTTGCCTTGGGACATACGAAAAAGATGGCTAAACGAAGACAAGCCGCTCCGATTCCAGTTGAAGCGCATACTCTGCGAGCTTCACTTCGATGTCGGCCTCGATCTTCCGCCGCTTGATGACGTCCTCCCGGTAGCGGCGCAGGAAGTAGTCGATAGTCTCCACGCGAATGCGGATCGAACCAGATGGCTTGTTCTCATCGAGGTCCTTGAAGGAGAAATACGGCGTTCCCGACTCTTCGATGATTCCCTCGATCACGCCATAGATCGGAGCATCATGGCCGCATTTAAAACTCGAGACCTCAAGTGCAACCAGATTGGGATGACGCGCGGTAAACTTCGCCGCCCATACCTTGTGGTTCGTGCTGGTCGAGTAGCGATTCTTCGACACATCGCTGATATCCAGAGGGTGCTTGATCATCCCGGCCTTCACCTCATCGCCAAAGAGCCAGTCGAGAAGGTCTTCATCCAGCGGCAGGGTGCTCTGAGAGAAAACCGGATAACCGAGCTTCTGGAACTCTTCCATGATCTCGTGATTCAATCCGGGATCGTGGTGATAGACGCGGCCCAGCATCACGATTCCGATGCGGTCCTCGCGCTCAAGCTGATCGAGCGTCTCGCGCGCCTGATGGCGAATCTCCGCCTCGCAGTCGGTCAGTGCCTTGAACCCGGCCGAGATGGCGCGATCGTTTTCCTCACGGGACAGCCCCAGCAATGGAGACCATGCCTTATACATCTGCTCCGAGCAGATTTTCTGGTCCTGCAAGTTAAGGATCGGGTCGAGGTACGTGATGTTGTTTTCGGTGAAGATGTCGCTCTCCTTCGTAAATGCGGCTTTCACCACTTCAGGAGTAGCGGTTACGGTGGGACAAGCGTTTGACCCCGTCAGGTTAACCAGCGGCGTATGCAGCACGTCGTACATCGGAAACCACACGACGTTCAGCGGCTTCTTGCTTTGCTTCGTGGCGAGTAGGTTGTAGACGTGCGCAATGCCAATCTTCGACGGATAACACGGATCGATGGCGCCACGGCTCGCTCCGGCGCGATAAAGCTCCGGCGTCGTGTAGTCGGAGTAGAGGATGTTCTCGACCTTCAACCCCAGGCTCGCGAAGTAGGCATTGAACAGTGGAGCGTAGGTGTAGGTGTTGAGTAGACGTGGAATACCGATACGGAAGTCCTTTCGCCGTTCCATCAAAGCTGCCCGCTCTTTCACGCTCTTTGAAACGAAGAGGCCCTTCGTGCTCGGAACCGCATCGGCAACCTTTTCCACTGCGCGGTGGCGAAAGACATCGCGCGCCGCAACATCGACGAAGTTGGGATTCGCTTCTTTGATCTTGTCGATGTCGGCCTTGATGTCCTTCATGTCGTCCAGGTCTCCCACCGCGCCCTTCTCACAGGTGGCGATAATCAGCCGTTGCTCCCCGATCCGGAGTGGGACCTTCGTCTTGCGCGGTTGGAAGTCAACCGGCTTCGGCAGCTCAATCACCTTGTTCGAACCAGGAGAGATCTGTATCTGCACCAGCGGTTCTATCTTTGCCTTGAAGGAGGACGACGTGCTGCAGCCTCCGGCCGTGCTGCATGAGGAGTCGTGTGCCTCAACTACAGGAACATTTGCCTGAAGCTGCTCCAGGCTGGGCAGACTTTCTACGCGAGCGACCTCCTCCGGAGCTGCCAGGCGATCGGTCTCTGCGGCTGCTCCGTTTGCGTCCACATCAATGAACGTGCGCAGGCAGTTGTTTTTGCAGAAATAGCAACGTGTGTCTTCGTTGCGCGTGGTGCGATAGCGAATATTTTTTACCGTCTCAAGCCCGATAAAGGCTGTCTGCTTGCCGTTCTTCCATAGACGCAGTGCCTCCTGCGCTGCGCCAATCGCTCCAGATTCGCCGCAGTGCTCATGCACGATGATCTCCGGCTCTTTGCCGTTGGCGCGGAAGCTGGACTTGATGAAATCAACCTCCGCCTTTACGACGGCCATGTTGTTCTGCGTCCCGCCCTGCAGTACGAAGCGCGATCCTAGCGAGGCGAGATTCGGGATGCTGGCCACATAGAGAAAGACATTCTTGGGGAGTACGTCGGCAAGTCCGGCAAGGATCTCTTCCGAACGCCAGCCTTGGCGCTGGAAGTTCACAATGTCCGATTGCATGAACACAGCGCAACCATAGCCGAACGAAGGCATCGACTTCGCGGCGAAGGCGATATCGGCGAACTCTTCCACCTTCATGCCGAAGCCTTCTGCGGTCGACTGAAGGAAGTATCCGTTTCCAGCCGAGCATTGCGTGTTGAGCTTGAAGTCCTTCACGCGGCCGTCTTTCAGCACGATCAACTTGATGTCCTGGCCCCCAACGTCAATGATGACGTGCGGGTCGTCATAGAACTTAAGCGCCGACTCTGTGTGGGCCACCGTCTCCACTAGCGCAACATCGTCATGCAGAACATCTTTGAGTATGTCCTTGGCGTACCCTGTGGTCCCGACGCCGAGTACATCCATCGTTGCGCCCTTGCTATCGATCTGTTCGCGTAGTTTCACAAACATCTCGATAGCATCCTGAATCGGATTCCCGTTTGAGAGCTGATAGGTCTTGCAAAGGATGTCGCCTTCGGTGCTTAGCAGAACAGCCTTCGTCGACGTGGATCCGCCGTCTATGCCGACAAAGCCGGAGATGACCTGCTGGGGTGCAAAGTCTGTGGGAATGAATTTCTTGCGCCGATAGGCCAATTTGAATTCATCGAGCTCGGCGTTGTCGGCGACGAGGCCCTTCGTACCCGACGCAACTTTTTCCTCCGCGCGCCCGTAGTCGATGTAATAGGCGAGCTTATCCATTCCCAGATAGCGGCCAATGGAAGCCTCTTCATCTTTACCGAACTCAACCGACCCACGCGCCGCGAAGTACTGTGCATTGTCGGGAACCTTGATCAAGTCTTCCGGCGTCATGCCCTCCGGAATCTCCACATTGCGTTCTTTCCACATCCGCGGAATATTCGTCTGCCACGCCTCGCGCATGCCGCGAATAAATCCATTGGGGCCGCCGAGCAGAAGCACATGCGACCGCAGCGTATGGCCTCGAGTGAGGACGCTGAGGTTTTGCAGCACAATGGCCTCAAATAGTGAGGCCATCAACTCATCCGGAGGAGTTCCCGTCTTCTGCAAGCCGTTGATATCCGTCTCTGCAAAGACGCCGCACTTACCCGCCACCTTATGCAGTTTGACGCCATGATAACCCTGGTTGGACAACTCACTTGCAGGAATCTTCAACTTCGCGTTGATCTTGTCGATCACAGCGCCAGTTCCCCCGGCGCACTTATCGTTCATCGACGGGATCTTTTTCTTGCGCCCCGTCTCCTCGTCATCTTTGAAAACGATGATCTTCGCGTCCTGTCCACCAAGCTCGATGACGGAGTAGACCTCCGGGTGAAGCTTTTCGACCGCAAGCGAGACGGCGTGAACCTCCTGCACAAATTTCGCCCCGATCATCTAGGCAATCGTGCCACCACCGGAGCCAGTGACGAAAATGCGCGTGTTTGCAGCAGAGATTCCCGCCTCTGACTCCATACGCCGCAGAAACTCCAACACCTTCTCCGGCTGCCGTGTCTCATGCCGCTGGTAGTCCTGCCACAGCATCGCATCCGTCGCCGCATCAACGACTATCGCCTTCACCGTCGTCGAACCCACATCCAGACCAACCAGAAGTTGCTTCATCACTCGTCACCTCAGGGGCTTGGAAATCTCAAAACTGCGTCAAACGAGTGAAAGTTCAAGCGACTCGCTGTTCCGGAACCGAGATGCGCACTCGGCGACGGTAGGCTCGGTCTTTATTCATAAGGTCGCTTGCATGCACGGCAAACTGCGCCGCTGTCCCGGCGAGACCCTCCTGGTGCGGGACCTTGTACAGAGCCTGTGAGAGATATGGGTGATCGTCAACATACTCCCGCAGATCGTCGAGCGACTTGCCCGTCTTATCCAGCACGCTCTGAAACTCCGCACGCGCCTTGGCCTTCGCCTCGGCCAGAGCCATCTGAACGCGACTATGGGCATTCACTTCGCCTTCGCCGGAGGTCTCAATCGGCAGGAAGATCATGTCCTTGTACTTGTTTACGACGCGTGACTGCACTCCATCAGACTGCGTGGAAGGCATGCAGTCTAATGGCTTCAGCGCGAGCACCATGTGGCACAGGTGATTCACGGTGTAGTAGACGTTCTTGCCTACCTCCATGAAGCCTTCTCCGCCCCGCGCCAGTTGGTGGTAAAACGGGTGCGCTAAGCGCGACAGCTCCTTCTGCGGAACGAGATGATGCGCCGTGTCACCCATGTGCCTGATGGTGCGGTGATAGAAGTAAGTCCACATCCCACTGCCGACCGTCAGTCCGCCGGTCTTCTTGAAGAGTTGCATCTCGTTGACAGCGTGTTTTTTTAGCTCATACCACTTCGGATCGCGATATGGTGCCTCGACCTCCGCGCGCGCCTTCGCTCCCTCTTTGGCGACGTACATCATGTACGAGATCCACGTAGCGATCGGCTCTACAAGAACCTGTGCACCTTCTTTCTCGAGAAACGCAAACATGTTGAAGTTGCCATCACCCTCTGTCGTCTGCGCCCAAAAACTCGCCCGTGATCTTGATGACTGGCTTAACGCGCAGGCGATCGACCTGGACGGCGTTGTAAAAGCCCGCTAAGGATATCGATCGTTACCTTTCAGAGGTAACTCGTGAAACGAGCATTTGACGACGCGAGCCCGTGAAATATCGGAAATTGTACAACGACTTCTGGTCCTGCAACGACTCGGCCAAATCGTTCGGGACTTCCATCGAGAGCGAGCGCGCGGCAATACGGCTCATTCTCGAAGAGATAGATTCAGAAAAAAAATCTACGTGCTCGTATTCGGCCATTCACATAGTTGTTCGTGACATGGCTTGTGGAGCGATATAAAGGAACCCGTAAACCGTCGTTTTTGCTCTAGATCGAGTCGATGAGTGCATTGGCGATTTCGTGTCACTGGCGTTATGCCCCTTTGGAATTCCGGCAAATGGAGTTCGCGAGTCCACGTGTTTCTCAATGTCAATAGCAGATTATCACTGTCTGTTCTGAAGACGCGGCGCTCTCGCATAGGTTGTAGCATTGAAGCGAGCATGGCATGCATCTCTTTCGTGATCGACTTACATAGGAAGGTTCCTGTCCAGGAAGCTTAGAACTGCGGTTTGATAGAGCAGAGGTGCAAGGCTGAACGTAGTATCGTGTTGAGCGCCTGGAATTGCAACGAGTGATTTGCGGTCAGATGGCACAACCCCTGCGCCCATGCTCGTCAGTTCCCTTCTTCGCTCGAACACCTTTATGACCGAGGCTAGGTTCTTTCAACAATAGGCTTGATCCGCATTATGCATACCGAGTGTGACGCAGGTTTAAGACCAAGCGTTTTAACCTCGCGGATCATTGTGAGCACACGTTCGAAGGATTCACCGTCTGGAGCATTGCACCATGCCGCACCTCTAAAGAGAAGAAAATAGAGGTCTCGGAGTCAAGTTACTGTCCCTTTCAATGCGAAAAACAACAAATCTGCTGTAGCAATCCGTTCTACAACTTCGGAGATTCCCAGTTGCCCGAGTTTGCGGAACTGAAGATGGCTTCAATGACAGCCATATTCTTGATTGCCTCTTCTAGTGGTACCGGCACCTCGGTATTCTCCAAAACGGCTTTGGAAAAAGCGTCGCCTTGAAGGGTGTATTGATCGCACACAGGAAAAGATTCTGTGGTGACACCACCTCCAAAAAGATCACTACCATCATCAATGAAGAGACGCGTGGGGCGGTCAGGAGAAGCGTTGAAAGGAATTTCGATCTCAATGCGGCCCTTGGTGCCGAAGAATTGAACGCGCTGGTAGGGCACTAACTGAGTACTGCAGGTAAAGATCGCCTGTCCCGCCGGAAAGTCGAGGATCACTGAGGTGAGTCTATCTGTGAGCATCCTAGGGTCACGATCGATGCAACCGACGACGCGGTGGGGCTCCTGTCCGAAGGCACAGCGCGAGGCCAATATGAGGTAACAACCAATGTCCATCAGGCCACCTCCCCCACAGCCGACCTGGTTTCGGATGTTAGATGGATCGTCGTTGAAATAGCTAAAGAAACCTGCGACGGAGCGGAGGGTGCCTATGCGGCACTCAGTAAGGAGTTCGCGGAGGCGGAGCCATTGTGGCGCAGTCCGGACCATAAAAGCTTCCCCGATTTTGACGCCGGCCCTGGCGACGACGTCAAGGAGCGTTTTGGCTTCGGCAACGGTGAGGCTAATAGGTTTCTCGCACAGAACGTGCTTGCCCGCTTCAGCGGCTTTGATGGTCCAAGGCACATGTAGATGGTTGGGAAGCGGGTTGTAGACAGCATCAATATCGGGGTCAGCGAGGAGTTCCTCGTATGAACCGTAGACCTTGGATATGCCGAGCGCTGCAGCGGCTTCTTTAGCTTTGGCAAGATCGCGGGATGCGATGGCGGTAACAGATGTATATTGTCCCTGCTGCATGGCAGGCACGACTTTCTTAAGACCAATCTTTGCAGTGCTGAGGACACCCCAGCGAAGCTTTTCACTCATGAGAAATGATAACGCCCGGTCACTTCCCTTCAATGTAAAGATTTAAACTCGTTTTGTTTCCTCCCTGTTTGTAAGACGTAGGAGGAGTACTTGACTATCTAATGTGACTGGCAAACTATCAGACAAGGTGGTCAGAAGCTGCGGGACTTCTGACCACTCATTGGGTTTCTATGGCTGCTTGAGGGCTAGTGAGACTATGTTCGAGCCATCTGTGCATTGCCCGTAGTAAGTTCCTGGAGTGACGGCAATACCATCTTCAACCAATGTGGCTGCGCCTGAAGCGGTTGGTGTTGGCCGACCTGTCCAGGTGATCGGAGCCGTACCCGGAGTAATGGTGGCGCCTCCGGGAGCCACACAGAAAGCCCACAAGAGATCGGAGTTCCCTGTCGTAGTAAAGTTCGCTGATGGCGCAGTGCCATATCCTGCAATTGATCCTGAACCGCTACCATCCAACGGCGAGACAGCGGTATTGGCATATTCGTTGACAGAAAGCCAGAAGCTTGCGCCGCTGCTGCTGCTAGCTGTGATAGTGACGTTCCCGGCGGTCGTGTTGGGAACGATATACGCATTCAAGCCCGTCCCTTCAGAAACGACGTTTGTAACTGTTCCGGACGATGACGTGACCGAGGTGAGCGGTGCAGTATTATGAACACCAATGACTAGAGTGTGCCCCGCCCCGACTCCCGTCAGGGTACATGTCGAGCTAGTATTGAACTCGGCATCGTGACACTCCTGCACGAAACTAGGACCACCCGCGATGGTGTATGCAGCCGATCCAACTCCACTGGCGGAATAACCGGGAGCAGTCGCTATAGCTTTGATGGTCTCGGTCGCCGCCACCGTAATGGGAGCGCTGTAGACTGTTGAATCGGTTGTGGGTGCCGAACCATTGGTCGTGTAGTAGATCGTAGCCGAAGGTGTCGTGGTGCTGATGGTGACGGTTTGTGATGAGCTATAGGTTCCGCCCGTTGGACTAAACGTCGGTGTAGCCGTCGCATTACCTGCTTTGAGGGCTAAGGAGACAATGCTGGATCCATCTGTGCATTGCCCATAGTAAGTTCCTGGAGTGACTGCAATACCATCTTCAACTAGCGTGGCTGCGCCTGAAGCGGTTGGTGTTGGCCGACCTGTCCAGGTGATTGGAGCCGTACCCGGAGTAATCGTGACACCTCCTGGAGCTGAACAGAAAGCCCACAAGAGGTCGGAAGTTCCTGTTGTGGTGAAGTTCGAGGACGGCGCGGTCCCATATCCGGCAATTCCTCCTGAACCGCTCCCATCCATCGGTGAGACAGCCGTATTGGCATATTCGCTAACCGAAAGCCAGAAGCTCGCTCCACCAGCAGCATTCGCGGTTATTGTGATATTCCCGGCGGTTGTGTTGGGAACGATATATGCACTCAAACTCGTTCCATAGTTAACGGCGCTCGTGACCGTTCCGGATGATGACGTAACAGAGATGAGCGGTGCACCACTAAGAACACCAATCGCTAGAGTATGTCCCGCCCCGACTCCGGTAAGGGTACATGTTGAACTGTTATTGAACTCGGCATCGTGGCACTCCTGAACGAAGCTAGGACCACCCGCGATGGTGTATGCTGCCGATCCAACTCCACTGGTGGAATAACCTGGAGCAGACGCTATAGCTTTGAGCGTCTCAGTTGCTGTCACCGTAATGGGGGCGGTATAGACCGTCGATCCCGTCGTTGGTGTCGAACCATCGGTCGTATAGTAGATCGTAGCCGACGGTGTCGTGGTGCTAATGGTGATGGTTTGTGCTGAGCTATAGGTTCCGCCCGTTGGACTAAACGTCGGTGTAGCCGCTACGAGTCCGCCAGACGAAACATTTACTGTCGTCTGTCCAACGATTGAACCGATCGCCGCTGTTGCTGTGCCGGTACCTACGGCATCCCCGTGAACAAGGCCGGGGGTCACTCCATCCATATGGAAGGATGAAGATGCGGTTGACCATGTGGCTGCGTTGGTGCAGTCTGCAGTGGAGGAGTCTACGTACGTACAGATTGCTGTGAGTTGAACCGTCCCAGAAACACCTACCGAGGCCGGATTTGGTGTGAGCGCGATAGAACTCAGCGTCGCAGAATTTCCTGGGTCGGTAGCCCCTATGGTGGACAAGTCTACACGCAGGGTGAATGGGTCCATATTGGCGGTCACCGGATTGAATCGCGGAGGGTAGTACGCTAGCTGCCCCGTAAGGGAACTAGCCGCGCCAACCGCATTTGAACCCGGCAGAGTTACACCGGTTGTCGTATTTACAGGGAAGACGTTATAGGGAATGAAGTTTCCCGAGGTAAATCCTCCTAGAAATTGATTGATGGGGGCGATGCCGCCTGGATCGTAGTAGCTCCACGAGGTGTTTAGGCCGTTATGGAAGATCCCTCCGGCCAGCCATCCAGTGGGTTGAATATCTGGCGCCACCGTCACTTGGCCAGGAGCGATCAAATTTGTCTGGAATGACATCTGGGAATGACCAGAAATAGTCATAGTTGAGCATGTATAGGCGCAGTTAGTGTTGTCCTTCCAAGGAATGATGTTGTCTTGAACCTGTGCTCGCGGCCATGTTACCGGGATATAGGTGTCCGAGAAGCTGCCCTGTGTGCCCAGTCGGATGTCTTCCCATAATGATCCACCATTCGGAAGAGCGTTCGGAGAATATAGGAGTGTATTGAAGGCGTAAAATCCCTGACTGGAATTGTCAATTCCAGTCGTATTATGGGTGGTCGGTATTCCCAGGTATCTAGATCCACCGCTTGTGTTGTAATAATAGTTACCAATAACAAAGTCAGAATTGTTGTGTTCTTCGGTCAGAGCGGCGAACCAGTCTTCCCCGCCGAATGCCCCTTGACATCCAGGAGCTGTGGAATAGGTGGTACCACAGCTCGAAGAGCCTTGGTACCCCCAAAATTCATCAGGTAACACGTAGTTATAGGCGTCCTGAATCTCAGAGTGGCCGCTCAATCCTGAAGCCGAACTATAGCTTCCCGTTGAAACACAGCGATTGTACATATGAAAACTGCGTGTGCCTCTATCTGAGAAACACATCGTTCCTTGATCCCCAGCAACACCTCCATCTTGAAGATTCAATACAGAGGTGTCACGGAACGCTTGGAGGTAAAACATGTGTTCAGTGGAAGTCCCATTCGTTCCGTATCCTTCACCGTGATTTCCTTCATAAAAGGTATCAAGTGTGCATGCTGACCACCCACTTGTTTGCGGATTGCAATCATCGAAGTAGGGCGTTGCAACGTTTTCAGCGTGAGTGCCAATCACTGACCAGTATTGGATTCCGAAAGGGCGGAATCCCATCGAGGCGCCCCAACTGCCAGATCCTCCGCTTTGATCGACATAGGAATATCCGGTTGTGACGTTACGAATGTGCAGCCCAGCAATCGTTACATGATGAAATGGTTTTACTTGCCCATCGTTGATCGCAGGTCCCTGATTTAGCCCAGTTACCGATATCAGTCCATACGGTGCGACAAGATATGGGCTAGTCCATGAATTCGTTGTTGCGTTCTCTCCATCGACTATTGGTAGTTCTCCGGTGTGGGAGTTAGGCACTCCACAAAGCAACACCGCAGGATGGCGATCGTCCCAGGTTCCGCCCGTAGGGTAATTCAACTGCAACTGATTATGGTATTCGGTCGGAGTTCCATCCGCGCCCTCGTTGTGGACACGGACAAGAAGCGGGGCAGTGTAACTTTGTGGAACAGCCAACAAATCAGAATAAGTCTGTGATGGACCTATATCCAGAACTGTCGCAGGATTCATAGTCGTGTCGACATCGCAGGGAACCTGTTCCACTTTGTCTGTATTGCCGCTGGGAGGATTATTAGGCGAAACCCAAATTGCTAGTTCATCGCATGCTCCCGCAGAGTGATCTACGTGTGGGCATCCACGTATGGCATATTGCCCGACCACGGAGCCGGAATAGAAAACAGGCTGCGGATATGTTGGATTCGTTACTGTAGCATCTCCGCCAGAAGGAGCGGCTACGATTGTCCAATCCAACATTTGATTCGTATTGCCAAACACCTGCCCCGCTAGCGGAACATATCGGTTCTTATATACCTGTCTGTAACCGGGGCTGACATGAGAAACTCCCTGATAGCCCGTACCACCTCCGTTTGCACAAACCACATAGTGGTAGACGCCAGTCTTCGTTGCATCATCAGCAGAGGTGAACTTAACATCGAACTCCACCGTGGAATGAATAGTGAAGTTGCCTGCTGCAATCGATCCCGCCGTCGAACAAGAGCCAGGCGTAGGCCCCACAGTGAAGTTTATAAATTGTGGCGCTCCTGAGATGATGGGATGGGTGGAGAAACTCGTGGACTGGGACCCATCTTGCGTATAGAGCTTATAAGTCTCAGTTGAGCCAACAGTGTTGACAATCTCCCAAGTACCATGCGAAGTGAACCCAGCACCATATCGCTTAGATACAGTTGCCGTCGTCTCCACACCGCTTCCCGTTGTCCCGTCGCTTACCGTAAAGGTAGTCGGTGTGGCCGAGACAATCTGGTAAAAAGCCCAATTGAAAGGCCATCCGGTGGACGTTCCATAGTTGATCGAGACAACATCATTCGCAGAGAGATGATTATTGCCGTGAACGTAACCGTCGAGCCATTCCCGGACCACGCGGCAATATGATCAACCTCCGCGAACACGGAAACATACTGCTCACGGTCTGACGCCGCCAGAGCCGACCAAGGATATCCGTAGGCGCTATATCCAGAGCCCCGAATGCCCGTTGTGCCATTCTGAGTTTGGACCACAACCGTTTGGCCAAAAGAAGCCGCGCTTAGAAGAAGTGCAACGGCAAGGAAGAGTGCGCAGGTTTTGAATAAATCGGCAGGGTTAGACGCGGAACGACGTGGGTGATCCTGCATACACTCTCCTTGAAACTCAGCTCGCGCAGCAAAGAGATTCGTACGAAAATGTACATGGTCTTTTGGCCGTGGAGAACGCTCCTTTAGGTGTATTTTTTTGCCTCCATGGAATTCCGAGAATGAAACTACTTTTGAACAAAGGGGAATGCTCGACCTTCAAAGGTCGATCTTGCCTTGACACCAGCATGAGATCACCAGAATGCGTTTGATGACTTTATCGCATGTGGGCAGTACCTGATCGGTCACATATACACATCGCCAGAGCACCTTGCGGTCACGGGTACCAGCAACAGTGGCCTGCTTATGGGAGACGCCGTAACTCAGCGCCCTGAGCTGTTCCGTGCCGTGGTGTCATCGATGGCATCTACGAGATGTTGCGCACAGAACTCGGCCCGAATGGTGCGTTCGACACGACGGAGTTCGGTACAGTAAAGGAACCTGTGCAGTTCCGTGCGTTATACCCTTACCCTCCGTATCACCACGTAAAAGATGGCACGGCGTATCCGGCGATTCTCTTAGCGCCGATAGAAAGCTTTCCCAGACCTGTTATCGAATCACCGAATCATCACTGTAATACAGTCAGGTGCATTCTTCTGAGAAGCTCGATATATCTCGAATCGCGATGCAGGCTCTTGAAGAGCGGATCGGTGTCCAATAAAGGCAGCCCTGCATCTCGCTGTCTGTACGCGCGCTCCAGCCATTCGAATGACTTATCTGACTCACCGCGATACGCGTAGATCTGGGCAATCTCATAAGCGTCTACCACTGCATGCTTGGAGATGATCTCGTTCAGAACGGCATTCGAATCCTTTTTACGACCTAATGAATGGTAAGCCAGTGCTTCGCCTGAAGGCTTTCCCGCAGAAGTGCTCGGTTCCTTTTCAATCTCAGCAAACGCCTCCTGAGCCTTTCCCTCTGCGATGAGAATTTTGCACAGGGTAAGATGGGCATAGGCGGCGTGCGGATTCAAATCCAGGTATTTTCGCAGGGTGGAACGGGCTTCCTCGTATCGCCCCGCCGTGTACTGCAGGTATCCTAAACCCACGTAGGAGTGGGGACGAAGAGGATCGAGCGTGATCGCCTGTTCATAGAGTTTGATTGCCTCGTCAAGATTGCCCAATGTGCGGAGGAGGCGCGCACGGCTGCGTAGGACTTCGTCGCTACCCGGCTCCAGAATCTCCGCTTTAGCGATGAGGGTGTTAGCGGCATCCCAATCCCATCCGTAGAGCAATTGCGTTGTGGCGAGCGCCAGGTAGGCTGAGGCCAGGTTGGGATCGAGCGCTACCGCCCGTTCCGCATCGTCGCGAGCCTCTCGAAAGTTCTCCGAGGGGTCCGTTATGGATATCGCGGCGATCGAGTTCTGCACGTGCGCCCGCAAAGCCCATGCCGCCGCATATTTGCCATCGAGTTTGATCGCTTTGTCGGCAAAAGCGAGCGCTTTGTCAAGGTCTTCAACCTGTCCTATTCGACTGAAATGCATTGCCTGAAGGTAAGCTTGATATGCCTCCGGGTCCACGCTCCGCAGGTCCGGAGCGATCGGCTGGCTGTTGCCACCCAGCAGCTTCACTTGCAGTGCCTTAGTCGCGGACTGGGCGATTTCGTCTTCCAACGTGAAGATATCCTTGATATTCCGATCATACTTCTGTGACCAAAGCTGAGTGTCGTCGTCAGCCTTGATCAACTCGGCGGTGATGCGGACATGGTTGCCCTCGCGTCGCACACTTCCCTCAAGGATGTTGGCGACACCAAGCTTTCGTCCCACATCCCGTGCATCTTCGTCACTCCCCTTGAAGTGAAAGGACGAGGAACGTCCAATGACCTTCAGGCCCGATACCTTGGCAAGGTCAACAATCAACTGCTCAGAAAGCCCCTCTGAGAAATACTCCTGATCTTTGGTCAGGTTCATGTTCGCAAAGGGTAGCACGGCAATGGAGGCGGACTTCAAGGGTGAAACACTCGTTCGGCCGTTCGTGAGCTTGAGGTATCCGAACAGCCCCGCTACCAGCACAACTGAGAAAGCGAGAATCCACAGTATGTTTCTACCAGGCGACCTTCTCTGTTCCGAAGGGGCCGCTGCGGGCTCGGCCTCCGCTGTCGCATCCGAGGCAGGCGGCTCTGGCTGCCCGTTGTCCGCGTCCACGACGGGCGCCACAAACCGATAGCCTCGCTTGGGCAGTGTCTCGATAAATTGCGGATCGCGATGTCGGTCGCCAAGAGCTTTTCGAAGCTCGAGAATGTACTTTCTGAGGATCTCTGGGTTGACGTAAGACTCCGGCCACAATGCTTCAAGGAGGTCATTCTGCGTGACCACCTCCCCGGCGTGCTCAACCAAATATGCGAGCATGTCGAAGGCTTTCGGAGCGATCGGGACGCGCTCTTCCCCCCGCCAAAGAAAGTGGTTTACTGTGTCTAGCCGGAACATGTTGAACGACTTCATTACACTGACCTGCTCCGTCACTCCGGATACGCTACTGGCACTGCTGTTAATTCATTGTTACCAATTTGACTGCGCCGCGATTAGAGTGACTGGAATCGACCGTTAATGAAGTCCATCACAAAAATTCCACGAGTAGATGTAAGCCATTGTTCGCCAAATTCGGTAGGTCTCATTCGATCATTCTACTGTCTAAGCAGATGGCAAGCATATCGTAGGCTACAAGCTCATCCGGCTACAGCGTTGTGAACCCGCATTCCTCTATCGTCGCAATCCCCAGACAGGATTGGGGATCCCCCTAGAGACAGGCAACGATCTGCTGTCTGCGGACCCCGATTTTGCTCTCGGCAGCATATCGTCATTTACCAAGGACACTCAGTGCCACCACAGCGCATAAATCAATGCAGGGACCTCTCGGAAGCTATCATAGGGCCTATGGTAGAGAAAGACGCTTTTGTCTTCGATCGAAAACGGTCAAGGCGTTTTACCCAAGAACACATCCTGTCGCCGACAATGCCGTCCCCCCCGAGCATAAAACCGATGACGAGCAGATCCCAAATGAGCCGTGCTTTTGTAGAGTAAAGGTAGATCAAGTGAGTGAAGTCCGTTGTAGAGCTAGCGATCCCAGCGCGCGGCTGTGTCTTAGCTGCCTACCAGAAGTCCCCTGCGTTGATCGAGATAGAAGAAGCAGTTTGCCGGAATCGTTCAAGCGAAGGTAAAGAGCCGGAAGCGGCTTTTTATGATAGCGGCAAACACAGTACATCTCGTATTCAGTGACAATACGGCTCTCCACAATCGAATATGGTGCAACTGCCCGCCTAACATCTCGGATCAAGTCAAGGTTTACGCTTTTGGAAAGTCTGTCGTCCAGCCACAAAATTGTCGTCTGCGTCGAAGCTTCAGAAGCAAAGATAGGCAAATTCTCGCCTATGTTGATGAGTCGGGCGAGGAATACGGTCGAAGCGAGATTACATCGATAAGAGCCAGCGGCTTCAAAACATAACCGCACATCCTATTGACCATTGCCTTCCTGATCGGACCCCTTAGATTATCAAGTCAGACGTCGCGTCTTTGACTAGCCTTCGCCCTATTTCCCTATTCAAGGAATAGATCAACGTTATGAGTGTTTTTAATATGAACGCGGGCGATATCTTGTGACCACTACATGGGCATCCGCGTAGTTCCCCTGGAAAAGGAAATCGTGATCTATGGATAATGTAGCAATCGCGAGTGTTGGACAGGTCATGGTCGACACAACGACTAATCACGTTCCTACCCAACCCATGCCGCGACCATCCGCACCCCAGAAAACTTCAGAAATATTTGATGAGTGGTTCTCGCGCTGTCCCGAGTTGCTTCAATTCACGACGCTCGCGTTCTCGGCAGGCCCGACAGAGCTGACCTTGCGGTACAGGGCTGTTGGCTCAAATACGTCTCGCAATTCACCAAACTTCGATCAGGAAGGAGCGTTCCGTCGTTGGCTCCTGAGAGTTCTTATCGACGAGGCGTCGGCCATTCGCCTGGAATCTCGCCTTGAAGAGAGCTATGAGCACACTAATCTCCCCGTGGCATCGTCGTTATCCCCGGGTGGGAAATTTGTACTCGACGGAGGCCACACCCATCGAGACTGTTCTTTACTGCAAGAAAGAAGCTATATGTCCAAAGAATGTGCGAAAGAGGAGCGAAATATGGAATATGACGGCAATACGACCGACGTCGTTAGCGAGCGTGTAGTGTACAGTTCGCAATCACAGGATCTTCGTGCAAAGAATAACTATCTCACTAGTCTATCTTTTCAATTAGACGACTATTGTGTGCTCGCAGCTGAGATGCCAGCTGGTGTTGTTGTACCACTTCACAGTCACTCCGATCGGGAGAGCTTCTATCTCCTTTCAGGAGAGATGACCTTTTATGATGGTGACTCCTGGCGCATATTGAGACAGGGTAATTTTGTTGACGTGCCTGGCAACACAAAACACGCATGGCGTAATGCGTCCGAATCTAGTGCTTCTCTCCTTGTTGTGACTACTGTAAGAATAGGTATATTTCTGCAACGAGTGCCTAGCTCGGTCGGGATCAAGCTGGACCCCCAGGCGGCCTCTAGACGACAAGAGCATTTCTTCAAATTGGTTCAGGAACATGGCTACTGGATGGGAAGTCCTGCAGACAATAAAGCTATTGGGCTGTCGAGCGACTGGCATAGTACCGCTGATCAAAACCACATGGAGGATGCTTGATTTCTTCCTCCCGAGCTCTTAGCATGCGGTTGCTCCGACTGATTCCACGGTTCTAACCACAGGAGAGACTAGTACAGGGAAGCAGCTCATCGCTCGCGCCATTCACACCCTTCTCCATTTCGTGGATCACCTCCGGACTCTCTTCGATCCAACGGCCGGCCACGCACCACCCAGCCGTAAGCAAGTTTTTGGCAGCTACGGATCTCAGCGTGGCCGTCGTGGGCCCTCGTCTGTACCGCGCAAGGAGGAACCATGAACAAAAGCGAAAACAACAACATTCTTGTTGTCTGCAAGCCGAGCCTGCTCGTCTGCGTATGGCGTTCCACGGGCGTAGATGGAAAACCGCTTGTCTGCGATTGGGTGGCAGCGGGGAGTACAGCCAAAGGAACGGATATGGACGAACATGAAAGCGACCGGACGGGAGGTTACTACGGTTCGCCTGCGCGAGGTATTCTCACTTTCATTTGGATATATCATCCCCCCTCGGGCATGCACGAAAAAAACATGTTCGAAATTGACAATGACAAAACAGAAAATCGACTCCCGGATCAAAAAAAATCGTGGACAGGTCGATTCCGTCGAGCGATCATTGACCACATGCGACGATTGCGCCGACGTACTGATATTGCTGGCTAACCTGTGCGGTGTCATCGCTCCGGCAGACAGTCAGATGATCAGTTCGCTGTGTATGTCTGCGATTCGTTTGGTACTCACTTCGTTGACTCCGGTGCGGGTCGAATAGACAGCAACCGCGAAGCTGAGTTTGGATGCATTCACGCGAGTGTATATCCATAGGATCTGTCACACCGATTAGCTTCGATGAGCAGCTACAAGGAGGCCATGAAGATCGAGACGACGTTCGCTCGTGGCGAGTCCCACGTAGGTCTTCCGCAACTCAATCCCTGCCAGACCACCACTAACCTATGCCATATTGTCACAAGGCGATCCGCTGAAGACGAGTAGTCATCTACGTTGTGTCGCCCTAAGAAATGTCAGACCGAGGCTAGTTGCGAGCAGTCAATCGCGATAGCTCTCTGTACATCATGGACAATATGCATTCCATAGCATTGGCGTTTACGGATGTGCTTGTCAGAAAATTGTGACTCCCGTGTCGGACCTTCAAAGTCATCATGATCGCAATTGTCTTGCGAATGATCGAACATACCGGTCCACCAAACGATCACTCCGCGGACTTCGATGGAAACCATTGGTAGAGCAGGTCGGCAATATGTAACTTCGCGGCTGGATAGGATGGCGGTTAGAGGAGCACCAAGCGACCCCGCCAACATTGATCCCATGTGCTCAACCGCAGGCAAGTTCTCATTGCCGATCTTTCTATAAATCGATTTAACAAAGCTAAGTAGACCCTACAGTATCTGTAGAAAGCCATCTGCCCCAGCACTCCACGGACCATACTGTTCGCACAGATTCAGCTTCTGCCCAGCCTCCTGGAGCACCTACGAGCTAGCGGCTGAGCTTACTCTTTTGGCCGTTCTCTTTCTTCCCTATCCTCTGAATCATCACTACGTTTTTTAATTACCCTCCCAGGATGGGTTTGGGAGAATAAACAAAATGGTGGCGTGTTAATTTAAAGAATGATAACTGCCTCCTTTATTCCGACATCTGAGGTGGCAACATCTGAATCGTCGCGTGCACGCCCGCTTCCACGCGGGTGCACGTTCGCTGAATCGGCTTGGCGTTCTCTTGCACCTCGAACGCGAGCGCGCCGGGATCTCTTTGTTATTGGAATTGTGATCTTAGTTGCCTGTACCGTGATTTTGGCCGACCCCGATCGGGCGTTCGAATGGGTCGCCAGTTACGAGGAAGTGCGAATTGACGAGTTCCTAACGGCGTTCGTAGTCATTGGGGCGGGGTTTGCCATCTTCTCATTGCGAAGATGGTCTGATTTGAGCCGCCAAGTAGCCGAGTACAAACGATTGCAGGCCGAATTGAGTGCCATTAATCGGGATGCTGCCTTAATGGGAGAGACTGATGATCTACTCCAATCCTGTTTGTCCACTAATGAGGCGTACAAGATAGTTATTCGTCACTTAAAAAGTCAGCTTCCCTCCACTAGCGGAGCGCTCTTTACCTTTTCTCCAATGCAGGAATCGGTTGAGCTAGCTATAAGCTGGGGCAATCCTGCGGTCGCTCAAAAGCTTCTGTCGATTAAGGACTGTTGGGCGCTTCGACGAAGCAGAGTAAACATCTCTCTCGCTGCTGATCCTAGCCTCGCATGCGCACACATTGGCTCCTCTATCCCGTTATATGCCATGTGTATTCCGATGATGGCGCAGGGAGAGACGCTCGGCATCCTTTATCTGGATAGTGGAACAGGCCATGCTGCATCCGAAGTCACGCAACTTACGGACTCTCAACAGCGGATGGTGAAGACGCTCACCGAACATCTTGCGCTAGCGGTAGCGAACCTCAACCTGCGGGAGACTTTGCGCAGCCAATCGATTCGGGATCCTTTGACGGGGTTATATAACAGACGCTATATGGAAGAATCACTTGAACGAGAGTTTCGTCGGGCGCTATGCAAAGGCTTACCACTGGCGGTTCTCATGGTCGATCTCGATCACTTTAAACGCTTCAACGATTCACATGGACATGAAGCGGGTGATGCTGTGCTTCGAAAGCTAGCGAAGGTTTTTCACGCCCTGATTCGCACCGAAGATATCGTCAGTCGGTATGGAGGCGAGGAATTCACACTGATTCTGCCTGACACGAGTCTTGAAGCGGCTCATGAATGTGCGACGCGATTGCAGATGGCCTGTCGGGAAATTCAAGTGCAACACCACGAAGAAACGCTGGAGGGTATCCGCCTATCTATAGGCGTGGCATGTTATCCACAGAGTGGGACCACGGTAGAAGCGATATTGCGCTCTGCAGATTCTGCGCTCTACCGTGCCAAAGAACAGGGTCGCGATCAGGTAGTTCTCTCCGAATAGTTATGGATCAACGGTATTAGGATGGGCGGATCATATACGCAACTTTGCAAAATGGATCACGGAGGTGCTTCCATACGTTTTAACTTGTTACATACTAAACTCCTCTGCAAATGGCTATCCGTTGCATTTTCATGTGCTCCTCTCAGGAACAGTGCGACAGAGAAAATGAAGGATTCGCACTGTGACTGCTCTCGATCTGTCGATGAACGACGTTGGTTTGCATACCGTGCAGCCAGAGAAGTGAACACCTGAGCGGAGGAAGACTTGATCGTCCGACAATACGCCTCGCCTGCCGGAGGCGGCGTCGAGTGCACTGTAACCGCAAAAGACGATATTCTCATTGGCCGACTGGCGGCTAACTTAAGCCGCGCAAAACGAGTTTATCTCTGCGGCTACGATGGGTGCGGTGTCGAACGCATCCGTTGCGCAGATAACGACTTTATGATGTTTTGAGCCCGATGCTTTCGAATCGGGTTATGCTACCCGAATCTCGTTGCGGAGTAAGTCCCAGAAGTGGATACCGCTTCGCGCTTTCTACTCCTCCACACTCCAAACTGCTGTCTGAACTCAGAGATAAACGCGCTACACTAACTCCTCACTAGTACAAAATATTGGGCAACCCACAGTCTGCCTTGTGCCCGACGAATGTTACCAAGTTTTGTGAGTAAGATATGTTTTTGCTTGTATCGATGTGTTCATTCTTGAGTCCTTTGCATGGCTGAACCATACTGAGGCATCTTGAGGGCCACTTCATCCATTGAAAGAATTCTGACTCCATATCTCTCAAACACCTGCATCGTCTCTTTCAGATTCATATTTGCGTAGGTGAAGACCTCGTCCCGAGGTATATCTAACGTCTGGGCTGGCGTTGCCATGCCGTTGATAGCGCTCAGAAAGCCGCCCGGTGTGATCAGCACTAACATACGTATCTCTGGAGACAGGATCTTGAATGCGTGTGGCTCGCGAGCTGGGAAAAAAACGCATTCGCCCTTGCTAACTCGAAAACACTTATCGGCGATGAAACCTTCAAGTTCCCCCCTCTAGCACGTAGAAGAATTCGCGCTCTCGTTCGTGAACGTGAGGGGGAGGCTCTGTACCACTCCTCATGTATGACATGACAATATCAAATGCTCCTCCAGTGTCCTGTTCTGTTGCTAGCTGCGATGTGAGGATGCCTTTGTACCAGGTAGACATTTCAAGGGAAGGCACACGTTTAAAACCTTCTAAAATCTTAGAGGCTGTATTCATTAATTCTCCTTGAATCAAGTGGTGATGAGTTTACTGTTTGGCCGATAAGCCGCTTACTTTACGGACATGTGGAACATGCTTAATTGTCAATGAGTTATTCTGCGATTTGTAACAACTGAATAGACGGAGTAGTTCAGGCCTCCTCTTCTGTTTTCGTGTGCTAGGCGCTCGCAAAGTTCGATGCGAGAACTTGCTCGATGATACGGACGGCCTCGGTAGTGGGGTGAAGGTGCGCGATTTCGCGCGCTGCGGATTGGGCAGCTTCACGGTAAGCGGGTTGGGTAAGGACTGCCTGCACTGCTGTGCCGATGCTCGCGGCGCTGGCCTCGGCGAGCGGTACGACCGTTCCGGCACCAAGGCGGGCGACGCGCATGGCGATGCCGGGCTGCTCGCTGGCGATGGGAATTACGACCATGGGGACGCCATTTTCGAGACAGTCGAGAGTGGTATTCAGGCCAGCATGGAGTATGCAGAGGCTGGCCCGGCGTAGGAGCTCAGCCTGCGGCGTGTAGGCGACAAGCTTGATGTTCGCAGGCACCGCACCGAAGAGTTCGGGCGAGAGCGCATCTTTCCCAAGGGCGATGACGATCTGAGCATCAACTGGGGCGCAGGCCTCGATGATGGCACGGAAGACATGTTCCAGGCGGTTTTGGAGGGTGCCGCAGGAAGCGTAGATGAGCGGCCGCCCATCAAGCCACTCCCATGGAAATGGCACTTCGAGGGAAAGGGGCTCATTCTGGAGATGGCCGACGAGGTGGAGCGTGGCAGGCGCCTGCGGACGAGGAAACTCGAAGATGGCAGGCTGCTGACAGATCTGGGCAAGCGGCGAGAAAGATTCCTCAACAAGATTGTTGTATTCGGCAAGGTTCCAGGCGCGGCGCTGCTCATTGATAACAGGAAGGAGCAGCGCATAGGCCTGATCGACGCTGGCCCAACCTTTGCGGTTGCGCTCGATACCAGCAGGCGACGGATCAAAAGGCCAGAGCATGACCGGCGGTGGAATGACGTCTTCGCGATTCACGAGTAGAGCGTTGGCGAGCGAGACGAACGGGATGCCCATATGTTCGGCGATGGTTGCGCCTCCGTAGTGCACTTGGTCAATGACGAGAAGGTCGATCTTCTCTCTTCGAATGAGTTCGGGGAGGTAGCGGAACGAGGTGCTGAAGAACAGAACCATGCGCTCTACATAGTAGGTAAAGGCAGCCTGACCAGAGAGCTCTCCTGTCTTCTGCATCAGAGGCTTGAGCGCGCCGGTAGGATATTCGGTTTCAGCGAACGGCACCAGACGCAGACCCGCAGAGATAACGGCGTCGCTAGTATCGAGAATGTTGAAGAAAACCACCTCGTGGCCCTGCGGCTCAAGGGCGCGTCCGAGGACGATGGATGGGTTCAGGTGGCCGGTGGCGTAGAGAGTGATAAAGCCGACGCGCGACAAGTCTAGTACCTCAAGGGGGTAATTCCCTCCTCTAACAATTAAGAGGGGTATCTAAAGAGAATATTTATTGGCTTCGGTTGATGATTACTTCCCGCTCCCCGCGCATTTCAAATCGGAAATCGCCAGACTTTTTCATCATCATTTCAACTTGCCATCTCATGGAGGCTAATTGTCCCGCTTCTGGTTCTTTAGGTACGTATCAACATATTCGAGGGAAGAGTAATATCTAGCAATTTCTTGGCCGTTTCTACGCCGGCTACAGGCAGATTAGATGGATCGAGAAGTCCTAGTTGAACTAGGACAGAGGCCTGATCCCAATAAATGTGCTCGTGAGCCAACTTGCGATCCCGAAACTCGACAATGACCACGAAAGGGCTTTTGACATGTTTCCCAGTAGGGACAATGCCGGGTAGCATCCAATCCATTTCCACCGTGTGTGTGAAGCAAAAAAGAAACTCATCCACCAACCGCTCGAAGCCAATCGTTCTTGAGATCGGCACGATCTCAGTATCAAGCGGCATTTTAGGAATGAAGTGCCGTGAATAAAACTCGGACAACGGCTCGCGACCAACTCCACCCGTCAGCACAGGAATGTGGTTCACGTATGCGTCAGGAACCATCGTATCAAGCGTAGCGTGAGTATTCTTGGTCGTGAACTCGTTTCGGATGTGTTCTTCCCATAGATCATTTAGAAACTGTTGTTGAGGTGTCAGGGGAATGCTTGTTGTTTTTTCCTTCACTTCGAGCTTCCTTTTCCATTTGTATTTAACTTCCAGGACTACGCAACGCTATTTATATAAACAACTCGACGGTATGTTTATTCCCGCCGAGTCACTCACAGGGACGCACGAGTTGCATCAGCGCTACCTGGGTAACCACCTCACGATGCATGCGCCGAAACTCAGTGATGTTTTGGGGAGATTGCTTGATAAAAATTGATGACCAGGGTAACCGAATGAATGGAAGCACATCATCGACACTTTCTCTGTGATCACCCCTCACCGACGCTCATGTCTTCAATAGCGTCCAGAACCTGGTCTCTCTCCACAATGACGGAGAAGGCGCGTGCAGCTTCCGACAGATGACGAGAACATCGCGATTCGCAGGCCATTCCAATTTAGCGGTACAGATCCGTCGTGATCTCGGTACATTTGTCGTCACGAAAGGTTTTGGGCGAGCAGATGCAGGCCGCGTCAATACCAGGCCACTCCGAGTATGGTTTTCGATGCACGCAACGACAAATCTCTGGAGCTGATCAGAACAGATTGCCGCATGCCACCGGGACAGCCGTTTTTATTTTGTGCCTCTGATTTCAGAGAGAAACGGATCCTTCGATGTTGTGGCGGCTGTAAGCAGTGTGCGAAGCTTTGCACGTGCTCTGCCCAACCGTGACATCACGGTTCCGACTGGACAGTGCAGGACACACGCTATCTCTCGATAGGAGAGACCTTCATATTCCCGTAGCAAAATGATTTCGCGAAACTCAGCTTGTAGCTCCTGAATCGCCGCTCGCACTTGCTCGGTCTCCAGCTTGCTCACGTAAACATTATGTAAATCTTTGGAGGGCTCTATGATCTTGTTGGCAACGCCAGTCTCGGCATCGATCTCAATCATTTGAGGACCATTGCGCCGCTTTCTTAACTGGTTGATCCAGATATTCCTCAGGATGGTGAAGAGCCAATTCCTAATGTTGCTGTCCGCTCGCAGTCTCCGCATGGCCTGTAGGGCGCGAATGTAGGTTTCCTGCACCAAGTCCTCTGCTTCGGTATGGTTGCGGCTCAAGGACATCGCGTAACGGTACAACCCGTCGAGATATTCGATGCCCATCGTGTCGGCCTGGGCCGCCGCGGGGTGGTTCCAAGACATAGTTATTCGCCCTCTGGCGATGACTTTCTCTTTGGTAGAATCATGTGCTGGAGACCCTGCGGCACACGCCAAACCTTTCAGCGTCTCTGCACATTCTTTTTTGCGCATACCTCGGCCAGACTATGAAAGTGAGGCAGTTTATGGTGTGAAGTCTCCGTGCGGTTTCCGTTGATTTTTTGTGACTAGCGCAGTCACGCGTGTAGCGACGCTCCTGAACGGAGCGCAAACAACAGATAACATTGGTTTACTTGCTGCGATCCAGGTGCTGTGTAAGGGCTAGATTAGTCCATGAAGTTATTTAAGACGTTCCGTCTAGATACTGCGAACCACTTGCTGTGGCGCAATGGGGATCGCATACCCGTAACTCCCAAGGCCTTTGATGTCTTGTCTTATCTCGTCAAGCATGCGGGTAGGGTTGTGACACAAGACGAAATTCTAGAGGCGTTGTGGTTAGAGAGTTACGTCAATCCGGAGGTCCTGAGGAAGTATATTCTCGAAATCCGGAAAGCTTTGGGTGACCGACCCGACAACCCGGAGTTCATTGAAACAGTGCCCAAGCGGGGATACCGGTTTGTTGCCCCCGTCGTGGAGGAGAATGCGACTGAGCCACTAGTTGCGGCGACGTTACCTGCGATGCAAAGGCCCGCATCAGAAGAGAAAACGGGACCGGCAGCGGTTTCTTCAGAACAGAAGAGTTCTTTGGGTAGATACGGGCTGTGGCAGTTTGCGGTCCTACTAATTCTGGCGTCGATGGTAGCAATAGCTGGGTGGCACTTCCAAGTCACTCATATTCGGGTGGATGCCGCATTACCGAAGAATACTTCGATCGCAGTGCTGCCGTTTGCAAACCTGAGCGCGGCCAAAGACCAGGAATATTTCTCCGACGGACTCTCCGAACAACTGATTAACGACCTCGCCAAATTACCAGGTCTGAAGGTCGTGGGACGGTCCTCGGCGTTTCAGTTTAAGGGCCGGGACGAAGACCTGCGTGAGGTGGGACGGAAACTCGGCGTGGCCAATGTCCTGGAAGGGAGTGTGCGACGCAACGGCAACCATGTACGCATCACCGCGGAACTGATCAAGGCAGACGATGGTTTTCAACTTTGGTCACAGACGTACGACCGGGAGATCAAGGACATCTTCGGCGTAGAGGATGACATCGCACAGTCTGCGACCGAGGCGTTGAGCCTGAAGCTGCTGGACAATCGCCAGCCGGTTGCTTCAAATTTGCGCAACACGAATCCGGAGGCATATCAGGCTTACCTGCAGGCAAAATACTTCAGTGGGCGGGGACAGAGCGAGGAGGACTTTGGCAAAGCGGTCGCCTATACCGACAAGGCCATCGAGTTAGATAAGAAATATGCACCAGCCTGGGCCTTGCGCGCGGCTGTGCGGAACATGATGGCGGAGGGAGGCCTGACCGACATGACAGAAGGCTTTCGGAAAGCTCGTGACGACGAGGAGCGTGCCATCGCGCTCGATCCTACCCTGGACTCAGCCTATGTGGCGCTAGCGGCGACGCAAATGTTTTACGACTGGGATTGGAATGCCGCCGACACGTCCCTTACTAAAGCAGTCGCCTTAGGACCAGGTAACGTCGACATCGTCCGTATTCGTGCGGAGCTATCCCTCGCATTGGGCAATCTCGACCAGGCCATCCAGCTTTATCGACAGGTGGTCACGCTCGACCCTCTTCGTACCAATTCTTATTTGACCATGGGGCAACTACTGCAAGCGGAGGGGCGATACGATGAGGCCCAGGCTGCGTTGCAAAAAGCTCTAGACCTGAACCCGCAGGTTACCTTTGCTCATTTCACTCGGGGCCAGATTCTCATCGCACAGGGAAAGCCGCAGCAGGGGCTTACAGAGATAGAGAAGGAGCCATGCGATTGGGAGAGACTGACGGGTGAAGGAATGGTGTATCACGCGTTAGGCCGTGAGCACGACTCGAATGCTGCTCTAGCTGGGTTGATTGCGAAGCATGGTACTATCGCAGCCTATCAGATCGCTCAGGTATATGCGTTTCGCGAGGAGTCCGACAAATCGTTTGAATGGCTAGAGCGTGCCTACAAACAGCGAGATGCGGGACTGGCCGGGATTAAAATTGATCCGCTGTTCAACAATCTGCGCCATGACCCTAGATACACTGAGCTTCTCAAGAAAATGCACCTTCCGGCTTAGAGAACCAGCCGGGTCATTCCGGGAATCCTCTAGGTTAGATAGCGGGTTGTTCATTAACACGCATCGTGGATATGGCATTGGAAGCCTTTACCGGCGCCTACAAGGGTCCAGAGCAGTTGGATAGCGCAATCCACCTATCAGTCGAACACGGCATCTAATTCTCAGGAACCGTAGCAATCTTCTGTAACGCTGGCTCCCACCGCGAACAACGAATGCAAACGAAGCTAGTTCTTCGAATATGTTTCATCGGGACGAGCATGGGAGTATTCAAGCTAAGCGTGTTTGCACACCCTCAGCTCGCGGAATTGCATTTGCTCGTATCTATTGAGCATTTAGCATTGCTAAGATGACCAGATTGCCGTGGACGCAGAAACACACATGGCCGATTCAGAGTTGAAAAGCTGCCGAGATGAATTGAGAGTTTTCCAAAATTCCCAAGGGTATTGCGCTCGATTCCTCGTGGAACACCTCACACTGACCGTATTTCCACCGAATAACCCCTCTATGTAGGCGCCAAACAAATCGGTGCGTTGTGACCCGCGTGGCGTATCGCAATATGCGTGTCGGAGCATCATATTCTGGGTAGAAAAGCGATGCGTATAGTAGTCACCGCCGATACCCTATAGAAGACTTCGCAAAATACAAGCCCGGAATCGCACCCTTTCCACGTTATTGATCACGTCCCGACAGGATGGATTTGGGGAATAAGCAAAATGCTGGCGTGTTTATTAAGAAGATGAGAACTGGCTCCTTTATCCGGACATCTGAGCTGACAACATCTGAATCGTCGCGTCCGCTTCCGCGCGGGTGCACGTTCTCCGAATCTGATTGGAGAGCTCTTGCACCTTTCTGGTACCCGGTTGCTTTCTCGCACGAAATCAGCCGGTGGCCTTATGCCGTGACACTACTCGATGAGCGGGTAGTAGTCTATCGTCTCTCCGACGGTTCCCTGTCTGCTGCAAGAGACATCTGCCACCACCGGGGAGTGCCCCTTAGCCTCGGTAAGGTCGAAGGGAACGAGATCATCTGCAAATACCACGGCTTACGTTACGACAGGGATGGGAAATGCACTTGCATTCCCGCTCATCCGAACCGAGCCATCTCTGCGCGGCTGCGGTTGGATATGTTCAGCGTTCAGGAGCGTTACGGCCTGGTTTGGGTTCGTTTGGTGGACAACGGCCCGTGTCCTCTACCCGAAATGAGGGAATGGGAAGACCCCGACTACCTCAAAGTGCTTCCCGATAGTGTCATCATAGCCGCCGCTGCAGGACGTCAGGTAGAGGGCTTTCTCGATGTGAGTCACTTCGCCTTCGTTCACGCTGCGAGCTTTGGAGAACCGGATAATCCCGTTGTGCCCGATTATCCGATTACAAAGACCACGACAGGGTTCGTGGCCGATTACGTCAGTACGGTTAGCAACTATTCGCACGAGTTCAAACATCTGAACCCACCGGGCTTTCTCTGGCGCAGACGATTCGAAGTGTTCTTTCCTTTTATCGCAAAGCTAACTGTATTTTTTCCTGGAGAGGGACAGCTGCACATCATGAACGCTGCCTCACCGGTGTCTGCAAGAAAGACACGCCTTTTCGTCCCAATCTGTCGAAACTTCGATAAAGATGCGCCACTTCAGGCCACGCTGGACTTCAACTATCAGGTGTTTGCCGAAGATATTGCCATCGTTGAGCGGCAATTCCCAGAGGACTTACCGATTGACCTTCAGGCGGAAGCTCACTTTCCTGCCGACAGAAGTTCCATCGCTTATCGAAGGGGACTTACTGAAATCGGTTTAGGACGAAGCTATACGGCGTAGCTCACCCTGCGCAAAATTGTGCGTTGGAGTTTGCGAAGAGCGCACCCACTTACGAGTGCCACAATCTTTGACTATGCTACCCTTCGGCCCTGAACTCTTTACTCGCTGCGCACGGCCATCACTCATCATGTCGAGCCTTTGTTGAGTCACGCTTATCGAGGTGAGTGCTCGAAGGGACATGTCGCGCGTTTTTTTGGGGTAATTTTGGTGAAATGGAATACCGTCAACGTGTGATTACTAGCATTATCCGTAATTTGCGAGTGGCACTCCATTTGCAATTCTCGAACGTGCCCTCTTGGAAGGTCTTAGTACGGAGCACTTGATTGAAACACTTGGTTGCGATTGTCAGCTCTTCTTTTAACCATCATTTCTCCTTTGACCGATGTCGATCTCTACTCAATGTCTGTATGTGCAAGGATCATCCCGTCAGCCCTCTTCAAGCCTGCTTTAAGTCGAATGGGAGCTAGAGTCAGACATGATTCGTCGACAGTTGTGCAAGGCATTCCGTCTTCTGGAATGCCGACCAGCTGATTGGCTCCTCATGAGCGGTACGACTTCACTGGAATGAGGCTTGATTGTTACCGCAAAAGGAAGAAGCAACCCAATGAAGACCCACACGGAACCCCTGCGTACCGAATTGATCGAAATGGTACGACTTACGCAAAGAACTGTGGACTACGCCACAAAAGCTCATGAATCGGGACGGGCGGAGTATGCGCAACATGCATGTTTTGGGAGAGACAGGCTAGTGAGCCTTAACAAAAAGATTTGCTGTGCAACATTAGCGATGCGTAAGTCATTCCGATCTGTTTGCACGGAGCTGGATTTTGGTGAATCTATTCACACGATTTCTGTTGATTTGTTCGATGTATGTCAACACGCATACGAAATCTCTTTCCTTTCAGTCGGACTCACCGCTTGCAAAGTATACGAGCCACCATGCTATCTCGTCACAATGGGGGCCAATATCAACTCTGCCATGCGCCTTTGTACCGTGGCACTCATCAATAATGAAGTAACACACGCAGAAGTGGCACGCCGTGGAATTGACTATTGGAGGAACGACGTTGCCCCTACAAGGTCGTCGAGGTGCGATATGGAAGGATCGAATCTCATCGGCACAAGCCATGAACGAGCGATTGCGAGATGTATGTTGAAGATGATGAACAACATATACACCATCGCAGTAAGATCTGCTGCGATGGTGACTGCGGATAACGATGCTCCTCAAAGAAGTACTGCGGGAACTTCGCGAAGTTTAAGGTCACTCTAAGAGGCATAGAGAGAGCGTCCACCGGAAGCAGCAGCGTCGTAGCGACCGAACGTGATATTTGACTGTCGTGCTGCATAATTTGTAACTAGAGCAACTTTGTATTCTTCAACGCAGGCGTACCCCAGCCGAACGTTACCGAATTTATGCGCTCACGAGGCGTCAAAGGAGCTTCCGTCCCGGAGCGTTGAAGCCGATGTCCGAGAACGTCAAGTCCGGTCTCGCAGAGATCGCTAATTTGGATTTAGCTGATGTCAGCGAAGACTTATGATGAACTCAGTAGGGACAGTTGCTGCGGTAACGAGTGCATCTCAAGGAATCGGCGCCGCAATCGTCCGGCAATTCCTAGATAAGGGCTACGGTATTGTCGCGCGTTCACGAAACATCGCGACCACCACCGGTCAACAACGCAAAAGCTGTCGGTCACCCTCTTCCTGATGGTGTTGGCGGCGGGCTTTGCAGAGGCACCCACTTTGCGGGCCGTCAAGGGCTCAACCGCATACACTTGCACGCTCTCCTTGATGCGGGCCCGATGGCCAGCAACGCGTCGCGCCTGACAATCGCCAAAGGTAATTTTACACGACTTTGGTGCAGGCCGGGATCTCCTATGCCTGGAATAGCACTAGGCTGATCCCCGAGGCAGCGAGCAAGGCTAACATCTCGTCTGTCTCCTCGATCTGACTCAAAGCCTCTACGGGCAGGCCGCTGCCTTGTGCCAGGGAGGGGCAGACATGGTGGCAGTTACCCTACCATTGAAGCCCGCATAGATGCACTTACTGCGAAGCCGTGCAGCAAACTGTTCTGCAAAGAGTCATCATTTCAATTTGTCAGCAATCTAGCATTCCACTGAACTCATACTCGCAAGGGGTTTGCGTCCGATGGCTTGGGGCATGAAAACGCTTTTGGCAATCCTCTATTTATCCGACCTTCTTTGATAGCGATCGCTCATCAAGTTATCTTCCGCAATCGCAATTCATTGCAAGCGAAGACACACGAGCGGCGATGGCCGGTGAACGCCTCCATTCCTGATTTCCAGCAAGGCGCGGTTGCACAAATGTAGGAACATCTTCCGGCTGGATGAACTTGAACACGTCGGGATGACCGTCTGCAAACGTTTGACAATAGCACCGTTTTGCAAAACCCCGTGTCGGACATCCGCTGTATAGATACAGGTAATGCTCGCACAGTGCCATGGACAACAATGTCAGTGAGCGCGAGATGATGTACGTTGGAGTAATCGCAAGAACTCGCTCTTCGTCGGCTATCCCCGTGTCGGACGAACGGCAGCGGTCCATGCAAGCCTTGCCAGTACCCGTCGGCTGTCAATATCGATCCACGTCTCTGTCTCAACCAGTGACTGATAAAATCTGCCTTCCGCCGGAATCCACCAACTGCCGCTTGTCTACTGATCAGCATAAGCAGAGCAGCCTAGGCCCCTCACTAACGAATAGAGCTCGCGCTTCACAGAGCACTCAACAAAGAGCAATAGTATTTCGTTTTTTTTTGGGTTATTCGCGGATGAATCAACTAGTTTCGCCATGGAATCATCCATTTTTCAGCGACTTACGACTGTGGCCGTCTATTTGCTTCTGAAGTAAATAGACATTCGCGAAATCATTCATTCGGATGAGGTCCTTGCCTTGAAAACCCGTCTCCTTCTGAAAACACTGTGGCCGATCTCTTTCCTCTTCTTGTCAATATTGTTCAGCTTGCAGCTCTCACAACTTGCAGCGATCAGATCGCCCCTCTTGAATTCCACCCGCGGTTCGGACGTTAGACAACTAGTTACAACTGCGCACGATAGAAGATTTTCCATTGACGGAACTATCGATAGCGAGGCCGAGTTGCTCTTCAGCTCGCTCTGGGAGTTCTTCACAGAGTCAGGTACGAACTAAAATGCCTTGTGATTACGATTTAGATAGCATTGCAAATATCGATGGGTTATACACCTACGCGCTGGCTCTTACCCACAATCATGCGGAAGCTGAGGACTTGGTACAGGAGACATATGTTCGCGCCATCGGGACAATGGACTCGTTGCGGCCCGACAGCAACCTAAAGGCCTGGCTCTTTACAATCCTGCGCAACATCTGGTTGAACCAGTTGAGAAAGCGGAGGCTCGGTCCGCAATATCTTGAAATCGGACATCGTGACGGAGTTACGGATTGCCTCACCGAGCCATCCAAAGACGCTCTTGGTATCTACATGAGCAAGATTGAGACTAAGCAGGTACGGGCAGCGATTCAGGAACTACCAGCTGAGTTTCGCGAAATCATTCTGCTTCGGGAATATGAAGAACTAACTTACCGGCAGATAGCGAGAGTTCTGGCCTGTCCCGCAGGGACAGTAATGTCGCGATTGGCAAGGGCACGTACAAGACTCCGTACAGTTCTTTCTGAGACTCTGATGCAATCCACGATTCTATGAGGCATTCAGTGAATTGTTGCCGTAGTTAGCTAATGGAGAACTCTGCGTCGACCACGCTCTTGAAGGAGCTAAGGAATCTCAAGTGATCCTACCTCGCCTTCGAAGCCGGCGATGGGCTGAGCAAAGTATCAACTCGAAAGGTACGTTAATGGTAACGTCTAAGCGCACAAGATGTGCACCGCGGATCGTAAGATCCAATGGATTAGCGAACGGTCGATCGAAGGCGATACACGCAGCGGAGCGCATCGTTGCCGATGTGATAATCAGCCGCGTTCGTGAGGTAAGTAAACAAGCAACCTGCTATCAGTTGTTTTTCTTTAAGGCCGTCACACGCTTGGCGCGGCGGAGGTTGTCGGACTGGCACTTTCCAGCACAAGAATGAAGTCAACCGATGCGGGTGCTATTTTGCATCTTGGCTAAATCAGGAATAAGCAAGCATGCAGAGTGTTTTTATATATACAGGTGCACAGTACCGGTTGATCCGGCTCGCCCCCCTATCGCGAAGGACATTCTAGGTGAGGTTCGCTTTGCCCCTTCATCACGATCCGAAAGTCGAGATGCTCCTCTTAGGACCTTCGCGAAATAGGTCCCGATCTATCAGTGTTCAAAGAACAGCACCGCAGACTACAACTCAAATTTCGACATTGAAGACATCATGCTATCCAGTAGTCTCTCAGAGCCCCCCGGGCCAGATATCGATTGTCCCCCCCCCGTTCAGCGAGAAGGTTGGGGAAGTAGCAAATGAACGCTACACCTTACATTTGCGCGTTGAACTAATCGAGATGTTGCGTATCTCGCAGCGAGCGGTGGACTATGCGACGAAGGCTTGCGAGTCGGGACATTATGAGTATGCACAGCACGTCCGCTCCGGAGGAGACAGGTTGCACTATCTCGGCCACAAGATACTAATTGCAACGTCGAAGTTCCGCGAGGCACAGAAACCCGATGGCGCGAAGTTGGTCTTGAACGAGTCCGCGTGCAAAATAGCCATGGCGTTGTTCTTCATCTGTCAACATGCTTATGGCGTGGCTTTGCGTGCGGCTGCGTTTTCGGCATACGGTGTATATAAACCATCGATAGATCTCGTAACAATGGGAATGCGCGTGAATTCTGCTATGCGATTATGCGTTGTGGCACTCATGAAGAACAGGATTGAGCATGCGGAGCAAGCTTTGCATCAGATCGGAATATGGCGATGCGTGACAGCGCAAAGAAACTGGCTACAAGATTCGCTCGCACAGCCTATGGTCGCCGAGACTAGCTATGAACAGTCAATCGCGATCAGCTTACTGAAGATCATGGACAATGTGCATTCCATAGCATTGGCGTCTGCGGATTCTCTTGTCAGCCAATGGTGACCTCAGTGTTGTGATCATTTAGCCTCATATGGATTAGTCACTCTACGAATCATACACATACCGAACCACCAAGCGGTCACTTTCAGAATACCGGCCGGCCCAGTGCGGCTAGTAGATAACTAGTAGAGGATATGGATCTGTACAAGAAGAGGCTCGAGTCTTCTCCTTGACCGCTGGACCTGAGGACATTGCCAATCCTTTAGGGGATTGTTGCGAAGTTTAGAAGATGACCGAATTGTGGCACTCCACATTAGAAACTATTTGGGATGATGGGGAACTTGTCCTATCACAAGCGAGGCCTCCGGACGGAACGGCTTCGATCCTGGTTGTTAGTGCGGCGCGTGCGCAACCGAATCCGAGCATCGTTGCGCAGCTTGAGCACGCGTACTCATTGCGAAGTGATTTAGACAGCGCTTGGGCCTCACGCCCCTTGGAATTGATTCATCATCAGGGAAAGCCAACACTGCTGATGGAACATCCGGGAGGGGAAATTCTTGCCACGTTGCTGGGTGAGTCATGGGAGTTAACTCAGTTCCTGCGCGTCGCTATAGGCATGGCGGTTTCACTGGGACGCCTCCAGGAGCATGGTTTCGTTCACAAAGACATCAAACCGGCGAACATCCTGGTGAACAAGCAGACAGGCGAAGCCTGGTTGACGGGCTTTGGAATTGCGTCGCGCCTCGTGCGTGAAAGGCAGGCCTTTGGGCCTCCTTCGATAATCGCCGGAACACTTCCGTACATGGCTCCGGAGCAAACCGGCCGCATGAACCGGTCAATCGATTCGCGGAGCGATCTGTATGCTTTCGGCATAACACTGTATGAGATGCTTACGGGCGGCGTACTTCCATTTACGGCCTCTACTCCAATGGAGTGGATCCACTGCCATGTCGCAAGGACGCCGGTGCCAGTGAGCGAGAGGGTAGACGGAATCCCCGCCGCCATCTCGGCGATCGTTGCGAAGCTCATGTCCAAGAATGCCGAGGACCGATACCAGACTGCTGCTGGTGTCGAGAGAGATCTGCGGAGGTGCCTTGAAGAATGGGAGTCGCGCGGACAGATCAACCCGTTCCTGCCTGGCACAAGTGATGTCTCGGACCGTCTGTTGATTCCGGAGAAGCTCTACGGGCGCGAGCCTGAGGTCAATAATTTGCTAGCGGTGTTCGGCCGTGTAACGGCTTCCGGGACACCGGGACTCGTACTTGTCACTGGATATTCAGGTATCGGCAAATCCTCGCTCGTGAACGAACTACACAAAGCATTGATATTGCCGCAAGGCCTCTTTGCTTCTGGAAAAGCGGACCCATTCAAGCGGGACATACCCTATGCCACTCTGGGTCAGGCATTCCGTGGCCTTGTTCTCCGTATCCTGAGTCAGAGCGATACGGAGCTCGCTAGCTGGCGCCGCTGGCTTCAGGATGCGGTGGGAACGAATGGTCAACTCATGGTGAATCTCATTCCTGAAATCGAACTCGTCATTGGGAAACAACCACCCATTGGCGACCTCCAACTTAGAGATTCCCAGAACCGCTTCAAGATGGTATTTCGGCGCTTCCTTTGCGCGTTTTCCCGGCACGATCACCCACTCGTGCTTTTCCTTGATGATCTGCAATGGTTGGATCCGGCGACCCTTGAGTTGCTGGAGTCTCTATTGAAGGATCCAGATGTCCGCTCTCTCCTACTGATTGGAGCTTATCGAAGCAATGAGGTAAGCTCCAGGCACCCGCTCAGGAGGACTCTGGAGGCGATCCGCAAGGCAGAGGTCGCGGTAGACGAGATCGTATTGACACCTCTTCATGCCGACGAGATAGGTGCGATGATTGTGGAGACATTGCACTGCAAATGTGAACAAGCTAAACCATTGGCGGCGCTTGTATACGAGAAGACGGGCGGCAATCCATTCTTTGCCATGCAGTTTCTCAGTGCCCTGGCCGAGGAAAAACTTATAGTGTTTGACCCGAAGCTGACGGCTTGGACCTGGGATCTCGAACGCATACAGGCTAAAGGGTATACGGACAACGTTGCCGATCTGATGATCGGCAAGCTAAACCGCCTGGCCGAGTCAACACGAGAAGTCCTGAAGCAGCTTGCATGTTTGGGAAACAGTGCAGAGACAGCCAAGCTAGGATTGGTCTACGAAGTATCGGAAGAGGATATTCATCCGGCGCTACGAGAAGCTGTGAACGTGGGGCTTGTCTTCCGTCGAGATAGCTCTTCTTATGCATTCCTGCACGACCGGATTCAGGAGGCAGCGTATGCCCTTGTCCCTGAAGAGGAGCGGGCCGCAATGCACCTCCGGATCGGCAGGCTGCTCGCAGGGAATACACCCTCGGACAAGCGCGATGAAATGACCTTTGAGATCGTGAATCAGCTCAATCGCGGTGTCATATTGATCACATCAACAGAGGAGTGCGAGCAGGTCGCTGAACTCAACCTTGCCGCGGCAAATCGCGCCAAGGCAGCGACAGACTATGCCTCTTCGCTGATCTACCTCGCCACGGGAAAGGCGCTGTTGGAGAAGAATTATCGAGAGGAGTGCTATTGCTATGCAGTGGGTTTCGCGATAGAGCTCAGCCTGGCCGAATGCGAATTCCTGACCGGCGAACCGGCTACCGCGGAAGCAAGGCTGTCAACACTAGCGGGCCACGCAGTTTCCCTGGTCGACAAAGCTGCCGTCACGCGCCTGCGTATGGCGCTCTATACGACACTGGATCGGTCGGATCGTGCTGTCGAGGCTGGTCTCGAATATCTACGATGTGTTGGCGTCGAGTGGTCCCCGCGTCCGACTGACGAGGAAGTTCGACTGGAATGCGAACGGATGTGGCAACTGCTCGGAAACCGGACGATTGAAGAGCTGATTAACTTGCCATTAATGAGTGATCAGGGTTGGCGAACGATGATGGACGTCTTGGTAGAAATTGCTCCTCCTGCCCGATTCATTGGAGGAAATCTGTATTATCTTCTTTTCCTTCGCATGACGAATCTCAGCTTGGAACATGGCAACTGCGACGGATCATGTTATGCCTATGCCTGTCTCAGTATCGTTCTAGGGGATCGCTTCAACGACTATCAAACAGGACTCCGCTTTGGCAAGCTCGGTGTCGACCTGGTTGAGAAGCATGGGCTAGATCGCTTTAGAGCCCGCGTTTACATGTGCTTCGGAACCTTCGTCACGCCATGGGCGAAACACGCGTCATCCGGCGAGCCATGGATACGACGCGGCTTTGAGACAGCGAACATAATGGGTGACCTCACCCACGCGGCCTATAGCGTCAGGAATCTGATTCCGAATCTCTTTCTTTCCGGAGGGCCCCTAGGTCAAATTCAGGGCGAAGCTGAGCACGGTCTCGTATTCGCACGTAAGGCACAGTTCGGTCTTGTGGTTAACAGCTTCATCGGGCAGCTCGCGCTGATCCGGTCCCTTCGCGGACTGACGCCAGATTTCGTCTTCAACGACGGCGAAGAGGGAGATGAGGTTAGTTTCGAGCAGTATCTGGCCGAAAATCATCTATCGTTTCCCGCCTGCGGGTATTGGATTCACAAGTTGCAAGCTCTCGTCTTTGCTGGAGATTACGCAGCTGCGGTCCAAGCGGCAATCAAAGTGCAGGATCTTCTCTGGGTGATGAGGGGAATTTTAGAAACTGCGGAATACCACTTCTATGCAGCTCTGGCACGAGCAGGATTGGCGTCTCACACAGCTCCGGGCGATCGACGTCAAGAGCAGATCGACGCAGTCCTTCATCATTACGGGCAGATTGCTTTGTGGGCTGAGAATTGCCCCGAGAATTTCACAAATCGCGCGGCTCTCATAGCTGCCGAACTCGCACGCCTGGAAGGCCGCGACTTGGATGCGGAGCGCCTCTATGAGGACGCTATCCGACTTGCACGCGAACATGGCTTCATCCAAAACGAGGGCCTGGCCAACGAACTCGCAGCCCGGTTTTACAGTGCGCGTGGCCTCGAAACACTCGCTCATGCTTATCTCCGGAACGCGCGACAGTGCTATCTCCGCTGGGGG
>Ga0193743_1000116_pt1 | contig 60698 bp, 53 predicted proteins | sample L2c2metaG_FD_143038 | JGI IMG/M metagenome (GOLD analysis project Ga0193743, IMG submission 143038) | Soil microbial communities from a riparian zone of the East river system, Colorado, United States - L2c2 | ecosystem: Environmental > Terrestrial > Soil > Riparian zone | place: USA: East River... | reverse complement strand
CGATCAGCGCCAGCCACATCATCGGGATTCGAATAGCATCCTGGTGAAATCCCTTTGCCGGCGCATAGATTCCGCTGGCGCCTGCCAGGGCAGTCAATCCAATCAACACCCGAAATCCACTCACAGCCAGAAATGCCGTACAAAAACTCTGTAACAGCGCAAAGAGAAGGCTTCCCAGGTTCACCCAACCCAACCGGCGCTTCGTCGGCTCAGCCTCTATCCGGCTATCCGCCCCCGAATCTTCCTTTGCAGAATCCATACTTCGATTCTAGCGCCCACCCGCACCCACCCTCTCTGGCCGCCCGTGCTCGAGCCATACCTTGTAAAGACCCCATGCCGCCACCGAACAGTTATCCACAATCTCCCCGTTCAGCAGCATCTGCTCGAACTCCGCTACGCTCACCCGCCGCAGCACCAGGTCCTGCTCCTCCGCATCGGGATCAGGCTCTCCATGCGTCAGCCCCTCGGCAAGAAAGATATAGTGCTTCTGATTCATCACGCCGTAAGCAATCTGCAGCGTACTCAGCAGCGTCAGCCGCTCGGCCTCTAGGCCGGTCTCCTCGCGCAGCTCACCGCGCGCAAGTTCTTCAGGAACCACCTCGGCCTGTTCCCAACCACCCTGCGGAAACTCGGCGAATCGGCCGCCTACCGTGTAGCGATACTGTTCGATCAGGTAGACGAACTCGCCTTCCTCTGTCTTCTCCAGCGGAATGATGATCGAAGCCGGGTCCTTATCGACTACACCATAGATCCCGCGCTGCCCGTTCGCACGTTCAATTACGTCCTCACGCACGCTCGTCCACGGATTGCGATAGACCTCACGGCTGCTGATGGTTTTAATCGACAAGCTCTCTCCTGAAGTGCCATGAAATATCAACCGTCCCAACCCACACCGTCATTCTGAGCGGAGCGCAGCGAAGTCGAAGAATCCCTGTATTTCTTTGCAGGATATTTAAGTCCCACTGATCTTCCCTCAGGCAAAACCTTCTTCAAGACCTCAATCCGGCATCTCGAACTCAAGATGCGAAGGATACTTCGCCGATCCATAGATCGAAATGGTCTCCGCCTTATATGCGTCCGGAGAAGCCGTCATGATATTCGGCACATACGTCTGCGGATTCCGGTCGTACAGCGGGAACCAGCTCGACTGCACCTCGACCATGATCTTGTGTCCCTTCAGAAAAGTGTGGTCCGCTCCATGCAGACTCCACTTGTACTCCGCAACCTCGCCCGGTTTCACCGGCTCCGGCTTCTCGAAACTGTTCCTATAGCGTCCGCGGAGAATCTCATCGGCAATCATTAGCTGGTAGCCGCCCATCCCGTTCGGCGCATCGTCGGGGTACACGTCAATCAGCTTCACCACCCAATCGCCGTCGCTCCCCGTCGTAGAAGCAAACAGGTCAGCCACTACATCCCCGGTCACGGTCACATCGTGGTCAAGCGCCGCCGTCGTGAAGTTCGCCAGGTCCTTGCGCCCGCTCACAAAGCGCTGATCTTCCACCAGCCACGTGCGCCACTTCGACCCATTCCCATACGTCGCCTGCACCGGCCTGTGCCGATAGGGCACGGGATTAGCAGGGTCTGCCATATACTCTGTCTTCGCTTCTCCGCCAGGTGCATCAAAGCTGAGCCCATGATCAGCGGCGAGATACATCTTCGCCGGCTTGAATCCCGCCTTAGGCGGCCATGCATCATACCGCTTCCATTCATCCACACCGGTACGGAAACTCGCCGTGTCCTTCAGATCGAACCCCCGTCGATCCTTCAGATACTTCTCGAAGAACGGCGCCTCGATCGTCTTCCGATACGCCTCGCCCGTCGCTGCCCCAAAGTTCACTACGCCAAGGTGGCGCGTCGTGGGAACCCATCCGCCATGATTCCAGGGTCCCAGCACCAGGTAGACCTCGTGATCCTTGTCATGTGGCTCAAGGGCTGCATATTCGGCCTGCGGTCCCCACATATCTTCCTGGTCCCACCATCCACCAACCTCCAGCGTAGGAACCTCGACCTTGGTCAGGTGTGGCTCCACTGCCATCGCCTGCCAGAACTTCGTATACGCAGGCTGCGTCAGGAACGCCTTCGCCGTCGGCAGATCGCTCATCCCAGCGCTCTTCGCCGCACCAGCAAAGTTTCCATTCTTCAAAAAGAAGTCGAACGTATCCTCGCTCGTCTCCACGCGCACATCGGTCTTCTGCCCCTCCAGCTGCTGCACATAATCGAAGCCGTAGGTCTCGCGAAACGCTCCGTTATGAAAGAAGTCGTCGCCCATCCAGATGTTCGTCATCGGAGCCTGTGGCGAAATCGCCTTCACCGCCGGATTCGCATCGATCCCTGCCATCATCGCCAGAAACCCCGGGTACGAAATGCCGTACACCCCAACCCGCCCATTGTTGTTCGGAATATTCTTCAGCAGCCAGTCGATCGTATCGTTCGTGTCCGTCGTTTCGTCCACGTCGTTCTTCGTCGTATGCGCCACAACCGGCCGGGTCATCACGAACTGGCCCTCCGACTTGTACCGCCCGCGAATGTCTCCGAAGACGAAGATGTATCCGCTCGCCGCCAGCTCAGGCTTGGAGGCGTTCACGCTCATCGACGTCTCACCATCCACGCCATACGGCGTTCTCTGCATCAGGAACGGCAGAGGCTTCCCAGTACTCTCCGATCCTTTCGGCCGCAGGATCACCAGATGCAGCTTCACCCCATCCCGCATCGGGACCATCGTCTCGTTCCGCGTGTACTCGCGAAAATGGTTCAGATCCTTCGGCTTGTCGCTGAAGCGAACCATGCTCATCGAGCCGTTGCGCCGCGACCCGGCAGTTGTCGTCGTAAGCCCCGTCACCTTGCCTTTGCCATCACGGGTAAATGCCACGCGAACCGGGGTCTCCGGCAGAAAGAAATGATCCACCGACTCCGGCTTCAACTCCACCGCCGCCATCCGCTCACCCTCCGCGTACAGCGCGCCACCCCGCAGCGAAATTGCATTCACGACATCCGGCTCGACGGACCCGCGATACTGCCCCACATACTCGCCCAGCTTGCTCGAGGAAAGTGTCACTGCCTGCGGATCGCCCCCGCCAATCTGCGACCATGCCATCGCAGATGAAAACAACAGAACCCCCGACAGCATCTTCGTCGACCACGTAAAACGTCTCATTGAGCCTTCCTCAAACCAACGCTGTCGTGAACCTGCGGAAAAGAAAGCACTGCGGCCGCCTTCTCCATCAAGGAGGGCGGCCGCAGCGGCGATCGGTAGACGACTAAGTCAGTAGCGCCGGAGATGCCGCGCACTGAAATCCCACCTTGTTGTGCGATCCATCGCAAAAAGGTCTCTTCTCGCTTGCGCCGCACCGGCACAACGAGATCGCCGGCTTGCCCGTCAAATCCCAGTGCCTGCCATCCGCGTCCGTCAACGAGATTGGACCCTCCACCCGCAAAGGACCATTCGGGCGAACCGTAATCTTCACTGCCTCATCTGCCATCGTGTGCTGCTCACTCTCTTTTTAAAAGGTGAGCCCAGCATAGCAAACCAGCGCCAGCTCTCGCTCTTTCAGCAACTCAGGCGAACTCCAGCTCAACCTCGTCGACATAGCACCAGCCCCACGTCTCCCCCGGCTCGATCGACCGCATGATCGGATGCTTCGTCGCATGAAAATGCTTCGTCGCATGCGTGTTCGGCGATGAGTCGCAGCATCCGACATGTCCGCAGATCTCACACATCCTCAGGTGCACCCACCGGCTGCCCATCTTCAAGCACTCCTCGCACCCCTTCGCAGAAGGCTTTACGTCACGAATCTGATCCAGATGCTTACACTTCATAGTTTCCATCCCTTTTTTGATTCGTCTGTTCCCGAATCATCTCTTTTAGGATGCCAGATCGATCCCCCGAAATCTGCGACCATCATTCTGGATCTGAATCACAACTCAGCGCCTGAGCGCCTGCGCCCGTCATTCAGCGCCTGCCAAACCCATAGCCCCTGCTATTCCCCCCACGCAACACCCTGCCACTCCCGCCATGCAGCGCCCCCCACATCCGTCATTCCGACCGAAGCGCAGCGAAGTGGAGGAATCCCTGTATTTCGCATGTACAGCCGCAGATCCTACCCGACGAATAAGAAGGCGAACCCATCTCCCGCGCCTAATCGGTCTCCTCTGACACGTCTGTAATCCCATACTCCTTCAGCTTGCGATACAGAGTCGTCTTCCCGATTCCCAGTAGCTTGGCCGCGAGAAGCTTATCTCCCTTCAACTGGCGAATCGTCCCCAGGATCGCCTGCTTCTCCATCTCTGCGATCGACACGATCCCGTCCCCCCCTGCCTGAGCACTCCGGAATCCCTCCGCCGGAAGGGCCATCGCCGTCGGGTCTGCCTCGGACTCTGCGCTGCGCTGCATCCTCAGGTCCTGCAGCTGAGTCGGCATATCTCCCAGATGGAGCACCGGGCCGCTCGACAACGCGCACGCCCGCTCAATCGCATTCTCCAGCTCTCGCACATTGCCCGGCCAGTCATAATCCGCCATCAGCCGTAAAGAGTCGTCCGACAGCGTCCGCTCCACTCCCGTCTCCTTCTCCATCCGAGCCAGAAAATGGATCGCCAGCAAGGGAATATCCCCCCTTCGCTCCCGCAGCGCGGGAATACGCAGGTTCACCACATTCAGGCGGAAGAACAGGTCCTTGCGAAACTTCCCCTGCTCCACCATCGTCGCCAGGTCGCGATTGGTCGCCGCCAGCACCCGCGCCGAGATCGGCTTGGCCTGCGTTGCTCCCACCGGACGAACCTCCTTCTCCTGGAGAGCGCGCAGCACCTTCGCCTGCAAGTCCAGTGGAAGCTCGCCAATCTCGTCCAGAAACACCGTCCCGCCCTCGGCCGAAGCCAGCAGACCCTCCTTCGCACGATCGGCTCCTGTAAACGCGCCCTTCACATGGCCGAACAATTCGCTCTCGATCAGGCTCGGAACCAGGGCACCGCAATCCACCGGGACGAACGGCTTTCCTGCATTCGGCCCATTAAAGTGGATCGACCGCGCCACCAGCTCCTTTCCCGTTCCGCTCTCTCCCAGAATCAGCACCGGGTGCGTTGAGAACGCCACCTTCGACAAGATGCGGTACAGCTTCTCCATCTCCGGAGACCGGCCCACCAGGCCATTCGTGTCCTCCTGGGATCGCAGCCTCTCACGCAGCAGGCGGCTCTCGCGGTCAAAGTGCACCCTCTGCCTCGCGCGCTCCAGCACCGTCGTCAACTCTTCCAGAGCGAAAGGCTTGGTCAGGTAGTCGCGTGCTCCAATCCGCATCGCCTCCACGGCAGAAGACACCGTCGCATACGCCGTCATCACGATCACAGCCGTATCCGGGTAGAGAGTCTTCACCTGTTCCAGCAGGGTCAGCCCGCCGCCATCGGGAAGCTTGAGGTCCAGAAGCAGAACATCGATCTTCCTGTGCTTCAGGATCGATCGTGCCTTCGAGATGCTGTCTGCTGCCACCACGGCGCAGCCAATCCTCTCGGCGATCGAGCAGCACGCCTGCCGCACAGACTCCTCGTCATCGACCACGAGAACATGTAACTCCGGCGACCTTCCCGTCTCACTGTCCCCTGCCTTCGCATGGTTCACGATCTCAGTCTTCATCCCGGAGATCCCAACCAACATCCCTGTTGATGGTCTTCTCTCTTCCGCTGTCCTGCTCTGTATCGCCACGGTCATCGTCGTTCGCTCCAACCCGTTCACTTGAGATATGCAACGGATTGCACTTTCTATAATCACGCGCAGTGCCAAACTGGAACTCGCACGCTAAGTGTTGAAGAATCCGCAACAAATCCCGTTGCCCTTCCTCATCCGTCCAAGAAAAACACGCCTTGGCCTCTTCCTGCAATTCCCAATTCGGGACAGCCTCTCCCCCAAAAGTCCCAAATCGCTACAACTTCCCCATCTTTCAGGCATTCCCAAAATGAAACGCAATCCCATTCCGGGAAGCGCCAACTCCAGCCCATCTATAATTTCCGAATGCCCGCCGCTTCACCGCAGATCTTCCGCCCCGATGCCCGTACCGCCGACTCTCTCCGTTCCATTCGCATCACTCCCGGCTTCGTCGCCATGGCCGAAGGCTCCGTCCTCATCGAGGCCGGCAACACCCGCGTCCTTTGCAACGCCTCCGTCGAGCAGGGAGTTCCTGCTTGGCTCCGCAACTCCGGCCGTGGCTGGGTCACCGCTGAATACGGCATGCTCCCCCGCGCTACTCTTACCCGCACTCCGCGCGAGGCCGAGCGCGGCAAGATCGGTGGACGCACTCACGAGATCCAGCGGCTCATCGGACGCAGCCTGCGCTCTGTCGTCGACATGAAGGCCCTCGGCGAGCGCACCGTCATCCTCGACTGCGACGTCCTCCAGGCCGACGGAGGAACCCGTACCGCCGCCATCACCGGGGCCTCGGTCGCCCTCGCGATCGCGCTCCAGAAGCTCGTTGCCGCAGGAACTCTAAAGTCCTCGCCTCTGCGCCAGATGGTCGCCGCAACCAGCGTCGGCCTCGTAGACGGCAACGTCCTGCTCGACCTCTGCTACGAAGAAGACTCCCGCGCCACCGTCGACATGAACGTCGTCATGCTGGCCTCAGGCGGCCTCGTTGAGACCCAGGCCACCGCCGAAAAGGACTCCTACAGCCGAGCCCAGCTCAACGAAATGCTCGACTACGCCGAAAAAGGAATCCGCGAGCTCTTCGCGGCCCAGCAAGCTGCCCTCAAGAGCGCCATCTAATTTCATTTCAGCAAGAGGCTCAACGCATGAAGAAGACTGCAGAAAAATCCACCACCCGGCTTCAGGAGCTTGCCTCGCTCTGCTCCACCTTTGCCGTCGCCTTTTTCGTCATGACCTTCCTCTTTCAGAACTTTGCCATCCCCTCCTCCTCCATGGCGAGCACCCTCTTGGTAGGCGACCATGTTCTCGTCGAGCGCGCCACCCTCGCGCCGTCTTCTCCTCTCGCCGGATTTCTTCCCTACGGCCAGCTTCAACATGACGAGCCCATCGTCTTCTTCCGCCCCGCGCCCAACGCCAGCGGCCAGCACGACATCCTCGTGAAGCGCGTCATCGGACTTCCCGGCGATCGCATCCACCTTCGCCACGGCATCGTCTACCGCAACGGCATCGCGCTGCAGGAGCCCTACGCCGCTCAGCCCACCGCAGCCAACTATGATCCCTACAACGACGACTTCCCCGCGATCCCCGCCGATCAGGGTCGCGACGTCCTCGCCTCCTGGTCCGTCGATCTCCCCGGCCACATCCGAGGAGAAGACCTCGTCATCCCACCCGGCTACTACTTCATGATGGGCGACAACCGCACCAACAGCTACGACAGCCGTTACTGGGGTCTTGTTCCGCGCGCCAACCTCATCGGACGTCCTCTGTTCGTCTACTGGTCGTTTAAAACCTCAGAGGAAGAGCAATACAAGACCACTGTCGCCGAACGAACCACCTTCGCCCTCCACCAGGCGCTTCATCTCTTCGATGAAACCCGTTGGAGCCGAACCTTTCAAAGAATCAAGTAAAGAAAGCGGCTTCGGCGAGCTTCTAATACTGAACGGGCGCCTTTTTGTCCTCCGCCGTGAGCGAAACACCTTCGGCGAGCTTTTTCATATTGCGGAGCATCTTCTCGAAGAGCGCGCGATAGGTTTCTACCTGTCTCTTCCTTGCGGCGTCGTCCGGTTGAATTGAATCGTCCCATACGAGCGTGTAGTAAAGAGTGGTTTTGGCGGCATCCAGCCGACGCGCCTCAATCGTCCCGTGATACATCGGATAAGGACCGTTCGCCCGAAGAGGTTGCGTATAGGTATAGCTATACTGCGTCTGCCCGACGATGATCGAATGTCCGATGGTGCGAACGGCTCCTACCTCACCCGGTCTCCCGGAGATCAATTCGCAACTCTGAAAGCCCCACTCCCCGATGTCGCACGTCTTGCCGACGCGGGCCCAGACCTTCGCAACAGGCGCGTTGACGACGATCGACATCGGCAGACTGGCATAGTGAGGATTGGGATTAAGGAACGGTGTCGTGATCGGTGGGCGAAGGCTCCCTTCCGGCTTTGGTGGAAGCTTACCGCCCTCGGCCAGCACCTTTATATTCTTCAGCCACTCTGAGATACGCGCATGGCGACCGTCCGCATCGCGTTGGCGGGCGGCCTCGTCCGGCAGCACCGAATCATCCCGCAGCATCGTATAAGTCAGCTGCGTGGTGGTCGGGGTCAGCGCCTCTGCTGAAAGCGTACCGTGGGCCAGGTTGTAGGGAGTGTTCTTTCGAGGCGCTTGAGCATAGGTGTAGCTGTGCTGCGTCTGGCCAACCATGACCTCATTCACGATCGTTCGCACACTGCCGGGGCCACCGTCACCCTGCAGGTAGCGACAGTCCTCCCATTCGGGTGAGTTCATCCACTCCGTGATATTGCAGTAACCGCCAACTCGCGACCAGACCTCGTCGACGGGAGCGTCCACGACTACGGACTCGGTTACGGTCGCATAGTGAGGGTTTGGAACCTGCAGAGGAGCCTGCTCGCGTACCGGAGAAGTCTGTATTTCAGCGTGTGCGACCGCGGAGAAAACAAGTACGCCGAATAAGCCGAGGTGACGCATGGTCATGGCTGAAGCCTCTCTAGTGGCAATCCGGCACATCCTGAAACTGCCCACCCGGGATAGCCTGCGATGCCATCCCCTGGGCACAGGCCAGAATCTTCTTATCCAGCGGATCGTTATCCAGTGAATCCGGCGATACATACGTCAGCGTAGTGCGAAGCCCGAGAAACCGGTCGCTCAACTGCTGCATCATTCCCATCGCACCCTGTAGCAGCGGCAGCGCCTGCCTGTCTGCGTCCGTTGTCGCCGACGCGGTCGCCATCGCCATCCTGTTCTCCGCATTGCTTCGATATCCCGCGATCCAACTCTGCAGCACCGGGTTGTTCGTACGGATCGCGTTCTCAATCGCGCTGCGCCACTCCCGGATCACCGTCATCTGCTCCACCCCGGCACGCAGGAACTCACGCGAATAACCCTTCTCTTCCTTGGGCTGCGCTGCAGGCTCCTCCGGAGGAGGAGCCACAGGCTCGGATACCGGCAATCCCAGCACGATGCGGCTTCCTTGAAACGCCAAAGTCGCTCCCGTGATTCGTGCCAGCCCCTCCACCTCTACGTAGGCGTGGCCATTGCGCTGGATCAACGGTGCCTGCCCATCGTAGCCACTCACCACCAGCACCGTGCTCCGCGGCGCGTTCTGCGGAGAAACGCTCGTTGCCGCACTCGGCGGCGAAGCGCTCGCTCCGGTACTCTGTGCAACTCCAGTCCGCAATCCAACCGCTATTGCAAGCACCAGCATCCATCGCCTGAAGCTCATAGTTACCATCCTTATGCCAGCCATCCTGCACCTGGCCCGCATCACAGATATCATCCCACCAATGGCTGCTGAGACCGAAATCGATATCCTGGCTCAGCTCACCGCACGCGAACCCATCTTCCACCGCCTCGAGCATCTCGAAGGACACCTTCCCACCCGCGCTGACTTCGAAGTCATGGCGGCTCCTGGCTTCTTCGAGATCGGAGCCTCAGGCCGCGTCTATACTCGTGACTTCATCCTCGACACCCTCGAACAACGCCACCGCACTCCTGGCTCGGAGCCCGACCTCTGGAACGCCAGCGACTTCCGCCTCCGCCGTCTCTCCTCCGATACCTGGCTGATCTCCTACCTACTCGAGCAGCAGTTGCCCTCCGGTCCACGCCTCACCCGTCGCTCCACCCTGTGGCAGCAGACATCCCAGGGCTGGCAAATCCTCTTTCATCAAGGAACCCTCGCCTGATCGTTCAAGCCCGCTCGAACCCATCAATCCCTTCGAACATCAAGACCTTTGATCGTCGGAGACACTCTAAGCCGATATGAGCATGGCGCTTACTCGAGAAAATGCAGGAATTCTTCCCTTCCCTCAACAATCCTTCATCGAATGAAATAGCTCCGCGTGAGCGGCCAGCTTCTCCTTCACCGTAGCCTGGTCAACCTCCAGCGACCAGTTCCCCTCTTCATGCGTCCCACCCAGCAATACGCCGTCCCTGCGCGAGAACATATACGTGTCCTCGAAGGTCGTCGCGTACGTCACCTCCGGCTGCGGCAGCAGAAACGTAAGCTGCCCCCGAACCGGTACCAGTTCCTTGTCGTCGAACAGAGCCTTCGCCCCCAGGCCCGTACAGTTGAAGACCAGCTTCTCCTTGAGCGCCTGCACCTCCGCCGTCGACTTCAACTCCCGCCCCACAACCTTGCCGCCCGCAATCCGAAAATCCGTGATCAGCGCGTTCAGCAGCATCGGCGGCTCCATAATCATGCCGTCGTACTGTGACGCATACCCAATCCGAAAAGGATTCTCCTCCTGCTTCAGCAACCGGCGCTCCGGCAGAAACGGTTCGAGCCCGCTCACAATCCTCGGCCGATCCGCTCCCCGCTTCAGAGAAATCGGCGTGCGCGAGATCGAATAGTTCCTCATCCACCGCACTCCATACCGTGGATCCGTCGTGATCTGGTAGCGCTCGTACGCATACTTCGCAGCCGCCAGAAACTGATCGGTGAACCTCTCGGTCACCTTGTCGTCGTCATACACCGTCGCGGGATACCACTGCCCTCCCGCAATATTCGAAGTCGTATCCGGAGGCATCGCTTTCGTATAGATCGTCACCGCGTATCCGGCATCCTGCGCCATCCGAGCCGTCGTCAACCCGATTACGCCGCAGCCCAGCACCGCCACCGATCCCGTGTGTCCCTTCAGGCTAAGATCGGTCGCCAGCTTCGCCGTTCCCCAGCTCAGCGTGATACCTCCACCGCCAGTTGTGGACCACGACGGTGTCTCCCACCTGCTCTCGTTCCACCCGAAAGCCGGAAGGCCGATGCGGCCGCAGGCCCACCACCGTGCGAATCACGCGGTCCTCCGCCACATGCACCGGAGGAAGATGGCACGCGCTCTCCGGAAGATTCACCGGCGCAAGCGCAGCCGGGTTCATCGCGGGGTTGAAGATCGCAGGCTTCTTCCTCGAGCAGCCCGACACAAAGGCAGAGGCCGCGGCAAGGTTCGCGGTACGCAAAAAGGCACGACGGTTCACACTGTCTCCTGGTGAATCAGAATTGAGAAGGGATCCTTGGAAGTCATCTACGAAGACAACCGCTGTTTCGTCCCTGCATTTCCAAAGGACACCCTATCGTCGGGCGGCCCGAAGCGCCTTCCTGTCCCCATCATTTTTGGCTGGCTTCAGCCCTAGAATGCCACAGACGAAGTCATACACATTCACATTCGTGAACGGAGCGATCTTTACGCCCGGCTTGATGTCCGGCCCCTCCGCGTAAAAAATCGCCTTCATCTCCGGGAACTGGGCCGGGTCAAATCCGTGCGCCCCGACTCCCTTGATCTCTGCCTCTTTCGGTTTCGCTGTAATGGGAACCAACTGCATCGGCACCACCACCGGGTCTCCCTCGCGCTCATTGCGGTTGAAGTCCAGCTTGCCGGGCACATCCTTCAAGCGATACCCCGAGAACCGGGGATCGTTCGTCGCCTTCAGCTCTTCATAGATCCTTCTCTTCTCCGCCTCGGTCTTCGGATACATCAGCTCGCCCGACGTCAACGTATCCTTCAGGTTCACCAGCTTGCTCAGCGGCAGCCATCGGCGATCCTCGAGCTTTGCCATGCCATGATCCGAAACTACAATCATGTCCACCGGAAGCCGCGTCGCCTTCAGCTTCTCTTCCAACTCACCCATTAACGCGTCCAGATGATGCACCGCATCCCTGCAATCGTCGGAGTCCGGACCAAAGTCGTGTCCCGCATGGTCCACATTCGAGTAGTACAGAGTAATCAGGTGCGGCCGCTCTTCCTCAGGAAGCCCCAGCCATTCCATCACCTGCGTAATGCGCTTCTCATCGTCGAATTTGTCGTCGAACGGAACCCAGTAGCTCGGACGCTTCCCTGCAATCTCTGCCTCCGACCCCACCCAGAACATCGATGCTGACCGCATCTTCTTCCGCTCCGCGAGCGACCACAGCGGAACCCCGCCGTACCAGCTCCCATCGCTGTTCGAGGCATGATCTTTGTAGTAGTACTCGGCGTAGTTGCGCTTCGGGTCCCGGAACTCGTTATCTACGATCCCGTGATGCTCCGGATAGAGTCCCGTAACGATCGTGTAGTGATTCGGAAAGGTGATCGAGGGATAGCTCGGAATCATCCCCTCTGGCGCGCTCGCGCCCTCCGCAGCCATCTTCAGCAGATGCGGAGCCCCCCACTTCGCCGCATAGTCCCAGCGAAATCCATCCAGCGAAATCATCACCACGTAATGCGCCTTCTTCGCCTTCGCTGAGTTCGGCGCGTTCGGCTCATGCCGTACCGGAGCAACATCGGCAGCCGCCGCCGCCTGTACACCAAGAAACAAAACTCCCAAAGCCTTCAGAACTTTCAATGTCCCTCCATCTAGGAGCCATCTCCACAACGAAGCATCTTTACAACCGTCATTCAGCGGCAAAGCAGTTCTTTACAGCCCATCCTTCTTCGGCGAAGCACTTCTTACAACTTGTCGTCCTGAAGCAGCTTTTCTACCTTGTCCTGCCGAAACAGCTTTTATTGCTTGGTCATTCCGAGCGAAGCGGCGTAGCCGCGAAGTCGAGAGCCTGCCCTGAGCGAAGTCGAACGGGGCCCCCTGTACTTCGCTCGTGCTCCCACATGCGCCGGCCCAACTACTACTCCGGCTTATCTTCCGGTACCAGCACCTGCAGCGTCAGCGGTCGCTCCAGCATGCAGTCCAGCTTCGCAATGGAGCGGATCGCCTTCTCGACCACGCTTGTCAGGCACGGCTCCGTCGTCACCACAAACGGAAGCCTGTGCTTCGGATACCCGGGCTTCTGCAGAAGCGAATCGATGTTCGCTCCCACCTTCGCCAGTGCGCCCGCAATCGAGGAGACGATTCCCGGCTTGTCATCCACCACGAACCGCAGATAATGCGGCGCCAGGAACTCTCCCGTCACCTCCCGCTTGCGCATCGGAAGCTCTACCGCCTTCGCTCCCTGCGAGACCGCCAGCAGATCCGAGACCACCGCCACTGCCGTAGGCTCCCCGCCCGCTCCGTGACCCGAGAACACCACGTCGCCACCGTAGTTCCCGCTCGTCACCACCATGTTCTGCGTCCCGTGCGACCACGCCATCGGCGAGCTCAGTGGAATCAGCATCGGGGCCACCCGGGCATGCACCACCTTGCCATCCGCCTGCGCCCTCGAAACCTGCCGGATCGTGCAGTTCAGCTCCTTCGCATACACAAAGTCGATCGCCTCGACCGTCGAGATCGTCTGCGTCGCCACCTCGTCAGGATCCAACTCCGCATGCAGCGCGATCCGCGACAGGATGCACAGCTTCGCTCGCGCATCGAACCCATCTACGTCCGCCGAAGGATTCGCCTCCGCGTAGCCAAGCTGCTGCGCGTCCTTAAGCACCGTCGCATAATCCGCGCCCATCTCCATTCTGTTCAGGATGTAGTTGCAGGTCCCGTTGAGGATGCCGCTCAGCCGCGTCACGCGATCCCCGCTCAGACCTTGCAGAATCCCCGGAATCACCGGAACTCCGCCCGCGACTGCCGCCCCATAGACCAGCTGCACGCCATGCTGCGCCGCCAGTTTCTGCAGGTTCACCCCGCGATACGCGATCAACTGCTTGTTCGCCGTCACCACGTGCTTCCCCGAGGAGAGCGCCTTGCGCAGCCATCCCTCCACCGGGTTCAGGCCGCCCATCAGCTCGATCACCACGTCGACATTGGCCCCCAGCACATCGTCGATATTCTCCGTCCATATCGCCGTCGAAGGAACGAACTTCGCCGCAGCAGAACCACGCTTCCGTGCCACATCGCGGTTGTACACATGCGTCAGGGCAATGCCGTGAAACTTCGACTCCGCCAATACCTTCGCCACCGAGCTTCCCACCGTCCCGAAACCCAGCAACGCTACCTTCACCACGCCATCGCTCTTCCGCGCCGCACCCTTAACCTGCTTCTTCTGCTTCGTCGTCATCATCCTCGCCTGTCGTTCGTCTCAGTAATCCATACGCGTGACAAACTGTCGCCACGCATCGAAGCTCTCTGTTCCCCGCTCCGCAAGCAGCCGCTCCTCAGGAATCGTCCGCTCTCCTATACTCGTTCGCATCACCCCATAGAGAAATGCATCGTCGAAGCCAGCCGCGGCTGCGTCTTCTGCTGTCCCGCTGTAGAAGATCCTCTCCATGCGCGACCAGTAAATTGCTGCCAGGCACATCGGGCACGGCTCGCAGCTCGTATACATCGTGCAGCTTGTCAGGACGAAATCTTCCAGCACCCTGCAGGCCTCACGGATCGCAACTACCTCCGCATGCGCTGTCGGATCGTTCGTCCTGGTCACCTGGTTGACCCCCGTGGCGATCACCTCGCCGTCCCGCACGATCACCGCGCCAAACGGTCCTCCACGCCCCGAAGTCACATTCTCGGTCGCAAGCTCGATCGCCTGCTTCATGAACTCTGGATTGCCCTGCATTTGGCTCCGTGTCCTCGCCGCGCACGCCAACTCTCTCGAACAGCGAGCACAACAAGCCTGAAAGATACTCAGATTATTTCATACCGTTTCATCCCATCCGATGTCTCGAGGACAGGTCTACTAGAGCACGAAGGAAGGCTTTCCATGGCTGGCACGCAATGCCAAAGACGCTTCTCGCATGGTGGCTTCGATTACATCGCACGCTAGCGCAACTGCCGCACCGCTGCAGAAGTGCGCCTCGGGTCACCGCCTGCTAAGTGGTTCTACCACCTTGAGTTGGCGAAAATGGAAACTTTCATTATAGTGATCGGAATTATTAAGACGCGCATACAGTGCTGATCTTAAAAAACATAAAAATGCTTCTTTGAAGTCCGTTACAAATCTTTGCGAAGGCCGCATCGTTCCATCTTCTGATAGCGCTCCCAGGTACTGAAAAATGCAGAGTTTCAAATTTTTCAGGGAGGGCCCCGAATTGTCATCAAAAGTAAATTCCATCCGTTTTCTTCTCTTCATCCTCTTCTTCTTTCCCCTCACCATCACAGCCCAGGAATACCGCGGCTCCATTCTTGGGCACATCACGGATCCCCAGGGGTTCGATATTCCCAACGCCTCTATCCAGGCCAGGAGCGATCAGCAGACCTACTCCATCAAGACCGACAGCCACGGAAACTTTGTTATTCCGCTCGTTCAACCCGGAACCTACACCGTCGCCATACAGGCTCCCGGCTTCCGCAGAGAGGTCTATCCCAACCAGATTCTCAGCATCAGCCAGAAGCTGAACCTCTCCGTTAGCCTCACCCCCGGCGGTGTCTCCGATGTTGTTACCGTCACGACCGATCAGCTCCAACTGGCCACGACCGATGCCTCTGGCGGAACCGTTATGGATCCTGAGAAAGTTCAGAACCTTCCTCTCAACGGCCGCCAGGTCTACATGCTCATGTCACTCACTCCCGGCGTTCGCTTCACCCAGACGCAATTTGGCGCTGGCGGATACTCCGGCACCCGAGGATGGGATGTATCAAACTCCTACTCCATCAACGGACAGCAGGGAGCCTACAACCAGTTCATGCTCAACGGCGCTCCCATCTCCGTGCAGGGTGGCGGCAGCGCAGGCAGCTGGAACATCTCTCCCTCGATCGACGCCGTTCAGGAGTTCAAAGTCATGACCATCACCTTCGACGCGCAATATGGCCGCGTTGGCGGCGGCGCCATGAACACGATCCTCAAATCTGGAACTCCCAAATTTCACGGAACCCTGTACGACTACTGGCGCAACTCCATCTTCGACGCCAACGCCTACCAGCTGAATCAGCAGGGAGCGAGCAAGCCCTATCACAACCAGCATCAGTACGGCGGCACCATCGGCGGACCTTTCCTCAAACACAACGCCTACTTTTTCTTCAGCTACGAAGGCTGGCGCGAAGTCCTTCCTGCCGGTGTCGTCACCAGTGTTCCCACTGCGGATATGCGCCCCGATGCCTCAGGCAACGTCAACCTCAGCGCTTATCTCGCGGCCGTTAACAAAACCGGCGTCTACGATCCGCTCACCACGACCTGCGCCACCCCAACCAGCGGAAGCTGCTCCACCTATACGCGCTCGCAATTCCCTAGCAACATCATTCCCGCCTCGCGCATCACGCCTACGGGGCTCGCTGTGCTGAACCTCTTTCCTCTACCCAATCGCCCTGGATATACCAATAATTTTGTCTTCAACGGCAAAGATAACTACACCTACAACATGCCCATTGCGCGCGTCGATTACAGCTTCACGGATCGAACGCGTCTCTATGGCATCTTCGCCTGGTGGGCAGGCAATGAGTACCGCAACCAGAACGGCTTCTCTGGCCCGGCCATGCGTGGAAACGTTCAGAACTATCGGTCCAGCCTCACCCAGGTGCTCGACCTCACTCACAGCTTCTCCGATCGTCTCGTCGCTGACGTTCGCGTCTCCTTCAACCGCTATTACACCAACTCTCCGGATGGAGCCGTCGCCGCCGACCAGGCCTCTCTCTCCGCCTCGGACCTCGGCCTCAACATGCCGCAGCTCCCGACCACAAACAAAAACTACGCTCCCGAGTTCACCTTCGGCGACGGCTATAACTCCGTCATCGGCAACACGGTCTCACCCTCCATCTTTGAGACCTACGACATCGGGCCCTCGCTTACGCACACCATCGGCCGCCACACCCTTCACTACGGTGGCGAATTCTCTCTCTACCACGACGTCACCGGAGGCATCGGACAACCCAACGGAACCTTCGCCTTCGGTGCCGATACCAACAACAACAACCGCGATTTCACCTCGAAGAATCCCTTCGTCCAGAACAACGACGGCTCGGCCATCGCCGATCTTCTCCTCGGCTACGCCAACGGCGGCAGCGTCCAATATAAAAATCAACCCTACGAGTCCTACAAATACTTCGGCTTCTTTGGCCAGGACGACTGGAAGGTCACCGACAAATTCGCCATCAACGCCGGCCTCCGCTGGGATACCGAGCTCTCCCCCACCGAGCGGCATAATCGCCTCCTCGCCGGCATGTGCCTCACCTGCGTCAACCCCATCACCGGCATGATCCAATACCCTTCGGGAAATCTCCTTCCCAACGGAGCGAGTATCGCCAATCCGATGAATGGCACTTTGCAGTTTGCCAGCGACAAGCTCTCCGCCTACGAAAACAACACCGGCTTCTTTCAGCCCAAGCTCGGTTTCTCCTACAGCCCCAACCGCACGCTCGTCTTCCACGGTGGCTACACCCTCTCCAAAGCGCTCGGCATCGAGCTCGGAGGAGACTCCTCCTGGACCCAGAGCACTCCCTACAACGCCTCGCCTGACGGAGGCCTCCACCCCTCTGACAGCTTCCATAGCGGGACTCCTTTTCCCAATGGCTACGTCACACCCCCCGGCAACTCGCAGGGAGATCTCACCCTCGTCGGCTCCAGCGTCTCGCTCGACTTCCGCGATCGCAAGATCCCCATCGTCCAGCAATGGACCGTCGGTTTCGAAACCCAGTTCCCTCTCGGCATCATCGCCAACGTCGCCTACCTCGGCGCCCGCACCTATCACCTTCGCGCCAGCCGCCAGCTCAACGGCCTCAGCGCGGCAGACTTCCAACGTGGCCACGACAACCCGAACTACCTCGATCAGCAGGTGTCCAACCCCTTCTACGGAGTGCTTCCCTCCACGGTGGCGATGGGCCAGAATCCCACCATCCAGGCCAAATACCTCATGGTTCCCTATCCCGCGTTCGATGGAAATATTTACAACTACACCAATGCATCCGGCTCCAGCCGCTACGATGCTCTGCTCGCCAAGCTTGAAAAGCGCTTCTCCGGCGGCAACGCTCTCAGCCGCGGGCTCAGCATCCTCAGCTCCTTTACCTGGTCCAAGCTCATGAGCACAACCGATTACCTCAACAACTCCGGCGCCGGGCTGGTCGACGACACGCCCTATAAAGCCATCGACGGCAACGACCGATCCTGGGACTTCGCCATCAGCGGCCTCTATAACCTGCCCCTAGGACGCGGCAGCAACCTGCTCGGCGACGCGCACGGCATCGTCGGCCAGTTCATCAACGACTGGCAGCTCGATTGGACCTTCACCAACGACGCCGGAACTCCGGCCAACTTCCCCAACGGCAGTCTCTTCAACTGCGGCAACTACAACATCCGCTCCGCGCAGCGCAGCTATAAGAGCTACCTCAACAACGCGCAAAGCAACTGCTTCAAATCCTTCCCGGAGTACACCGCAAAGACCAGCTTCCGCGAACTACCCTCCTCCGCAATCCCTGGGCACAACAAACAGCTCTGGCTGTAGAAAAGAAGTTCGCTATTAGGGAATCGATTAAACTCCAGTTCAAGGCCGAGGCTTTTAACGCCACCAACACAGCCATCTTCGGCTCACCCAGCAGCGACTCCCCACAAACCGCACCGGTACGCACCAGCGTCGCCGATCCCAATCAACCCGGAGCATGGTCCGGCTTCGGAACCATAGGCTCCACCCAGCAGAACTTCCCGCGACAGATGCAGATGTCGCTTAAACTTCTCTTCTAACTCCCGTACCAGCCGCTCCGTCCTCATTCGCTCTCTGGAAAGAGCAGGATGAGGACGGTGCGTCTGGCACTTGTCTAAACCCGTGGTCCCAACTTTTGCTAATCTGCTCCGTAAGCAGCATGGCCATCGAATCCATCAATCCCGCCACCGGAAAACTGCTCCGCAGCTTCGAGCCTCTCACCGACCAGGCCGTCTCCGAAAAGATAGCCCTCGCCCACGAGACCTCCCGCACCTTTCCCTCCGTCCCCCTCGACCACCGCGCCCTCTGCATGAACAAGCTCGCCTCGCTCCTCGAGCAGGAGACCGACGAGATCGCTCCCACCCTCACCCTCGAGATGGGCAAGCCCCTGCTCGCGGCTCGCCAGGAAGTCGCCAAGTGCGCCACCGCCTGCCGCTACTACGCCGAAAACGCCGCCCGCATCCTCGCTCCCGAGGCCATCCCCACCGAAAACTCCAGCTACGTTCGCTGGGATCCTCTCGGCGTCGTCCTCGCCATCATGCCCTGGAACTTTCCCTTCTGGCAGGTCTTCCGCTTCCTTACGCCTGCCCTCATGGCCGGAAACGTCGGCCTCCTCAAGCACTCTCCCAACGTTCCCCAGTGCGCCCTGCTCATCGAATCCCTCGTCCGTCGCGCTGGCTTTCCTCGCGGCTCCTTCCAGACACTTCTCATCGAGGTCGATCAGGTCGAACGCATCCTCGCCGACCCGCGCATCGCCGCCGTCACCCTCACCGGCTCCGTCGCCGCTGGCAAAGCGATAGGAGCCCAAGCCGGCTGGCTCATCAAAAAATCTGTCCTCGAGCTCGGAGGCTCCGACCCCTTCCTAGTCCTCCCCTCCGCAGACCTCGACGCTGCCGTCGAAACCGCCGTCCGCGCCCGCACCGTCAACAACGGCCAGTCCTGCATCGCCGCCAAACGCTTCATCGTCCACGAATCCATCTACGACGCCTTCGAATCCCGCTTCGTCGCCGGAATGGAAGCCATGAAGATCGGCGACCCCATGAAAGAGGACACCGACATCGGCCCGCTCGCCACCCCAAAGATCGCCGAAACCCTCGAAGCCCAGGTCAATGCCGCTGTAAAAGACGGAGCTCGCATCCTCACCGGGGGCCAGCGCATGATCGGCGATGGCAACTACTTCGAGCCCACCGTCCTCACCAACGTCCCTCGCACCAGCAACGTCTATCGCGAAGAGCTCTTCGGCCCCGTAGCCATGCTCTTCAAAGTCTCCTCCCTCGACGAGGCCCTCGAAATCGCCAACGACACCCCCTTCGGCCTCGGAGCCTCGGCCTGGACCCGCGATCCCGCCGAACAACAGCGTCTCGTCGCCGAACTGCAAAGCGGCGCCGTCTTCATCAACGCCATGGTCGCCAGCGACCCACGCCTTCCCTTCGGAGGCATCAAGAACTCCGGCTATGGCCGCGAACTCTCCGCCGCCGGAATGCGCGAGTTCCTCAACGCCAAAACCGTCGTCCTCGCTTCACCAGTACCCAATCCATCCCGTTAGTCTGCTGATCCGTAGCCTCCAACCTGGGGCTCTCACAAATACGAAAATATGGGATGGCGGCTCCGCATCTTCAGGCCCGCATACCATTTGCAGGCTGGATAGCAAGCAAGAACAACGAGCGGCCACACGCACCAGATCACGCCCAGACCATACCCATATCCCGGCGGCCTCCCCGTCAAAACGCCGCCATGTGGAATCTCTGCGATCCACCATCGCCAATCCCCGCCGCTCATCGCAGAGACGACCAACGCCAACAGGTGAACGATCGCGATATGCAACAGGAAATAGAAAAATGGAACCCGCCCATAAACCTGGAGCACGCTTCGCGTCCGCTTCAGCACAGACCTGCTTTCCGCAAACTCAATCGAGGCCATGACAAGGGCTGCGATCCCCAGAGTCGCAAGCAGAAACAGTAACGAAGGCGGATACTTCTGCACGTTGAAAAATGAAAGAAGGGTGCGCCACTCAATCCGCTGCGAACTCCATCGAGACAGATCACCGTAGACATTGCTCCAACGCAACACGACAAACGCGACAAGCAACACAACGCCCGCGCGTAAGTCGAATCGTCTGCGTTGCAGGCTGTCGGACAGACAGACGCTGCCGAACGCATACCCCAGCGCCATCACTCCCACCCAGGGCACCAGCGGATAAGCAACAATGACGATCGGCGCGTGCACCGGCGGCCCTGTAATCGATCCCGGCACATGAAGAATCGACCAGAGCCATCCCATCGATCCGAATCGCGCAGGCATCACTCGATCAAATGCATTGTGACCGAGGATCAGGCATGCACCAAAGATCAGGTTCCCGCGAACGCCTGCGTGAATCAGCACCGCCATCAACGTCATGGATGCCCCGATCACCCAGATCACTTCAAGTAGCTGCACATTCCACTGCCAATGAAAATTGAAAACGAGATGCACCAGCGTCAGCTCCACCACAATCAACCACAATCCACGTGAGAGTAGAAGGCTAGTGAGCTCGGCCTTCGTTTTTCGCTGCTGCTGAAAAAAAATGGATGTGCCGGCAAGAAACACAAAGACCGGCGCGCAAAGATGCGTCATCCATCGCGTCAGGTAGAGCAGCAGCGTTGTATGTTGTGGGTCGAGCGGATTTCCCCTGAAATTCGTAAAGAACTCTCGAGTATGGTCCAGCGGCATCAGTACCATCACCAAGCCGCGCAGTACATCCACTGCGGTAATGCGTGTTCTGGTTCTTTCCATTCGAGGAGGCCGCCTCAAAGCTTTTCAGTTTTAGTGAGTTTCGGCGTATTGCCGAATCCTGTTTCGAAAACATTTTAGTGCCGCAAAGCCCGCTTGTGGAGCAACAACGGATCCGCCACCAGAAACGCGTTGGCCGCGTCTCGCATCTTCGCGCTGAAGACGCCATCCCCCTCCCACATCATCGCTTCGTAAAACACCAACACATTTCGTCGAAACGCCCTGAGCCTTTTTCCATTCAAGCGCGGGGTAGACGCCGGTCGGGTCATAATATATACCTACTAGTACGTATTTTACGTATCAAGGAGAACTATGAATTCCCTGTCCGGTGCCCCGCTCGTCTTTATCCTTCACGCATCCCTTTGCGTGCTCCCCTCCCTCTCGGCTCCCAGCAGTCACGCCACTTCCCTGGATCCTTCCGCTCCCGCCGCAGTCTGGCAGTCCACCAGGGCTGAGCACATATACGGATTTCCTGACATGAAGGCCCATAAGAAGGGCACACTCACACTCAGCTCAGATACGCTTGCGTTTTCACAAAAATCAGGCAATACATTCATCCCACGCAGTTCTGTAACGGCAGTGAGTGCGGGCAATCAGAGGGTCGAGCTCTGGGGAATGAGTGGAAGAATCTTGAGAATGACGATTCCGGATGGTGGAGGTATCGCCGCTGCTGCTGTCATGCACCACCGGATCGACATGCTTACGGTTGAGTTCCGGGACAGCCTGGGTGGCGGCCACGGTGCTGTCTTCTTCCTGCCCACCAATGAAGCCCAGCATGCCCTTCAGAGCTTCGCTCTAACTCCACTCCCGCCGCGAAAGATCTCCGACGCTGTCTGCCAGAACACCCCGATCGAACCCAGAAGCGTTCAAGTATCCACGCCCAACTGGAATCACGCTGAGGTACCGGCTGCCTATCGCGCCCTTGTCTACGAGCACGTCATTGATCGCCTTCGGAGCACGAAAGACATAGGGCATGTCTACCGGGACGGCGAGAGCGATGGCCATAGCGCTTGCCCTCAATACACCATCCACATCTCGATTGCGACCTTCAAGGAAGGAAGCTCCGTGAAGCGTGCTTATTTGGGACCCGCTGGGATGTTCGTTGGAACGACACAGATGGCATTCGATGTCACCGTTACCGATGCCTCAAAGCAGCTGAACGTCAACCAACAGATTAAGGCCACGATACGCGGAGAATCCGAAAGCACCAACGTTGCGGACCACGTCGCGAAGAATCTGGCCAGGCATTACGCCAACGTGCTGAAGAACGCCAATAAGAGCGTCTCAGCGAACAAGACAGACGGCCCTGTTTCGTAACCGGAAGAAGCGTCGTCTCTCATGGAGGCTGTCTGACGACGCTCTCAACAAGCTCCTGGCTTTCGACCTTGCACACCCCAGGGGAAGCAACGATCTGGACTTTGAATATCCACGGAGAAGTATGGGCACCAACGAAATCCCTCACACGGACAATCATCGGAGTACCGATGCCTGTTTAGAGATCGAACTTCAACTCAAGTCCTTACGCTCGCTCCTCTGTGACCTCCTAAAATCCAATCAGGAGTTGCGTACTGCCCTTCGCGACGCCAAGGCCAACCTGTTGCACAATCAAGAGCCGTGAACGTACCAGATATACGAGACGTTTTAACCCGGAATGGCAAGGTGAGCTGACAATCGTCCATCTTGACTAAAATGAGACCCAGAAATGACTGTCAAAACAGCGAACAAGCACGAACTTAGAACACGAGAGACGCGGGCGCTTCTCCTCGCGGCGGCTGAAACCATCTTCGTACGAGATGGATACGAAGGAGCCGAGCTGGGAGAGATTGCGACTCTTGCCGGCCGAACCAAAGGCGCGATTTACGCCCAGTTCAAGAGTAAGGAAGAGATCTTTCTGGCTCTCGTTGAACACCATACGCTCCGCTACCGAGCTCAGATGGAAGAGCTCCTCACGAAATCGACAAGCATTGAGGGCAATCTGGCGGCGCTTCGACAGTTCATGCTCAATCTCGCAAAAGACGAAGCCTGGGCGCTCCTCTTTCTGGAGTTTAAACTTTTCATCATTCGTCATCCGGAATCGAAGAAGCGGCTCCAAAGCTTTTACGCTCGGCTGCTACCCGGCAATAAAGAAGTGAGATATGCCGAGTTCCTGGGTCCGGCAGGCAAGGGAAAAAAGTCCATAAGCCGTACGATTGCCGTTCATACCCTGCAACCCCTGCTGTCGGCTTTGCTGCTTGAGGCCAAGGTTGACTCTGAGATGTGGGGAGAGGACTCCATCAGGAAAGTAGTCGGCAGGGTCTTCGACGCCTTGTTGGAAGTTCCGTCACCCTGACCCTCCAAGCCAGCCGTCTCGCTCCGTTTGCGATTAGCCCGCCACAAAAAAACTTTCGCCCTGAGGAATCGCCGCTCACTCAACCTATGTAGTTTTACTATTGTCGGCACCAGACTCCTTTGTTTCCTGCAGCTCCCCGGGAAACAAACAACTCCGCCATCACCGAATAGAGTGCGCTATTCCGTTTGCCGGATGATCTCCGCACTAGGACTGTCAGGCCCACTGTCCTAACCCAAATGACAGCAAAGAATGCAATTAGGAAAAACACCAGTCACCGCATCTCCTGCCCTGCGTCCGGCTTCCTGACTATCGCTTTCCCTAGTACACAGGTGCTTCCGCTAGGAGCATAATAGGTCTCGCAAATTGCAGCTCTTGGTGTTCTTCTGCCGGCACTGCGGATTACCGCTCCGAGTTCTGGAGCGTGTTAGGGCCACAACGCAAATGTGGAGGCCTTATGCGGACGATACAGCGGGCGCTCTTAGCGACAGGTCTTACTCTCCTGGTTGTTTACTTCGGTATACGACTCCATGGTGAACTATCGTCCCGCCTGTCTCTCCTGGCCTTTCATTCCGCACACACCAAATCGGATAAGCAGATCACTCCTAAGCAGATCGTCCCGGGTGTCGATTTTAATCTCTGGTCCGAGAAGAGAATTGCGGCGTTCAACCAAAGCTTGACGCAACATTTCAGTCCGCCCAGGGCAGTACTGCATATCTCGAAGATTCATCTTGAGGTGCCGGTATTTGAGGGCACCGATGACCTGACATTAAACCGCGGCGTAGGCCGGATCATAGGCACGGCTCATCTCGATACGGATAAGAACGGCAACATAGGCATCGCTGGCCATCGAGACGGCTTCTTCCGGGGGTTAAAGGACGTACAAAACGGGGACACGATCGATCTGGTTCTCGCGGACAAAACAATCAGCTTTGTAATCGACAAGATTCAGGTAGTAGATCCAGGCAACGTGAGCGTACTGGAATCTGGTTCTGTATCTTCATTGACCCTTGTTACCTGTTATCCGTTCTATTTCAACGGCAGTGCGCCACAGCGGTACATCGTTCACGCGTCTCTTATCAGCCCTGCGCCTTCGGAGGGCGCATCAACCGAGAAAAGTGTCTCTGCCGCTGGCAGACAAAGACAACAGGAGAAGACAGAATGAAACCGACTACATCAAGAATCATTTTCAAATTCCTCGTGGCGAGCGGAGTCTGCTTAACCTTTGCCGCTGCGGGACACACACAAGTGCAATCATCAACCACTACAGCGACTGGAGCAGCGACACAAGAGGTAAGCGTAGAGCGAGGAACCGTGGCGCTCGTCAGTGGGAACGATCTCTACGTCAAAATGGAGGACGGCTCGATTCGGCACTTTCCAAACGTTTCGGAGAGTGCGCGGGTCACAATCGACGGCAAGCAATACGGAATTCACGATCTGCAGCCAGGGATGAAACTGCAACGAACCATAAAGGTGACCAGCACGCCTCAGACAGTGACAACCGTGCAGACCGTCACAGGCAAAGTATGGAACGTACAACCGCCGAATCACGTCATCCTGACTCTGGAAGATGGGTCCAACCAGCAGTTCACCATTCCTAAAAACCAGAAGTTCAACATCGACGGCCAGATGGTCGATGCCTGGGGCTTGAAAAAGGGGATGAAGATTTCGGCGACCAAAGTCGTTGAGACCCCAGTCAACGTCGTCGCACAAACGCAGCGAGTGACCGGGGAACTGCCTCCGCCACCTACGCCTCCTGCGGATCAGCCGATCCTCCTCGTCGTCGTTCGACAGCCAGCAGCAGCACCGCAGGTTGCCTCTACAGCACCGGCAGCAGAGCCTGCACCGCAGCAGCTGCCTAAGACTGGCAGTGGGCTCCCGTTGATAGGAGTCTTAGGAATACTTTGCACCGGCGCTTCGCTCGGTCTTCGGCGATTGCGCCGCTCTTGAAAACAAATCAGTAACTCAAGAGCTTAGTACATCGGGCGGAAAGGAACTGTGGCCTTCCGCCCGATTCCCATAGCGGCATAGTGCGCTATTCAGTCTGTCGGATGAGTTCCACAGTAGGACTGTCAGGCCCGCAGTCCAGGCAGTGAAACGTTGCCTTGTTATCTGCCCCAAAGGCAACATCAACTCTCGCCAGGCCGGCGCGATCTCCGCCAAGTCTCATCTGAAACGTAAGCATGTGGCCTTCGAGCTTTGGCTGTAACAAGGTGTGAGGTTCTACAGAAAGAATGCGTCGCGACTCTCTATCGATCGCGTAGAAAACAACCGCACCACCTATCTCTCCTGAATCCTCTGCAATTGTGAGAGTGACGGTAGGCAAGCCATTGTCAAAGCTGCGCCATACGCCGACGGGAGCAGCCTTGCTCGTCTGTGCCTGTAGCGAGGATCCAACAAGAAAGACCGCACAACCGAGGACAACAAGAAGCTTCTTCATGATGAATCCTCCCCTTCTCACGTCAAAATCGCACCTACGCCTGTTTGCTGGTTGCGGCCATGGCCAATGTCCCACCCAGCCCCATGCTCTCGATTGCGGAAGAGGGAACAATCACCATCGATCCCTTCTCCCGCATGGACTCGTAGAGCATATTCATGCCGCGAAGATGCAGAGCTCCCGGGTTGTCTTCATAAACGCGAGAGGCTTCGGCAAACTTCTCGGAGACCTGAACCTCTGCGTCACCCAGAATCACGCGAGCCTGGCGCTCTCGTTCCGCTTGCGCCTGCTGCGACATCGCGTTCTCAAGCGACTGCGGAATGCGCACATCGCGAATCTCCACCGACTGGACCGTGATCCCCCAGGGAGTCGTCTTCTCATCAAGAATCTTCTGCAGCTCCCGGCCCAGTGTCTCGCGTTCCGTAATCATCTGCGCAAGCTGATGGCGGCCAATAGATTCGCGAAGAGCAGTCTGCGAGCCAAGACCGATAGCCTGCGTGAAGTCTTCCACTTCAAGAATCGCCTTCTCCGCATTCCACACCAGCCAGAAGATGATCGCATCGACATTCACTGGAACCGTATCGCGAGTGAGGGTCGATTCAGCACTCACAGTGCTTACCCGGACCCGTTGATCAACAAAACGGCTCAGCCTCTCCAGCACGGGAATGATGAAGACAAGGCCTGGCCCACGTAGACCGCGATAGCGTCCGAAACGAAGAACAGCCACCTTCTCCCATTGATCGACGACCTTGATAGCAAACAAAAAGTAGACCCCGACCAGAGCTCCAACGAGAAGCGGACCGCCTGAGTGGATGAAATAGGAAGCGGCAAAGCCAAGGAACAGAGAGACACAGAAAGCCAGAAGACCGACATTGCTGAACGGATTGCGTTGGAACACGGCTACCTCCTCTTACCCTCAACTTCGGATGACATCTGCTGCAAAGCTTCGAGAAGCTCATGGATCTTGAATCCCGCTGAACCTGCCCGTGCGACGAACTCCGTCACGAGTTGCGAAAGCATGCGCTCGCGCTCATCCTTCGAATGCTCAACCCGGCCTCCCTCGGCAACAAAGGTTCCGGTGCCCTGCTGGGTATCGAGGATGCCGCGAACTTCCATCTCTCGATAAGCACGAACCACCGTATTGGGATTAATCGCCAGATCGACGGCCACGCGGCGAACGGTAGGAAGTTGGTCGCCAACGGACAAGGCTCCCATCGCGATCGCAGCCTGGACCTGGTCAATGAGCTGCCGATAGACAGGGACGCCGCTTTGGTGGTCCAGCCGAAAGGTGAACTCAAGCCTGGCGAGTTTGCCTGATGATGCCACGTCAGACAATGTATTAGTATACTAGTACATTGTCAAATACTTTTTCTCCTATTCGCCCTTCGTACTCAGCTCTTTTTGAAGAGCGATGCGGTACATTCACGGCCTGTCCGCAAGAAGACCGCCTTCCTTCGTGATCCTCCTGGCATATTCTTTTGCGAGTGATTTCTGGCCAACAAGCTCCGCAGCTTTACTTGCGCCTATTAATGAATCGTAACGATTCGGAGCAAGCCCCAGTGCATCGCTTGTAAGCGAGCAAGGCTTCTGCTGGCCTGTCCATTTGCAACAGCATATCGCCCAACATCTCTCCGGTAGGGCGCGGGAGAATGTCGGCATAGTACATAGGGTGATCGCGTTCGAACCTTGCCATGCTTCGCAGTCTCGCAACGGCGTCATCGCGCTTTCCTTCGGAGAACAGTGTCCACGCCTCTGCCTCCGCAAGGCCAACGCCGAGAATGTCGCCCCAGCCGTGCTCCTTGTTCCACGCGGTTTCCGAATCGCGGTACTTCGTCAACGCGGCTCTTGCTCTCTTCGGATCGCCGGAACGTGCCGCTCCTATCGCCTCGATCCAATACGCATCGAAGTTCTCCTCGAAGGCCGATGAAGGAGGGGGGGCGATCAGCACGGCATCCTGCCAGTTATGCGTCTCCAGGTCGTAGTAGATTCTCGCGTCGATAGGGAGCCACGGATCATTTCCAGTCTTCGACAAGACGGAGATTTGACCGACGATTTCCTTCGCCCTCTCATCCTCTCCAAGCTGAAGCGAGGCATATTCGATGTTGTTCAATGCATGGAATTCATCGAAGCTGCCCTCGCGGCCTGTTTTTATCCACGCTGCCGCGACGCGAGCCGACGCTTCGTTCGTCTGAATCGAATCCTTCCATAGCCCGAGCCGGTTGAAGATGTGAGAGGGCATGTGCAATGCGTGCGGCGAATCAGGAGCGATGGCTGCGTATTTACGTGCGGCAGGCAGAGCTTCCGAGGCAAGCTCAGCTGTATCAGCGGCGTGGATGATGTAGTGCGCAGCACCAGGATTATTCGGGTATCTCTCAAAGATCGGCAGAAAGATCGCCAACGCTTGCCGACGCTGTTGCAGACCCTTCTCTCCCGATCCAGCAGTCCAGGTAAGACCCAGCCCGTAAAAGAGACCCGCATTGACGTCATCTGGATACTTCTCGAGCAGCTTGTCCATACGATCGAGATAATCCTGCCAACGTTTTGATCCCGGCACGCTGGCGTACCCCTCATACATCGCGCGAACAGCGTCCACATACATCTGTTCTCGTTCTGTCCCTGCCCTAACTGTGAGCCATGGCTTCAGCTCCTCCCATCCCTTCGCCAAGTCCTTCTGTGGTGCATTCGCACCGGATCTTTCGGTCGTGGAAAGTGCCACGCCCCATGCTGCTATCACACATTTCGGATCTACCTTCTCCACATTACGGAAAGCGGCTTCGGACTCCCTGAACTCGAACGAATGCAGCAGAGCGACACCGGAATCGAACTGTTGCCGGGTCGATGCCTTGCAGGACGTGGGAAAGCGAACGTCGCCTAGCGAGTCGAGTGCCCATACAGAACCAGCAGAAAGGATGAGAATAACCATTCCAAACAGGAACCGAATGGATCGACACAGTGTCATCAGAAAAACTCCTAACTCTATCCCTGTTCTTCTGGACCATTTTCACCTAACGTGACGCCCTGCAATCTTTGCCCTGCTCGCCTCGTACGGGGCGGGCATCCATATGGCGAATTCGAAGTTCCCCTCCATGAATCCTGTCAAGCCCCCAAAGCCGTAAGAAGAACGAAACAGAGGCTATAGAGATGCCGATTCACCCTCGCCCATTCGATATACTTAAACCAACGGAAACTGAAGAGGCCTCAGATCGTTTCTGAGGCCTCTCCCTTTGCAAAAACATTTTGCGAGGGCAGATTCCTGACCTCTGAGCCTTCAAAAAATCGAGGTCCGGACCTAAATCATTTCGATGGAAGACTTTGCGCAATAAGTACGGGGGGCACCCCCCAACCGCGAGAATGAGGAAGTGAGAAAATAGAGCAATGCCCCAGGAGCTGAACAACACGATCGCAGTCGCCATGTCCGGAGGAGTTGACTCCTCCACCGTCGCGGCCATCCTGCGCTCCGAGGGACACACTCTCGTCGGCCTCACCTTGCAGCTCTGGAATCAGCGTCGTCTCGCCGGTCACGAAGGAATGCCCGAATCCGTCCAGGGGCGCTGCTGCTCCCTCGACGACGTCTACGACGCCCGCGCCGTAGCCGAGCAGCTCGGCATCCCTTACTACGTCGTCAATCAGCAGGAGCGCTTCGAGGCGGACGTCGTCCGTCCCTTCGTCGACGAGTACCTGCACGGACGAACCCCGATTCCCTGCACCCTCTGTAACAACCATCTGAAGTTCGACCAGCTCCTCCTGACGGCGCGTCAGATCGGAGCCGACCGCATCGCTACCGGTCACTACGCGCGCAACCATTACGACTCCGCGCGCGACCGCTGGATTCTATCTAGGCCGGCCGATACCACCAAGGACCAGACCTACTTCCTCTTCGGCCTCACGCAGGCCCAGCTCAGCCGAACCCTCTTCCCCCTCGGCGAGATGCAGAAGCCTGCAGTCCGCCAGGTCGCCCAGGACGCCGGCCTCTACGTCGCCCAGAAGCCCGACTCGCAGGAGATCTGCTTCATCCCCGGCGGCGATTACAGCACCTTCCTCAAGGCTTACCTCGACGAGCAGAACGAGACCATGCCTGATCTCTCCGGCGATCTCGTCACCACCTCCGGCGAGGTCATCGGCCACCACGAAGGCATCCACAGCTTCACGGTGGGCCAGCGCAAGGGGCTCGGGCTAAGCTCCCCCAATCCGCTCTACGTCCTGGCCATCCACCCGGACTCGCACCAGGTAACGGTCGGCTCGGACGAAGCTCTGCTCTCGCGCGAGCTCAACGCCAATCGCCTCAACTGGATCTCGATCTCCGATCTCGAAGAAGGCGAACAGCTTCGCGTCACCGCAAAGATTCGCCACCGACACACTCCAGCGCCTGCGACCCTCATCGGTGCGGGCGAGGACAAGGTGCAGGTTATCTTCGACGAGCCGCAGCGGGCCATCACGCCCGGACAGGCAACTGTCTTCTATGAGGAAGACGAGGTCGTAGGCGGAGGCTGGATCTTCTAAGAGATCCGCACTTACAGCGTCGGTTCCTCTTCTTCGCCGTATCTCTTAGCGCCAGACCCAAACGGATTCGAAACAGGCGGTACTTCAGCACCCGGATAACTCCGGTCGCTGCGATGGTTCTCCCTGCGTCCGGTCAGCACGTCCAGACCAGCCTTCAGACCATTCATGATTCCATGAAATTCGCGGACAGGAATGGTGACGCTTTTCTGAACCGTCGAAGCGATTCCCGCCGTCGTGTCCAGAACGGAAGTAAACATATCGTCGACACGCGCCGTCTGAGCGCGCGCCCGATTGTTCACCTCGGAGATCGTGGAATCAAAATCCGCGGCCTTGGACCGGACCACATGGCTTGTCTCGACGAGATTGTCCGTAATAACAGTGAGCTTCGGCCGCAGCTCGCGCACCATCCCTTGGGCATCGTCGATCACGGGCAGAGTCTTCGCCCGAAGCTCTTCAGCAATCGCGAGAAGCTGCTTTCTCGCCTTATAAGCACCGTACGCGGCTCCAATGACGACGGCCGCCTGAGCGACCATCGCGATCGCAACCATGGCAACAAAAAACATCAACAGCCGCGAGTTGCCGGATGAGATCGAGCCCGGATCCTGCAGCCACATCCCTAAGATCATCATGGAACCTCTCCTCGAAAACCAAGCCTTATGCGCAGGCGAACCTGGCTATCAGACAGCCAGGTTCACCGCCCTAAAACCGTTACGACGAGGAGGAAGGCTCCTGAGTCGAGCTGGCATAGGCCTGTTTTCCTGCATCGATGGCCGAAGCAACCTTGTTCTGCTGTTCCTGCACCAGGCCCTTACCCTTCTCGACATACTGAGACCACTGTGTCCGGCCTCGGTCATAGTACTCTTTGCCGCGATCGACATACTCTCCGACCTGCTGCTTGCCCTGCTCCGCGTACTGGGCTGCCCGTTCCCGGCCTTGCTGCGCATAGTCAGCGGCCCTTTCCTTCGCGTCCATCGCGCTGGCCATGAGCTCCTCACGCGTCTCTCTACCCGACTTTGGCGCGTAAAGAACACCTACCAGGGCTCCGATGCCCAAACCTGCGAGAAACCAACCCAATCCACCTGCGCCGTTGTCGATATCTGACATTGCCTGTCTCCTCTTCTCTTTCTTATCCCTGATTCAGATCCTGGATCCGGAAACCGTATTGTCCTTGCCTGTTATAACGCAATATCCTCTCCGAGTTGAATCGTTTAGCGATGAATCGGAGGCAATTCAATCCCAAGAAACTCCTCGCCGCAGCTTTTGAAGGTCCTTCGCCAGCTACCAGCGTCATTACGAGTGGATGCCCCTCCGTGTCGTTCGGGTTGCGCGCGTTTTGCTCAGGTAAAACTTTACGCTGCCCAGTTCTAGTCCGATGCGTCCTATACCAATACAGGCGAAGCTCTTGAAACCGGGCTCCCGCAACAAAAACGACGATGGAACATTGCCTTGGTTTAGAGTCTTTGTCAGCAGCAAAGTGTTTTTTTGTACGAGAGAGATAGATCTTATGAATCTTTATGGAATCCCGGCACGCAAACTCGCCATCGCAACAATTTTTTCGCTCGGCCTCGGCCTGGTAGGCTGCAAAGTCAAAACTCCTTCCGCCCCCGCTGTCGACGATGCTAGCCTGACGACCGCGGTCCAGAGCCGTCTTTCCAGCGATGGCGCCCTCGCATCCGAGTCCATTCAGGCCGGCGTTCAAAACGGCATCGTTACTCTCAATGGCAATGTCAGCAACGAGGCCGCCCGCTCGCTCGCAGCCGCAGATGTCGCCCAGGTCGCTGGTATCAAGACCGTCGTCAACAACCTCTCGGTCCAGACAGCCGCGCCGCCGGTCGCTGCCGTGGCTCCGCCCCCACCTCCTCCTGAGCCAAAGCCCGAGCCGAAGGTGAAAAAGCCTGTCGAGAAGCGTAAGAGTGCTGCTGCACCGATAGAGAGGCCCGCCGTAGCCGAGACGGCTCCCCCGCCGCCTGCTCCAACTCCTGAACCCGCGGCGGCTCCCGCACCGCCTCCGCCGCCAGCCTTTCGGACCGTGACGATTCCGTCGGGAACGACCATTCCGGTTCGCATCACCCAAACTCTTGACAGCGCCTCCACCCAGCAAGGTCAATCCTTCTCCGGCACCGTCGCAACCGATGTCATGGCAGACGGCCTGGTTGCCATTCGGCAGGGTACGGGTGTCGGCGGACGTGTCTCCGCGGTGCAGGAAGCGGCGCACTACAAGGGCAACTCTCTGCTCTCCATCGAACTGGTGAGCATCAATCGCCATGGCGACTCACTGGCCGTCGCTACACAGCCCTATAGCGTTCAGGGGAAGGGACGCGGAAAGAACACTGTGGCCAAGGTGGGCGGCGGCGCTGCCGTCGGCGCCATCCTTGGGGGCATCTTCGGTGGCGGCAAAGGTGCGGCTATCGGCTCTGCTGCAGGAGCTGGTGTCGGCGCGGGAGCCAATACGATCACCAGGGGTGAACAGGTACAGATTCCTTCCGAGAGCCTGGTGAACTTCACCCTGACGAACTCGCTCTCCATCCGCGTTTCCACGTCGGACACACTCAGCACGCATACAAATGGCCAGCGCCGCCGCCCCATGAATCCGACGCCAGACCAGCCCCAGCAGGACCAACCACAGTAGCCCAACCGCAACAGCCGTATCAGCATCCTAAGCATTAAGCACGAGCGGGCCCCATCGACGAGGCCCGCTCTTTTACTCTTCGATCCGTTCCTGGTGTAGACTTCTTCGAGCCAACGAATCCCCAGCGAACGACGTAACTTCACCAAAGAGATGTGGGGGCTCTGTCTTGACGCAGGCATCAGCGAAATCCGCAAAGCGCCCAAAAGGGTATCTCACCTTTACCCTGCACGCTCATTTGCCTTATGTCGTGAATCACGGAACCTGGCCCCATGGAATGGAATGGCTCCACGAAGCCGCAGCGGAGACTTATCTTCCCCTGCTGCGAGTGCTACGCAACCTGGAACGCGACGGCATCCGTTTCCAGTGCAATCTGAACCTTTCTCCCATTCTGCTCGAACAGCTTTCTCATCCTATCTTTATCGCCGAATTCCCCAAATATCTGACCCGCAAGATCGTCGCCGCGCGAGAAGACGAGGCCTTCTTTATTCAGTCCGGTGAAAGCCACCTCGCCGAGACCGCGCGATTCTGGCATCGCTTCTTTCAAAACGCCCTCGATGATTTTCGCGCGCTCAAAGGGAGCATTATCTCCGGCTTTCGTCACTTCAACGACATCGGGCTCATTGAGGTGATCACCTGCTGCGCCACCCATGGCTTCATGCCGCTGCTGGGAACCGATGAAAGCGTCCGCGCCCAGATTCGCACCGCTGTCACGACTCACACGCGGCATATGGGCCGCCCTCCCCGTGGTATCTGGGCTCCCGAATGCGGTTACCGTCCTGCCGGTTTCTGGAACTACCCTGTCAGCCTCGCCGATGGCTCTCCCGCACCGGCGGGCTTTGAACGTATCGGCGTCGAGCAGGCTCTCTCCGAGAGCGACATCGAGTTCTTCTTCGTTGACACTCACCTGGTGGAGCAGAGTCACCGCGTGCCCTCACCCTACGAGCTTCTAAACGGCTCCGTTCCCACAGACGAGCAGACCGAGGCCATGACGCATAGTGACCATCGCTCCCTCTACCAGCCCTACTACGTCGACGGCCCTTACGATAAGCGCTATGCCACAACCATCTTTCCCCGCGACCCGCGCACCGGCATCCAGGTATGGTCCGGAGATTCAGGGTATCCCGGAGATGGCGTCTACCTGGACTTTCACAAGAAGCGCTGGCCCGGAGGCCACCGCTACTGGCGCGTAACCGGTCCTCGCGTCGATCTTGGGGACAAGCAGCCCTACTATCCGAAGGAAGCCGCAGAGCGGGTGAAATCCCATGCCTCGCACTTCGTTCATCTGGTGTATGAAGCGCTCAAGCAGGGGTTCAACGACTCCATCCCTCCGATCCTGTCAGCCCCGTTCGATGCCGAACTCTTCGGCCACTGGTGGTTTGAAGGGGCCTTGTGGCTTGAGGCCATTGCTCGCACTCTCCACGACTACGACACGGGCATCGAGATGATCTCGTGTTCTGAATATCTGGATCGCTACCCACGCGCGGGCTTCGTCGCCCTGCCCCAAGGTTCGTGGGGGGCAGGTGGCAGCAGCGAGGTGTGGTTGAATCCGGACACCAGCTGGACCTACACTCACATCTATCTTGCTGAGTTATTCACTCGTGAGGTTGCCACCGCCGGCGTGTGGCGGGACTCCGATCTCGGCGGCCGCATTGCACGCCAGTTGTGCCGCGAACTCCTCCTGCTGGAGTCCTCCGACTGGCAGTTCCTCATCACCACCGGGGCAGCTCGTGATTATGCCGAGGCAAGGTTCAACGCGCATAACGATCAGTTCAACGAAGTCAAAACCATGTGGCAAACCTTCGAGTCTTCTGCCGCACTGACCGCAGCGCAGGAGGCGCGCCTGGCGGAGATCGAGCGACGCGATTGCGTCTTTTCGGATATCGACCCCGGCCTGTGGGCTGCGGACGCAAAAGAGGAAAAGCATCAACGCTCCAGCGGGATGGCCAAACCGCCATTTCCGACTGGAACCCTCCGCGCGGTTGAGGGTACAGGACCCGTTGCGTAATGCGTCACGGTGTCGGCACCTAAAATAGAAAGGTGGCCGGCAATGCAAACAGAGAGACAACGAACGAAAAGAGGTCTCTGCCGATCTTCTGGCATCTTCTCTCGCTGGATGCGCCCGCTGTCGCAACGTTGTGGACCTGGTTTATCGCACGCACGAACCATGTCCCGCTCCGGATCTCTTCCCTAATTGCCATGGCCGCCGCGGTATGGACTCTCTATGCTGCGGATCGTCTGCTCGATGCACAGTCGCCAGGCAACGACGCTCTTGAGGCCCGGCACTACTTTCATCTGGAACACCGCACGGCTTTCATGGCTGGAATCGCCGCAGCATCGATCCTGCTGGCCGTCCTTCTCCCCCGCATTCCCGAAGCCGCCATTCGACTTTACCTGATCCTCGGCGGACTGGTCTTCGGCTACTTCGTCATCATTCACGCCACGCGTAGCGCGCACCGCCTTCCCAAGGAGATCGCCGTCGGAGTCTGCTTCGCGGCCGCAACTTTCATCCCCACCGTGGCGCGGGAGCCCGAGCTACGGCTCGCGCTCCTGGCTCCTGCGCTTTTGCTGGCTGCGGTCTGCAGCCTCAACTGCCTGTTCATCTACGCATGGGAGCATGTCCTTCCCAGCGGGCAGACGCCTCACCCTGTTACCGCTGTCGCATTGCGCCATCTCACCGCTCTCACCCTTGGCGTTGCCGTGGCCGGTGCGATTCTTGCTCTACTCGATAGACACGCTCCCTGGCCGCTTTACGCTGCCGTAACCCTATCGAGCCTTGCTTTATTGCTTCTGCATCTACGACGCCACGTGCTTGCAGCGCTCGAGCTACGCGCCGCAGCCGACCTGGCTCTGCTCACCCCGCTGCTTCTGGTTCCTTTCCTGTGAGTGCTCCCGCCAACTTCGACCGCATCGCCCGGCCCTATCGAATACTCGAATACCTCACGCTGGGCAAAGCGCTCGAACGGACGCGAATGCACTTTCTTCCGCGGCTCCCTGAATCAGGGAATGTGCTGGTTCTCGGCGATGGCGACGGTCGCTTCCTCGAGCATCTGCTAGCCACAAAACCCGATCTACGCGCGACCGCTCTCGACAGCAGCGACGGCATGCTCCGACTTCTCCGCGAACGCTGTGCGCCTTATGCCAGTCGGTTGCGCACTCTCCACGGCGATGCGATTGGTTTCATCCCTCCTGCAAACGCCAGCTATGACCTGCTGGTAACTCACTTTTTCCTCGACTGCCTGACGGAGCCGCAGCTTGACGAGCTGGTTCAACACCTCTCTCCCGCGCTCGCACCCGACGCCCTCTGGCTCTTCTCCGACTTCCGCATTCCCCCCGGCTCCATGGGCTGGCCCGCGCGAATCCTGGTCCGAAGCCTGTACCTTGCATTTCGCGTGATTACAGGTCTGCGTGTCACCCAGCTTCCTCGCCATGGCCTGTTTCTGTCGGCAGCTGGATTCAGGCGGATCGACAGGCAGCTCTTTTTCTTCGGAATTCTCACCACCGAGCTCTGGCAGCGCGAGTCGGCCCAGCAGAAATGACCCCCCAAAAAGTGGCGAGGGCGCACCACCCATTCCAAGCTTTTTCGCATCCTATTGAAAGCACTGAGACTTCAGCCTATGCCGCGCTCCCTGTTCGCCGCTGCTTTTCTGCTGCTTGCTGTTCCGGCGCTCGACGCCCAGCTGAGTATTGCCACCAATTCTCCGAATGGCCGGCCGATGTCGGAGCGAGTCGTGTCGTACGTCATCGACGCGCGCCTCGACACCGACAAGAAGACACTCGACGCCACCGAGACGCTGACCTATCGCAACCTCACCGGCCAACCCCTTACGACCTTTCCCTTTCACCTGTACCTCAATGCCTTCCGGCCCGAATCCACCTTCACGACGGAGACCCGGATGAGCGGCGGCGTCCGCGGCTCGCTTGACGACGCCTATCCGGCGGAAAAAACCGGCGGCATTACTGTCTCGCATGTAGACGCCGATGGATATGGCGATCTGACCGCGACACTTCATTTCACGGCGCCCGATGACGGCAACCTGCAGGACCACACTGTCGCCGAGATCGTCCTTCCGCGTCCGCTCGCTCCAAATGAATCCGTCACCTTTCACCTCATCTTCCACGACAAGTTCCCTCTCTCGGTTGCCCGCAATGGGTACAAGCGTGACTTCATCATGGGCGGCCAATGGTTCCCGAAAGTTGGGGTCTTCTGGCACGGCGCATGGAACTGTCATCAATACCACTCCACGACGGAGTTCTTCTCCGACTTCGGGACCTTCAATGTGCGCCTGACCGTTCCGAGCCGCTACACGGTAGGAGCCAGCGGAGTCCCGACAGGTACGCAGCCGAATTCCGACGGGACCAAGACCCTGAGCTTCTACGGCGAGGACATCCACGACTTTGCCTTCGCGGCCAGCCCCCACTTCGTTGTCTCCGACGCGATCTATCTCTCCTCCCTCGGACCGGTCCAGATCCACGTGCTGGCCCTCGCGGCTCATCCGCATATTGCCCAACGCTATCTCGACATCACGCGCGGAGCCCTGGGCGAGTTCGAGCGCCGCTACGGGCCTTATCCCTACAAGGTGCTTACCGTGGTCGATCCCGAGCCGGGGTCGGAGATGGAAGGCATGGAATATCCAACGCTGGTCACCGGCGATGGATCCTGGACAGGAATCATCAAAGCGGCCGAGATCACAGTCGAGCATGAATTCGGCCATCAGTACTGGTACGGAATGGTTGCCAGTAACGAGTTTGAGGAAGCGTGGCTCGATGAGGGCATCAACTCTTATACCGAAGTGAAGGTTCTGGCAGCACTCCTTGGCCGCGGAACTTCGGCGATTCGTCAACGCTATGCGAACCTTGGCGATGGATCGCTGCAGCGCGACTCTTACCTCTCCTCGCCGGACTCCGATCCCGTAACCCGCTTCGCTTGGAAGTTCCGCAACGAGAACTCGTACGGAGCTGTGACGTATGGCAAAACCGCGACCCTGTTGGCAACCCTTGAAGGCATCGTCGGTACGGACACCATGGACGAAGCCATGCGCACCTACTTCCAACGCTACCGGTTCACGCATCCGACGACCGAAGATTTTCTTCGCACCATCGAACAGGTCGCCGTGGCTCACGGGAAGGCGAAGGTACTCTCCCGAAGCCGCGCATCCGAAGCATCGGAGTCCGCGCTTCCCTGCACTCCAATCGAAAACCATCCCGCCAAACCGGATCCGCTCGCCCCTACGACGACATTCAGCCAGTTGAGCCCCTTCGTTCCTGCTGAAGCTGTCTCCGGCGCAGCGCCGCCGTGCACGCCTTCAGCAAATCCTGCAGCTCCGTCCGCCTCCGAGCCCTCGTACGCGCCAACCAGCCTGCGACCGTTCTTCAACCAGGCGGTCTACGGCACGGAAATGGTCGACTACGCGGTCAGTGGATTCTTTTCTGAACCCGTGCGCTGGTGGGAGCCTGAGACCCGCGGCTCGGTCAAGAGGCAGTATCTCTCCACCGTCTCCCTCCGCCGCAAAGGCGATTTCATCCTTCCCGTCACCGCGGAGATCGTCTTCGACGATGGCAACCGCATCCGCGAGCATTGGGACGGCGCCGATCGCTGGACACGCTTCACCTATACGCGCAACGCAAAGGTCGTCTCGGTTGAGATCGACCCCGACCACCTGATTCCTCTCGACCGCGATCTGTTCAACAACAGCGATACCGATCGCAGCGATAAGGTACCCGCCCACAAGCTGGCGAGTATCTGGGTCGTCTTCCAGCAGATGGTGGCACAGCTTGCCGCCTGGATCGTTTGAGATAAATTGAGCGGAAAGGAAACCGCGCAGCAAGCTCTGTTCCTGAAAGGCCATTGCCCATGCCCCGAACCCGCAGCATCTTCTTTCATGGTCTCGGCATTACTCTTCGACGGTTCCCGGCTTTTCTGTGGACCTGCGTCTTCAGCCTCGGGCTCGCCCTTGCCTTCTCCTTTCCTCTTTACACACAGCTCTCGAAGCTGCTCGACCACTCCCTTGCCTCGCAGGGTCTCTCTTCGGGCTTCGATGTCTCCATCGTGACATCCACGGTCATGCGGATCCATGGCGATCGCGCGGGCGAAGCCAACGCGATCACCAGCCATGGCTCCATCGTGGCTTATCTTCTGCTCTATTTCTTTCTCGTTCCCGGAACTCTCTTCTGCTACGTCACTCGCGCCCGGGCAAGGCTGAGCACCCTGGTTCGCCAGGGCATGTCGCACTTCTGGCGCTTCGTTCGCATCACGCTTCTTACGCTGATTGTCGGCGGGGTGATTCTGGGCCCTCTTTTTGTCCTTCAAAAGCGGTGGGCAGACTTCGTCGACGATCGCTTTGTCGGCAGGACTGCGCTGTACCTCACCCTCGCCGGAATCTTCGTCGTCTTTCTTATCGCCTCGTTGCTGCGGCTTTACTTTGATCTGGTTGAGGTCTACACCGTCCAGCTCGGAACGCACCAGCGTCTCACCGGCCGTCCCGACCGCCGCGTTCGCCGGACTCTCGGCCCCGCGTTCCGTTTATTACGAAAACATCTCGCGCGGGCCTGGATCGTCTTCCTTGTGTTGACTCTCCTCGGATCCGCCATCGCCTTCTTCACGACACGGATCGCGATGCACATGCTCGCCCAGCCCCATGTCTGGCCCATGTTCTTCATCGCTCAAATCGGTATCTTCACTATGATCTTCACTCGCTTCTGGCAGCGCGGGGCCGAGACCTCGCTCGTCCTCCAGAATCCTATCGAGCCTGAGTCCGACGCCTCCAGCGAGTTCGAAGGCTATCCCTACACGCGACCGGCTCCCGCATCGCCACCCCCGCCGCCACCATCACCATCACCTGAGAGCCCAGATCCGGATCGTCCCCGCCATATCGAGATGATCTATAACCCGGACCCGCTGACGCCGCTCTACCCCGCGCCGTTCTCGCCCGATGATCCGTTGACCGCGCATTCGATGGCGTCCCCTCCATCGAATGCGCTTGAGACACCACTCGACCCCATCCCCAACCCCGAACCAGCCTCACCGTCGCTGGATGAACCCGATCCCGGCGTCTTTGGCCACGATCCCGATCGTTCGCATGATCATGGAGCTCCGCCACGGCCAAAGACTCCTGACGGCTCGCCTGACACGCCGCGCAAGGAGTAGGGCCTGCTTTCTCCTTCTTACCCGGGCCCACGCACAGTGCAAGGAAGACTGTTAAAATTGGGAGAACAACTATGAATCTCTTTCTTCTTCGGCACGCGTCGGCCGGAGAGCGACGTCCTAATCCTGTTCTCGACAGCAAGCGTCCCCTCGACAAAGAGGGAAAGCGCTATTGCCTGCATCTGGGACAGGTTCTTGGTGAGCTCAAGCTTCAATTCGATCTCATCGTCTCCAGCCCCCTCAAGCGAAGTGTCCAGACCGCCTCTCTGGTAGGAACCGAGGTAGGCTATGAATCGCAGATTCTTATGTCGAAGGCACTTTCCCCCGCGGCCACCTTCCGGGACTTCCAGGGGCTTCTCGCCGAGTGCCGCGGCTACGAAAACCTGCTCATGGTTGGACACAATCCCAACCTCAGCCAGTTCCTGGCAGGGCTGATTGTTCCCTTGAGTACACCTGCTCTGCCCCGGATCCGCCTGCGCAAAGGCTCGCTCGCGCGCGTCTCTCTGGATCACGGCCCGGCAACGCTCCTGTGGCTGCTCGATCCACGGCCCGTGCGGGCGCTCTACATCACCTCGACGAAGAGCTCGCGACGGAAGACGTCGCGGAAGTAAACCGCTTCCTTCTTCACGGACCAGGCCTCCAGCTCCGCGCCACCGCGGCCCGGAACCAGCTCCAGCACAATCCGCTTGGGATAGACATTCACTTTTATGCGCAGCACCGCGCTCGCCCGGTCCTGGTTGAGCGCTACCGCCACACGCAGAAGCACAATTGCGCGAATGACATGGGTATGCTCCTCAAGCGGAATCGTGCGCATAACGCGATCCACAGCCTCGGGTCTCGTCTTTCCAAGATACCGAGCCAGTGCGCTGACGATCGCTCTCTGTTCGGGCGAGAATCCGAAGATCTCTGAGTTCGCGATGATGTATTGCGCGTGCCGGTGGTGTCCCTGGTGATTCATGAACTTTCCCACATCCTGCATCATCGCAGCCGACTCCAGCCAGAGCTTGTACTCGTCGGGCAGCTCGTGCACGCGTGTCAGCGCGTTGAACAGCTCCACGACGTGCTGCCTCACTGGCTCGACCTGCCGCTGCTCGATGTCGTAACGACGGCATACCTCGAGAACCCCGGCCCAGCGCTCGCTCTCGATCTTCTGATGCACCGACGCTCGCAGGTCCACGTCCCCCAGCATCTGCGCCAGAATCCCATCCCGAAGCCCCAGCGCCGAGTAGCGGAAAGACCTCAACCCGAAGCGCTCCATCAGGCTCGCGTAGACCAAGGCGCCGCCCACGATGATCTCTGAACGCCGTGGACCGATCCCGGGAATGGCTGCCCGCTGCTCGTCGCGCATCTTCGCCATGCGGTCGGCCAGCTTACGGACTTCGCTTAGGTCGGCCGTCAACGTTCCGACATGTTCTACACGCCGTTTTGCCAGCGACTTCTTCTTATCCTTCGCGCTCGATCTCTTGCGCGCATAACCGCTGGCCTCCGCCAGCGCCGCCGCCGTTCCTGAGGTTGCAATCACCAGCCCGACCCGCGGCACTCCAATCTTTTTGGAAGCCTTCTTCAACTCGCGATCGATGTACTGCTTCAAGCGAGCGATATCGTCCCTGGCTGGGGGATCGACGGTGAGAAACTCCTGCTGCAGCCGGACCGCTCCCAGTGGCAGGCTGACCATTGCCTTGATGCGTCCCCCATCCGAGACGGTGACCTCACAGCTCCCGCCGCCAAGATCGACCAGAACGCAACGGCCACGTGCTCCGACCTCGTGCGTCACCACACCCAGTTGAATCAGACGACCTTCTTCCAGGCCCGAGATCACTTCAACTGTCCACCCCGTCGCCGATCGCACCCACTGTGTAAAGGCCTCCGCATTGCGCGCATCCCGCATAGCGCTGGTGGCCACCACGCGAACCTTATCAGCAACATGAAGCTGCACCGCCTTGTGAAATCGCTTCAGAGCCCGAATTGTTGCCGCCATCGCCTCCGGAGAGATTGTGCCTGTCTGAAAGACGCTCTCGCCCAAACGGGTTACCTCGCGGTCTTCATGCAGTGTCTTCAGCCGGTGCATCTGCACCTCGGCGATCTTCAATCTGCAGGAGTTAGACCCGATATCTACAGCGGCAAACGTCGGCATTGCACCTCACCCTCAAAAATCCGAAAAAAATCACCCATCACAAGCAAGATACATCCCTGAATCTCCGTTCACACCAAGGCCTCCAGTATTCGCACAGCTTCTCCGGCGGCAACACAAATGCCCGGTTTTTCCTTCCGGCCATTTATCCTTGAAAGAAGCGTCTATCATGACCACCCCCACCCTCTCCGTGCCTCTGGCCTCCTCCCCCACACCTTCCCGGCTCCAGCTGCCTCAGGGCCCCAGTCGGTCGACTGCGCTGATCACGATCCTCTCTCTCTGGACGGTGATCTTCTTCGCCTCGCTGTTTGCTCCCCCGCTGCTGGACGACGCCGACGCCACTCACGCCAATGCGGCGCGCAACATGGTCCTTACCGGGGATATGGTCACCCTGAAGGTCAACGGCATTCGTTACCTGGAGAAAGCCGCTCTCCCCTACTGGCTCGACTCGGCCAGCTTCCGCCTCTTCGGCTTCAACACCTTCGCCGCGCATCTGCCCCAGGCCATTGGAGTGCTTCTGCTCGCACTGCTCGGTTTTCACTGGAGCCGCCGAGCCTATGGAGACCGCGCCGCCTACTACACCGGCCTCGCCATCCTCACCTCTGCCGGGGTCTTTCTTTTCACGCGCATTTATATCCCCGAAGTCCTTCTGTCGCTCTTCCTCTCGATCGCACTCTACAGTCTTCTTCGAGCTCTGGAGCCTGACGCGGTCCGCCCCGGCTTCCACGCCTATGCCATGTGGATCGCACTTGCGCTGGCGGTCCTTACCAAGGGCCTCGTCGCGCTGGTCTTTTTCTTTGGAGCCGCCATCGTCTATCTCGCCTTTACAGGCGAATGGAGAAGCCTTGGCAGAACGAAACCCGTCACCGGCCCTCTGCTCTTTCTGCTCATCGCCGCGCCTTGGCACATTCTCGCCGGCCTGCGAAACACCGGCGGCATGAACGGCCATGGCTTCTTCTGGTTCTACTTCGTCAATGAGCACTTCCTCCGCTTCCTGGGCAAGCGCTACCCCAAGGACTACAACAAGCTGCCCGGCTACCTCTTCTGGAGCCTCCACCTGGTCTGGCTCTTCCCCTGGAGCCTATTTGCACCTGTCGCGTTCATTCAGGGTTGGAGACTTCGTCGCCAGCGGCAATCCGCCACCGGCAGAACGTTTGCCACAAACACAACCCTGCTTCTCGTTCTCTACGCCGCCCTTGTTCTGGTCTTCTTCTCTATCTCGACCAACCAGGAGTACTACACCTTCCCCGCCTACCTCGCGATGCTGATTCTTTTGACGGCCGCGCTCATGCGATCCGAAACGCTGTACGACGAAGACAGTCGCTTACACCGCTGGATCGTAGCCGCGCATGCTACCTACACCGTTCTCGGCCTTGCGGCAGCTTCCGCGCTGGCCTATGGGCTCTGGAGTTCCCGCAATCTCTCCTTCGTTCCCGATATCGGGGAGCTTCTCGCTCACCGCGGTGTGGGCGACTACACCCTCTCGATGTCGCACTTCTTCGACCTCACCGGCCCCAGCTTCGCGGCCCTGCGCCTTCCCGCAGCCCTTGCAGCACTCGCCTTTGCCATCGGCCCCGCCATCGCATGGTGGCTGCGCGCCAGGCGAAAGCACCTCGCCTCGACCACGGCGATTGCCCTTGCCTCGACTGTCTTTCTGGTCGCTGCCCACATTGCGCTGATCCGCTTCGCCCCCATGCTCTCCTCGGCCAACCTTGCCCAGAAGATCCTCAAGCTTGAAGACGACAATGCCGTCTCCCGCGACAGCCAGATCATGCTCTTCGGCGACCAGGCCTATGGCTCCTCCATCCCCTTCTACCTCGGCAAGGTTGTCTATCTCGTGGACGGACGCTCCACCTCCATGCTCTTCGGCTCCACCTTCCCCGATGCACCGCACATCTTCCTCACTCACGACGAGCTTTTGAAGAGCTGGGGCAACGGGCAACGCAAAATCCTCTTCGTCCCGCTTGAAAAACGAGACGAGGTTGACCGCCTTCTCGGCAAGGACAAGATTCTTCTGGCAGAGACCTCCGGAAAGGCATTGTTTACCGATCGCCCCCTCGATCCTTCGAGCGATCGCTCTCTGGACCGTCCGTGAACACAAGCATCGTCCAATTCGTCGGCACTCATCCCGGCACAGCCGCCGAGGTTTCGGCTGCGCCTCCGCCTGTCGCGGCATCCGCAGCCGAGTCCCGCCTCTGGAGCCCGCGATCGGTCGCGATCATCCTCCTCGCCTGGTTCATTCTTCAGATTGGAGGTCTCTTTACTCCAGGCCTGCTCGACGACGTCGATTCCATATACACCGAGATCGCGCGAGAGATGCTCGTACGCCACGATTACGTCACCCCCTACATCGACGGCGTCCGCTTCTTCGACAAACCGCCCCTGATGTACTGGATGGCAGCGGCTTCGATGCGCATCTTCGGCGCCCATGACTGGGCTGCCCGTCTTCCGCTCGCACTGGGCGTGCTGGCGCTTTTCTTCTCCGTCTACGCTTTAGGCATCCGCCTCTTTCGGTCCGTATCTCCTGCCTATGCGCCGGACCGCGGAGGCTTCTACGCTGCCCTTGCGCTCGCCACCGGTATCGGACCTTATCTCTACACGCGCTTCTTTATTCCCGACATCTTCCTTGCGCTCTGGATGACCCTTGGAGTTCATCTCTTCCTCATCGCCCTCGACTGCATCCATGAGAATCGCTCTACGCTTGTTCCCTGCGTGAGCTTCGCCAGCGTGATGGCGCTCAACGTTCTCACCAAGGGCCTCATCGGACTGATCTTCCCCATCGGGTTCGTGCTCGCTTACCTCGCAATCACGCGACAACTTCGTTTGTTCACGCGGCTGCACCTCTGGACATCCGCCGCTGTCTTTCTGGGGATCGCCGCGCCATGGCACATTCTTGCCGCCATCCGCACTCCCGCAATCGCCCTTCCTCCCGGCCAGGGGCTCCCTGGCCACGGCGGCTGGGCTTGGTTCTATCTCTACAACGAACACATCGCCCGCTTTCTCGGTCATCGCATACCGCACGACTATGGCCAGGTCCCCATTCCGCTGTTCTGGTTGCTGAGCGTCCTCTGGATCATGCCCTGGGCAGCCTTTCTTATCCCCGCCATCGTCGGCCACATCCGCACTCTGCGCACGCACCGGATGCCCGATCTTCGCCGAAGCTTTATCGCCGCTAAGGTGGGACTTCGAGCGAAGCTCGAACCGCATTTTTCTAACAACCCTTTTCCGGACGCCAATTCCATCAGGCTGGAGGCAGCCCTTTCGCTCCTTCTCTGGACTGCCCTTGTCCTCGGGTTCTTCACCCTTTCCAGCAGGCAGGAGTACTACAGTCTCCCCGCTCTGCCGGCCCTGGCCCTGATGGCCGCCGGCCTGCTCGCACAAGCCGATTCCGGCTCCGGCAAGGAAGGCAACTCGGCACGGACCAGCGCTCTCTCCTGGACACTCTGGTTCCTCGTCCCTCTCACCACATTGGTCGCTCTGGTCTGCGGATACTTTGTTCTCACCGCACCGCGCCCCGCGCCCGGCACAGACATCGCTTCACTGATCGCGGCCAATCCGGAGTTCTACAATCTCTCCCTCGGCCACATCTTCGACCTCACGGGAGCGGCAATGGGCCTCTTCCGGGAACCGCTGGCCGCCGTCGCCCTCAGCATGTTTGCCATCGGCACCGGAAGCTACCTCCTCCGTCGCCGCGATCTCCTCTGTGCCGCCAATCTCACCCTGGCAGCCGCGATGATCGTCACTCTATTGGCTGCACACGAGGGCCTCGTTCGCTTTTATCCCATTCTCGGTTCCAAGAGCCTTGCCCTCGCCATCAACCAGGCCGGACTCCAACCCACCGATCAGATCATTCTCGACGGCGAACTCACCTCCGGCTCTTCGCTGATCTTCTATACACGCCATCCGCTTCATTTCATCAACGGCAACGTCAACGGCCTTTGGTACGGCTCCTTCTGGCCCGACTCACCCCGCATCTTCGAGACCGAAGACACTCTTCGCCATCGCTGGGCCGGCCCCGAGCGCATCTTCCTGCTCACCTATACGCCCTCTGCACGAGCGCATGATCTTGCCCGCTTCGGCCCAGTCCGCACCCTTGCCTCCGCAGGAGGCAAGACCGTCCTCACCAATCGCTAAGGATCTCATCGCGGACTTTTCCTCTGCACGAAACATTTAACGGTCGTCATTCCATTTAACATCGTCATTTCGAGCGAGCGCAGCGAGTCGAGAAACCCCTGTATTTCGCCCGAGCTCCCGCAACTCTATCCCGCCATCTGCATCGATTCGCCACAATCATTCGAGGCTCTTCGCCTTTATCAGTGCCTATGAGAGAACAAAAGAAATACACGGCTTTTTTCGCTGCTCAGAAGACAAACTGAGGGAAGCATCCACTGCATCCGCCGCCTTGGAACGCTAAGGGGCTTCGACTCTTCCACCCTCACGAAGCCGGTACGTCTGCCCGCGATAGTAGAAGCGGTCCCCTCCGTAGCTTCCCACCCAGAGAATGCTCCCCAACAGGTCACGCACAGGATAGATCGCCATTCCGCGCAGCCACTCCGCATCTCCCATCATCCGCAGCACCATTCCTGCCTGCACCCAGCGATTCGCCACCATCGCAGCAAGCCATGCCAGCCCCAGCGCAGGATGTCCGCTGAGCAGCCCCCATAGAAGCCCAAGCAGCCCGAAGGGCATCGCGAACGTCAGCCCACTGCCAAGATGTCCCCACGGTCGCGAGCGACGCGTGCTCTGCATCCAGCGCAGTTGATTGCGGAAGGAAACCCAGAACGGGGTATCCTCCACCAGGAGCCGGATCACGTGCGTCGCTAGTACAACCCCCACCCCGCGAGTCGCCAGTCGATTGCCCAGCACAAAATCATCGGCATAGAACTGCCCCAGCTCTTCAAAACCTCCCGCCTCGACGAAGGACTGCTTCCTTACCGCCATGGTTACGCCAAGGGCAAACTTCGTCCCTTCAAGCATGTCGGCAACCATCACGCCCGAGCTCATCTCGACGCTCTTGCCCACCGCATCCAGCTGCGAAGAGAATCCCGCCGCCTGGCCACGATGCACCGTTCCCAGGTAGATGCTCGAAGCCAGTCCCACCTTGGGGCTTTGCAGATTCTGCACCATCTTTCGCAGATAGTCGGGAGTCACCCGCGCGTCGGCATCGCTGGTGATGTAAAGCTCATGCTTCGCTATCGAATCCATCTTCGACAACGAAAAGACCTTCGCATTGTGAAACTGCGGAGGAGGCTCTCCACAGGTTACATACCTTGCATCCACATCCGGATAGCGCTTCCCAACCTCCTGCGCCAGTTGCAGGCCCGCGTCACTCTCATGACGCGCACAGAATAGTAACTCGAACTTTGGATAGTTCTGCTCGAAGAAGGTCTCGAGATTGCGCTCCAAACCATCCTCGGTGCCATGCAGCGGCTTCAACACGCTGACGGCAGGCAGGAAATCGGACACCTCGGCGGCTCGGTCTTCGCGGCGTCGGCGTACTCCAAACCGGATCGCTGCCGCAATCACCATCAGGCAGTAGATCGTCGACGTCACCGACCCGACCGCCGCGATCCAGAACACAACCTGTAACAGCAAACTCATCCCTTACCTGCAGACCTGCAACCTACTCGCAAACTTCGAGTTTATCGCAGCCGGAGGGGAGGAGCCCGGCAAACGCCGTTCGTGTGGAGAGCCTTTTCCAGTGCCTTAGTGAGCTCCAACCGGAGCCTTGCCCGGTTTCACTTTCTTCAGGAGCCAGACAGCCGCCACACAACCAAAGCTTAGCAGCGAAAGCCAGCGAAAGACATCCACGAAGGCCCAGTTTGATGCCTGACGCAGTAATTCCTTATAAAGCGTGGCCTGCGCAGGACCCGCCGCATTGGCCGGTCCAAAGTGGCCGGAAAGAAAACTGGTCGTGTCGTTAACCGAATTCTGGAACTGCTGGCCGGTAATCGGGACCGAGTTGATGATCAGGTTCTGATGCACCGCCTCCCGGCGCGTCAGCAATGTCTGCGCAACGGAGATCCCGATCGATCCCCCCACATTGCGCATCAGGTTGAACAACCCGCTGGCATTGCCGAGCTGCTCGTTCGGAAGCGTGCCATAGGCCGCCGTCGTAATCGGCACAAAGACGAAACTCAGTCCGAAGCCAGTGATCAGAATCGGGACCAGCATCGTCGTCGGCGAGATGTCGAGCGTGAGGTTCCCGAAGTAAAGCGTCGTGAAACCAAAGATCACGAACCCAAAGGTCAACAGATACCGCGGGTCTACCTTGTTGGCCAGATACCCGATCACGGGCATGCCGCAGATCGCCCCCAGGCCGCGGGGCGCAACCACGATTCCCGCAGTGAAGGCCGTATAACCCAGCAACTCCTGGTAGAAGAGCGGAAGCACCGTCACCGTCGAATAGATCGCCACGCCAAACAGGAAGATCAGCAGGCAGCCGATCGCAAAGTTGCGATCCTTCATGACCTTCAGATTGACCAGCGGATTCTTCTTCTTCCAGGAGATCCACACCCACCACACAAATGCAGTGATCATGAAGCAGAAGGCCCAACGAATCCACGTCGCGCCGAACCAGTCGTCCTCCTGTCCCTTGTCCAGAATAATCTGCAGGCATCCCGTCCAGATCACCAGCATTCCGAATCCCAGATTGTCGAACGGCGGAACCTTGGCGTTCTTGATATAGGGCGGGTCATGGACGAACCGGCTGATCATGATCACCGCGAGGATTCCCACGGGAATATTGATGTAGAAGGCATAGCGCCATGAATACGTGTCGGTCAGCCATCCCCCCAAAGTCGGCCCAAGAACCGGAGCCACGACTACCCCGAAGGCAAAGACTGCCGCAGCAGCCCCTCGCTTGGCCGGTGGGAACGACTCGAACAGGATCGCCTGCGACAAAGGCTGCAGCGCCCCGCCGCCCGCGCCCTGCACAATGCGCGCCAGCAGCATCAACGGCAGGCTGGGAGCCGCACCGCACGCGAAACTGGCAATCGTGAAGATAATCACGCAGGTCACCAGAAACCTCTTCCGGCCAAAGCGCAGCGAGCACCAGTTACTCGCCGGAAGCACAATTGCGTTGGCGACCAGATAGCTGGTCAGAACCCACGTCGCCTCATCGTTCGAAGCCGACAGAGACCCCGCAATATAGGGAAGCGCCACCGAAGCAATGGCGGTATCCAGGACCTCCATAAAGGTCGCCAGCATCACTGAAGCGGCGATAAGCCAGGGGTTTACCCCCTGCGTAACCTCTCCGGAATGATCGGCTGGTACGGTCGCAGCACTGGACATCGACAGACCTTTCCCGTAGGCGCAAAGTAACAGATGTTGGTATTCGCGTTCAATGATGTGGGAGGAGACTCACCCTCTGCAACGGATAGGACGCAGAATTCACCCTCCGGGCTGGATGAACGGAGCGAAAGCCTTTGCATCCAACATCTGGAGACTCGAGCGCGATCAGCATCTAAATTTTTTGCGACCCTCCGAATTCGACATGGAGATCGTTCTCGACAATCAAATCCGTTCGGGGCGCATAAAAACCCAGATCCTGAAACGAACCTGGAATGATTCAGAATAGGCCTGAATAAGTTATTTAGAATGTGTAGATTTTATGCCTGAAGCGAAAATTCGGGAGCAAGGCGATATCATGCATCTTCTTGCATTGACCGACATCATATATATTGACAGTAAGTGACTCAAGGTGGGATGATCCACTGACGTCAAGAGATTCGGGCCAGACAACTTGGCCCACTATTGGAGAGATGAGCGATGGGAAAGATTATTGGTATTGACCTCGGAACCACCAACTCGTGCGTGGCCGTCATGGAAGGCGGCGAGCCGAAGGTGATTCCGAACGAGGAAGGCGGCCGCACAACGCCGTCCATCGTCGCCTTCACGAAGAGCGGCGAGCGACTGGTGGGCCAGGTGGCCAAGCGTCAGGCGATCACGAATCCTGAGAACACGATCTATTCGATCAAGCGGTTCATGGGACGTCGTTTTGATGAAGTCAACGACGAGATGAAGATGGTGCCCTACAAGGTTGTAAAGCAGGGAGACCACGTTGCCGTTGTAGCCCAGGGCAAGGAGTATACCGCGCCCGAGGTCTCGGCGATGATTCTGCAGAAGCTGAAGAAGGCTGCCGAGGATTATCTCGGAACGAGCGTGACCGAGGCCGTGATTACGGTTCCGGCGTACTTCAATGATGCACAACGTCAGGCAACGAAGGATGCAGGCAAGATTGCCGGTTTGGATGTAAAGCGCATCGTCAACGAGCCGACCGCGGCTGCGCTGGCGTACGGCCTCGACAAGAAGAAGGACGAGACCATTGCCGTGTACGACTTCGGCGGCGGAACCTTCGATATCTCGATCCTCGAAGTTGGTGAAGGCGTGATTGAGGTGAAGTCGACGAATGGTGACACCCACCTCGGCGGCGACAACCTTGACCAGCGCATCGTCGACTGGCTCATCAAGGAGTTCAAGGACGAGACAGGTCTCGACCTCACCTCTAAGGGCAACGAGATGGCTCTGCAGCGCCTGAAGGACGCGGCCGAGCGCGCCAAGATCGAGCTTTCGACGGCGCAGGAGACGGAGATCAATCTCCCATTCATCACCGCCGACGCCAGCGGACCGAAGCACCTTGTCCGCAAGCTGACGCGCGCGAAGCTCGAGAGCCTGGTCGACGATCTGTTGCAGAAGTCGGTTGGACCCTGCAAGCAGGCGATGAAGGATGCAGGCGTCGACGCCAGCAAGATCGATGAGGTCGTTCTCGTCGGCGGACAGACCCGCATGCCTGCGATCCAGGAGCTGGTAAAGAAGCTCTTCGGCAAGGAGCCGCACAAGGGCGTCAATCCGGATGAAGTTGTCGCGATCGGTGCGGCGGTTCAGGCCGGCGTTCTCTCCGGCGACGTGAAGGACCTGCTTCTGCTCGACGTCACCCCGCTGACCCTCTCGATCGAGACCATGGGCGGCGTGGCTACGCCGATGATCCAGCGCAACACGACCATCCCGACCAAGAAGACGGAGACCTTCTCGACGGCTGCGGACTCGCAGACCGAAGTTGAGGTTCACGTCCTCCAGGGCGAGCGGCCGATGGCAGCGCAGAACCGCACTCTGGGCAAGTTCAAGCTGAGCGGAATTCCTCCGGCTCCGCGCGGAGTGCCCCAGATCGAGGTGACCTTCGATATCGACGCCAACGGCATCCTGAACGTCACTGCGAAGGACAATGCCACCGGCAAGGACCAGAAGATCACCATCACCAGCTCCTCGGGCCTCAGCAAGGACGAGGTCGAGCGCATGGCGAAGGACGCCGAAGCTCATGCCGCCGAGGACAAGGAGCAGCGCGATACGATCGAAGCCCGCAACGGCCTCGACTCGATGGTCTACAACGTCGAGAAGATGATCAAGGACGCTGGCGAAAAGGTCTCCGGATCCGACAAGAGCGACGTTGAATCCGCCCTCGAGGATGCAAAGAAAACGCTTGCAGGAACCCCCGGCGCCAGCGAACTGAATTCCGCTCGCGAGCGTCTAACAACTGCAAGTCACAAGCTTGCGGAGGCGATGTACAAGGCGAATGCAGCAGCGCCGTCTGAGCCCGTCGCAGAGGCTGGATCCGCCGAAGAGCCGAAGAAGGACGAAGGCGTGATCGATGCCGAATACGTGGACGTCGACGAAAAGAAGTAACCGACGTACACCGTTTTGATGGTTAGCAGCGTGTAGAAGGAAAAGAGGGGCAGTTTTGCCCCTCTTGCTTTATAGGCCCCAGATGGATTGTAGGTTTTGCACTACTTACTTCCAGGAAAGGTGTTGAACGTGAACAGCAGTAGAAATCGTAGGGAAGAAGTCTCCGATCTCATGTGGTTAGAAAACCTGGAACTCAATCGATTGACAGGAGGAAAGGCGATGACCGAGACGATGTGGAGATGTGATCAGGTACGTGCGGGTCAGCTTTATAACCGCATGATGTTCGATACGCGCGAAGAGGCTGTGCACTTTGCGCGCAAGATGCAGCAGATGGAGCCGGACCAGATGTTTTCGATCGAGGCGATCGAAGCCAAACAGGTCTGGAACTAAGGCAGTGGTTCTGGTTGGGAAGTAGTTTTACTGCAGTTAGGTCTTCAGACGCAGCAATGGTTTTTCAGGCGACGGTAGTCTCTGGTGTGGACCAGTACCGTCGCCATCGTTCGTCTGGACCGTTTAGGAGGCGAAAAAGGAACGATGCCGGAAGGAAATGAGATTCATCGCTGGGCGGCCCGCCACCAGGCGGCCTTTGCTGGAAAGCCGGTTCGGGTAGACGGTCCCCAGGGCCGCTTTACGGATGCGGATGTACTCGACGGCCGCAAGCTCGAGCGCGTCCTCGCAGTGGGAAAGCACCTCGGCTACGATTTCGGCAAAGACAGGATTCTGCACATCCATCTTGGCCTGCAGGGTGACTTTACCGAAGGATCGGGTCCCCTCCCAGAGGTCAAAGGAGCGTTGCGTCTGCGCATGTGGAACGCTGCCTCCGTCAGAAAACCTGCTGTGCCGGGCGAGAGCAAGCGCCATGCCTGGTACTCGGAAGACGACGGCACCGGACACCTCGACCCTGAGCAGATCGCATGGGTCGAGCTGCGCGGCCCCATGGACTGCTCGCTCTACACCCAGGAGAAGTGGGATGAACTGCTGAGCCGTCTCGGTCCCGATCCCCTGAACGGCGATGGCCCCGAGAAGATGATTGCGAAGGTGCGCAAGAGCCGCAAGTCTATCGGCGAGCTGCTGATGGATCAGACCATGTTTGCCGGAATCGGAAACATCTTTCGCGCCGAGCTGCTCTATCGTGCGCGGCTGAGCCCCTTCCGTCCGGGAAAGGACGTAGAGGAAGACGCGCTACGGTCGATATGGAAGGATGCAGGGGTGTTGATGCCTGCCGCGATGATCGATCGCAGAATCATAACCACGAAACCGTCGGACCGGCCTCATTCGCGCGGCAAGGCCCTCAAGGAAGAGGCCCATTATGTCTATCGGCGTAACGGTCTTCCCTGCTTCGTCTGCGGAATCGTAGTGAAGAAACAGGAAGTAGCGGGGCGAAATCTGTTCTGGTGCCCTGTCTGCCAGGCGGAATAAAAAACGGGTGCAGGACGAGATGAAGCGCATGTGGCCTCCCGCGTAGATTATCGAAGAGATGCGGATTTCGTGACGGAAGCAAACTTAGAAGTTAGATAATTAGAAAAAGAAAACTATGGCGACAAAGACGAAAGATTATTACGGGCTGCTTGGCGTAAAGAAGACGGCTACAGCGGATGAGATTCGCAAGGCGTTCCGCAAAGCCGCGCGCAAGTACCACCCGGACGTGAACCCGGGCGACAAGAAGGCGGAGGAGAAGTTCAAGGAAATCTCCGAGGCCAATGACGTTCTGAGCGACGAAAAGAAACGCAAGATCTACGATCAGCTGGGCTTCTACTCCGACTCCATCGATCCGGCTGCAGCCGAGGCCGCGGCACGCGGCGGCTACGGCGGACCTGGAGGGTTTGGCGGAGGCGCTCCTACCGGCCGCGGAGGCGCGCAAGAAGTCCCCTTCGACTTCTCCGGCTTCGACTTCTCCGACTTCCAGGCCGGAGCGGGCCGTCAGGAGCAGCCCGGCGCAGGCGGATCTGGTGGAGGTTTTCGCGACATCTTCAGCCAGATGTTCTCTGGCGGCCGCAATACCGCATCGCGCGGACCTCAACCTGGCACCGACCTCGAGTACCAGGTCAGCGTCGACTTCTGGACCGCCATTCGCGGCGGCATCGCTCGCCTCGAGATCCAGCGGCAGGAGGTCTGCCCCACCTGCAAAGGCAAATCGACCACGGGCGGAAGCATGGAGTGCCCTGAGTGCCACGGCTCCGGCCAGGTCACGCAGATGGGTGGGCGCATGAAGTTCAACATCCAATGCCCACGCTGCGGCGGGTCGGGCAAAGTGCAGAACAGCTGTCCCACCTGTGACGGCGAGGGCGTCGTCACCAAGCGTGAGCCGCTGGAGTTCCGAATCAAGCCGGGAACACGCGACGGTCAGCGTATCCGTCTGGCGGGCAAAGGCAACGCCGGAACCAACGGCGGCGCTGCAGGCGATCTCTTCCTGATCATCAAGGCGGGGACCCACCCCTTCTTCACCCGAACCGGGGACGACATTTACGTAACCGTACCGGTCACAATCTCTGAAGCCTCGCTGGGAGCGAAGATCGATGTTCCCACCATCGACACCCACGAAGGCGGAGGAAGGACGCAGCTCAAGATTCCGCCTGGCACACAGACTGGCCAGAAGCTTCGACTGCGCGAAAAGGGAGTTCCCTCAGCCGTTCACGAAGGCAAGCGCGGAGACCAGATCGTCGAGGTCAAGATCGTCGTTCCCAAGGTGCAGGACGAACGCTCCAAGGAGATTCTGCGCGAGTTCGCCAAGCTGAACCCAGACGACCCGCGCGAAGAGCTCTTCGCGAAGGCGTGAATCGCTACATCACCGGCTGATCCGCTGACGATACCCAGGGCGCGGTCGTCGCTCTCGCCTGCCGTTGTTCCAAACGCTTTTCCTCGACGGCAGGCACGCTCAGCTGCGCGGTGGATGGGGAAGCCGGGAGCACAAACTCGTTGGCCAGTGCGGCCAGCCGATGCGTCGTCTCAGGGGCTACTGCTGCTATGCGTGCGGCGAGCCATGCGTGCGGAGTAAGAATGACCTCCGCCCGTCCTTTGGCAACTGCGTTATAGATGTGGTTGGCTGCGCGCCTGACCGACGCCGCAAGAATCGGGGTCGTGGCTCCAAGATCGAACCAGCGCGCCTCCTTCTTCTTGTCACCGACGAACGAAGCATGGTGATGCCCTCCCGTGCGCATCAAGCCCGGGCAGACCGTCGTAACCCGCACGCCCTTATGGCGCAATTCAGCGTGCAGTCCCTCCGAGAACCCGACCAGCGCGAATTTGCTCGCCGTGTAAGGCAGCAGATGAGGCACCGCAACCTTCCCCCCCACAGAACCGATATTGACGATCGCCGCCCGATTCCTCCGCTCACGATGAAGCATGTACGGAAGAGCAGCCTGGGTCATGTGCAGCGCAGCGAAGAAGTTCGTCGACATGGAGCGGTGGAAGGCTTCGAGCGACTGATCCTCGAAGGGGCCCACCTCCATGACTCCGGCATTGTTGATCAGCACGTCGATGCGGCCAAAATGGGCGATGGCATGCTCGACAAGACTTGCTGCCTGCGCAGGGTCGGTCAAATCGGCAGGAATAAGCAGGACATCCTCGTAGGAGCGGGCCGCCTTGCGCTTCAGCAGCGTATTCCGCGCCTTTGTAAGTTCTTCGACATCGCGCGCCGCCAGCACCAGCTTGTTCCCCGCACGGGCGAATCGCTCCGCCAGCGCCAAACCCAACCCGCGCGAAGCCCCGGTAATCAGCACGACACGATCGAAGACACGTTCTTTACGGCCGCGAAGTCCGGACTCACCCCGCCTCCTCCGCGAATTCAAAGCGTAGGCTGCCGCAGCGCCGGCCACTCCGGTAAGCATCTGAAGGAGGAGAGCGTTTCGTTTCATGTCAGGAATCCGATCCGGTACGGTAGTCTGAAGAGCATAACTGACTTGTTTGACGCTAACTTCAATCGTCAAGCTAGACTTCTCCTTGAGAAAAAGCTGGAAGGGAGACCGGGAGGACGGGGCCATGGCTACAAAGCGTAAGAGCAGAGGCGCATACATGATCTCGGCCGTCGCCGAGATGTATCAGATCCATCCCCAGACGCTGCGGCTGTACGAGCGCGAAGGCCTCCTGCGCCCCTCGCGCAGTGAAGGCAATACACGCCTCTATACCGACGAAGACCTGGAGCGTCTCGAGTTCATCCTCAACCTCGCCCGCGATCTCGGCGTCAATATTGCCGGAATCGCCGTCATCCTGCAGATGCGGGAGCGGATGGAAGAGATGAACCGGCAGATGCAGGGATTCGTCGACTACGTCAGAACCGAGATGCTGTCGAGGATGCAGCCGCAGGGCTCTTCAGCAGGTCTTATTCCGATGCGGCGTCCCGTCGTGGTGCCGCCCACTGCCCCCGGCAAAAAAAGACGATCGGGTCCGGAGGAGTAGCTTCCGCTGGTCACAAATCTTCGGAAATTCACCAGGATCTCCTCGTCTCTCCCTGACGGGCGGAGTAGCATGAACCCGCTTGCATTCCGCACTTTCAAGGAGACTTTAAGATGGCTCAACCCTTCGTTCACATGGAGCTCAACACTCCCGACCTGGCAAAGGCAAAAGACTTTTACGGACAGCTCTGCGGCTGGACCTTCGACGACGTCGATATGGGAGCGCCCGCTGGAATCTACTCCGTCTTCAAGCCTTCCAGCGGCCCCGGAGGCGGAATCTACACCATGCCAGGACCTCCTCCCGCATGGCTTCCCTACATTGGCGTTGACGATCTCAAAGCCTCGACCGACAAGGCGATCTCTCTGGGCGCGAAGGTCCTCATGCGCGAGCAGGAGGTCCCAGGTCACGGCTCGTTTTCCATGCTGGTTGACCCGACCGGAGCCTCTGTAGCTCTTTGGCAAGCGAAACAAGCCTAGGCTGTAATCACAGATTCCCTAAACTCCCCTCGCGGAGAGCTTAGGGAATCTGTGCGCCTGAACCCTGCATCCTATTGCGGAGTTGTTGGGGTAGGACTGGTTGAGCCTCCGGAGCCGAAGCCCGAGCCCCCGGAGGATCCAAAACTACCACTCGGACTGGAGTTCATGCCGGGTGACATTGGACTTGTGGGTGAGCTGGAACCGAAGCCTGAAGGAGAGCCCGACGACCCAAAGCCGGAGTTTGTGCCCCCGCCCAGCAAGGCCGCCTTCGCCTTCAACTGCTCGATCCTGGGATCGTAGATAAACTCCCAGGTCTGATAGGTCGTCTGCTCGTTCAGGATTGTGATCGAGGCTCCCGAACGCGAGCTGCCGATCCCCACAATCGGAGCGCCGCCGCCGGTAAAGCTGGTCGCAGACTGACTGCCGATTCCGCCGGATGAATTCGAAGCACTGCTCGAAGAGACTGTAGCCACCCCACTCGAGCCAGGTCCTGAAGGCGAGCCTGAGCTTGAAGGTGAGCTGGTCCCGGAACTCAGGCTGAAGACTGACGAGGAACCTCCGGGGCTCGACGTCCCCATTCCACCCGAAGAGCCAAAACTTGTCGAACCCGTCGTCCCTTGTGTCCCTCCCACCGTCGAGCCCGGCTGGCCCGGAGAAGCCATGGAAGAGGCTGACCCCAAACCTCCCCCGCCGCTCGGAATGCCCGCCAAAGGCTGACCGAAGAAGCCCTTCACCGTGGTCTTGGCTTCACCGACGTGGATCAACTTCCAGTCTGCTTTGCCGGTCATCGGGTCTGGATACTTCTGGCGAAGAAACCGGATATTCGTCGACTTTACGAGCTGATCCATCGTTCCCGGATAACGTCCGAACTTCCGGTAATAGAGCTGGATCGCGCGAATATATTCGTTTCCGCGATGAATCGATTCCACTTCGCGATCGCGGCGCAGATTGAGAGCGACCTTGGGGGCTGCGACACTCAAAGCCAGCATCACCAGAAAGACAAGCACGATCACCCCGATGAGCATAAAGCCCTGCTCGTCTTCGCGCGTCCTGTTGTTCTCGTGATGCTGCATCGCCGTCACCTAGTGGACAATCAGCGGGAGCGACTGCCGGTTGTTGTTCGCCATGTCTTCCACCAGCACCGAATTTGCGGAGATGGTAAGAATACGATAACGCCGCTGCACAACGTCGCCATCCTGCGCGAGAAAGACGTCTTCCCCATGCAGAAGGAAAGCATGCCGCTTTCCATTCGACGTGGTCTCTGTACCGAAGAACTTCAGCTCGATGGGCGGCGGCGGGGGCGGGCCGGGCGGAGGCGTATACACCGGAGCGGTCACCTTCGGACGCGCCGAAGCGATCGCCGTCGGAATCTCGACAGGCGCCGAAGTCGCAGAGAAAATATTGCGCCCCGTTCCCGAGTAGACCAGCCGTTCGGCAACCAGCATCGGCTCCATCTTCAGCGTCGGGTCCAGCTGGGTTGGGGCTGTTCCAACATCCTTCGCCACGCCGGTAGAAGTGTGCAGACCTGTCGGCCTCGTCCCCTGCACTACAACCGGCTGCGACGGTCGCGGCGCCGGAGTGTCGTCCGAGAGCTGATAGTAGAGGATTCCGCCCGCAAGCAGAACAAATGCGCCGACCGCGAGGGCCTTCTTCTGGACATCGGGAGTCAATCTCATCGCGCCTCGCCTCCCCCCGTCGCGCCGTTCGCGCCCTTCGCTCCGTTCGCTCCGTTCGCTCCGTTCGCTCCGTTCGCCGACGAGCTTTGTGGCTCTGCGGCGGCCGTTGCGTCTTTACCCGCCCGCAGATAGGTCGTCAGGCTCAGCCGCAGCCCCACCGTGCCGCTCTGTTGGCCGGTCAGGGTTACGCCGCGAATCAGGAAGAACATCTTGTCGCGCTCAAGCGAGTTGATAAAGAGAACCAGCGGACGATAGTCTCCATTGAAGCTCTCGTCCATGCGAACTTCTGTAAGCGCCCCCGCCGCACCGTCCAGCACGGGAGAATACGCGTACTGGCCGCGCGTCATCTTCACTCCCTGCTGCTTCGTCAGAGCGCCCAGCTCGGTAAGCACCTCGGAGTAGGCCACGGGCAGTCGCTTCACATAAAACTCGTCTGAATCTTCGGTCGCCTTCGCCAGCTTGCCATCCAATCCTTCAAGAGGCTTGGTCGCAATCTCGGCCGTCTTCATCACTAAGGTCTGCTGATCGACTGCAACCGCGTTCTGGCTGCTGGCGGTCTTCCAGGCGATCCCCATCTGGATCAGAAGATAGAGGTTCACCAGCGCCAGCAGAGCGATGCCAGCGTAGTAGAGATTCAATCGCGTCAGCAGGACACGAGCACGCTCAGAAACTCCCTGCACCCTCTTGGCGATCATCGTTTGAGTCGTTGTCGTCATCGCGGTCCTGCTCCTGGCGTGCGCGGTGACGGAGAAGCCTTGGTCCCCTGCGAGTTTCGCGATCTCTTGGTCTTCGACAGATCGGATGATTTCGTCTGCAACTTATCTTTATCAGCCACAGATGCTGTCTTGGCTTTCTTTTCGACGGCTACAGGAAGAGGGTTGTAGCCACTGTAGATATCGAACTCGACCGCGCCGGGAGCGAGTCCCGAAGAGGCCGTACTGTGACCCTCCTGCATCTGCGCAGATTCCGTGGCCAGGCGGGGAGCGATGAAGCGTTGCGACTTCTCAAGATTCCCTACCAGCTCGACTGCGCGCTCGCGCTCTCCGCTAACGCGAAGCCGGATGCTTACCTCGCCGGACTTGTTCGTCGCCGGCTCGATGCTTGTCACCTGGACGCCGGCAGGAAGCACGCGCTCGAGATCCATCATCACCGCCGTCCAGCTGAAGCTCTTCTTTACGAACAGCGCGTTGAGAAACTGGCTTCGCTCGAGAACAGCCATATTCTGCGGCTGGTGCATTCGAGCCTCGTTGTGTTGCCGCAGCTGCTGATACTCGAGCGTCTTCGCCTTGAGCGCGTTCATTTGTGCCGCTGCGACACGTGCCCTCGCATTCAGAAAATGCAAGGCGATGCCGAGCAACACCGCTAGAAAGGTAAGCGCAATGGCAGCCAGTCGAAGCCTGGCATACAGGGGACGCAGCTCAATAAAAGGACGCGTCGCAAGATTGACTGAGATTCGCATCAGTTCTTCAGAGCTCCTCTGACGCCGGCCAGCCAGCCTCGCGATAGATGCGTGGCCGCAGCCCCGGCCGCAAGAGCATCTGCTCCGACCATCTCTCTCACATCCGCTCCTTCAAAACCGTTCTCCTCGAGAATCAGGCCCAAAGCCTCCGCCCCCATGGTCCCGGCAGAAAGAATTGCATTCGGCGCGCTTGCCAGCGTGTCCTCGAAGTAGGCGGCGGCTACGCTCACGGCCTGGGCGATCTCACGACCCGTCATCGCCGCTTCAGCCGAGGCAAGCACCTGCGCCTCGATTGCCGCCGCTTCCTCAATGCGGTCATATCCGTTATCCCCCGCCGGTATCTGCAACAAGGAGTCGGGATCGCCGATCGCCGGAAGCTCATTCGCCAGTTCGAGCGAGCGATGCAGCAGAAGCACGCCCGCGCGAACGATCGCGGTCGTAATCCCTCCATGCCCGGCATTCACCATCAGGACCGCCGACTGCTGCTCCTCAAGACCGGCCAGCGCCGCCAGCGTGCTCGGAAGCACCGCAC